>Ga0208764_10002143_pt1 | contig 12509 bp, 15 predicted proteins | sample ETNtaG_18_FD_185762 | JGI IMG/M metagenome (GOLD analysis project Ga0208764, IMG submission 185762) | Marine microbial and viral communities from oxygen minimum zone, Eastern Pacific Ocean - ETNP201302SV91 (SPAdes) (version 2) | ecosystem: Environmental > Aquatic > Marine > Oceanic ... | reverse complement strand
TCTTCACCAGAAACTAGCTCAATCTTTAGATTGTCTCCTTCTGATACTGTGTGTTGCTTTCCTCCGCTTTCTATTACGGCAAACATTTATTTCTCCAAAACTAAGGATTTAAGGAAGAGCACTATACGAAAAAGAAGGCTTTATCGCAATATAATTCCTTTAAAACACCTAGTTATTTTAGAATAGGACCTATATGGAACTTGTTTATAAAAAGATTATACAAAAAGAGCTTCAACAATTAGAAGATATGTTGTCTTCTTCGATAAGTTCTGACATAAATCTGGCAACTGAAGTGACTCAGCATGTAGTTGGTTCAGGAGGAAAGAGGATAAGGCCAGTTTTATGCATTTTAATAGCAAGAATGCTTAATTATAAGGGTTCTGAGCTAATTAAATTAGCAAGCTCTATAGAACTATTGCACACAGCAACTTTAATACATGATGACGTAGTTGATCAAAGCTCCACTAGAAGAGGAAAAGAGAGTATTCACACAAAATGGGATAATTCTCATAGTGTGCTTGTAGGAGACTTTGTATATTCAAAAGCATTCCAATTAATGGCAAGTTTAGATAACCCAGAAATTATTAGAATCTTGGCTGATTCAACAAATAGAATCTCTGAAGGAGAAGTTCTTCAACTTTCTTTGAAGAAAAGTGAAGTACTTTCAGAAAAGGATTATTTCGAAATAATAGACAGAAAAACAGCTGAGTTATTTAAAGCTTCGGCAATAACTGCTGGCTCTCTAGCCTCTTGTAATGAAGATGAATTTATTTCATTAACTAACTTTGCTATTGCTTTAGGGAAGAATTTCCAAATTAAAGATGATTTATTAGATTATTTTGGCGATGAAGAATTAACTGGTAAGAAAATAGGAAAAGACTTTGAAGAAGGAAAATTTACTCTACCTTTAATAATAGCCTTGCCTCTAATGTCTGAAGAACATAAATTTATGATTTTGGAGACTCTATTTGATAATAATAAGTCTGATTTCGGAGAAATCTTAAAGATAATCAAAAATACAGGGGCCGTAAAAAACGTTGAAGAAATATGTAATCAATTTTCAGAAACTTGTTTCAAGGAATTAGAAATTTTCCCTGAATCTGACTACAAAAGAGCCTTGATTGATATTGTAGAGAATATCAATACTAGATTAAGTTAAGATCTTAAAAAGTCTTTTTAAGGTATCATATCTATCTTAAGTTCAATAAAGATTAAGTATTAATGACCTTTTCACCTAAAAATAGTTACTCAAAACAAGAATTATTGGATTGTGCTGATGGCAATCTATTTGGGTTAGATAATGGAAGACTGCCTGCTCCAAACATGCTTATGTTTGATAGGATTACTGAGATTTCTGATTCAGAAGGAAAGTATAATAAAGGGAAGATAACCGCTGAATTAGATGTAAATCCTGATCTTTGGTTTTTTGACTGCCATTTCAAAGGCGATCCAGTGATGCCTGGCTGCTTAGGTCTAGATGCGATGTGGCAATTAGTAGGATTCTATTTATGTTGGTTAGGTAATCCCGGGAGAGGAAGAGCTTTAGGCGCTTCAGAGGTGAAGTTCTTTGGGCAAGTTTTGCCTACAGCTAAGAAAGTAACTCTAACAATAGACATGAAAAGAATATTGAACTTAGATTTAACAGTGGGAATAGGCGAAGGGTCGATGCTAGTAGATGATAGGGAGATTTATACGGCTAAAGGTCTTAAGGTAGGACTTTTCCAAGATACGTCTAGTTTTTAATTATGAGAGAGGTTGTTGTCACAGGTTATGGAATAGTTTCTTGTCTAGGGAATGATGTAGAAGCTGTTACTGAATCTCTTAAAAACTCAACTTCTGGAATAACAATAAATGAAGTTAATAAGGAGCTGGGGTTAAGAAGTCATATCTCTGGTTCAATATCAGATCTAAATCTTAAAGAAAAAATTGATAGGAAACTTTATAGATTTATGGGTGATGCAGCTGCTTATGCTTATCTTAGTGCAAAAGAAGCTATAGATAATGCCAATCTTTCTGATGAAATCTTAAATGATTTTAGAACAGGTATTATAATGGGTTCAGGAGGAGCCTCTTCCGAAGATCAAATAGACTCAGCTGATATCTTAAGAACAAAAGGATTAAAAAGAATAGGCCCATATAGAGTTACTAAAGCAATGGGCAGTACCGTATCTGCCTGTCTCGCTACTTCATTTGGAATAAAAGGGATTAATTATTCAATATCTTCTGCGTGTGCTACTAGCGCACATTGTATTGGAGCAGGCATGGAGCAAATTCAATTAAATAAACAAGATGTAGTTATTGCGGGTGGTGGAGAAGCAGAACATTGGGGTATGACAAGCTTATTTGATGCCATGGGAGCACTTTCAACGAAATACAATGACGCACCGGAAAAAGCTTCAAGAGCTTTTGATAAAGATAGAGATGGTTTTGTAATTGCTGGTGGAGGTGGAGCAGTTATCCTCGAAGAAAAACAACATGCCGTATCAAGAGGCGCAAAAATATACGCTGAATTAACTGGCTATGCAGCCACATCAGATGGCCAAGATATGGTTAGTCCTTCAGGCGAAGGTGGACAAAGGTGCATGGAATTAGCTTGGGATATGTGCGGAAATAAAAAAGTTGATTATATAAATGCTCATGGAACAAGTACACCAGCAGGAGATATGACGGAACTAAATGCCATAAAAAATGTATTTGATAATAAAGTGCCCAAGATCAGCTCCACTAAGTCTTTATCTGGTCACTCTCTAGGAGCAGCGGGAGTGCAAGAAGCAATATATAGCCTTATTATGTTAGAGCATGGATTTATAACTGGTTCAGCAAATATAGAAAACATAGATGAAGAAGCAAAAGACTTCCCAATAATAGAAAAAAATGAATCTGTTAACTTAGAAAGGGTTTTAAGTAATAGTTTTGGTTTTGGTGGTACTAACGCTACGCTAATTTTTGAAAAATCTATTTCCTAAAAAGGTATATCATCATCAGTTATTCCGCTTTCAGGCACATCTTCTGTTTGAGCATCTTGGCTAGCATCTTCATAAGAAGAATCAGAAGAATCAGAAGAATCAGAAGAACCCCTACTGTCAAGAAATTGCATATCTCTAGCAACAATCTCAGTAGTGTATCTTGTCTGGCCGTCTTGTTCCCATTTCCTAGTTTGAAGCTGTCCTTCAATGTAAATCTTTGAGCCTTTCTTAAGATATTCTCCAGCAATCTCTGCTAGTCTTCTCCATAAAACCACTCTATGCCACTCAGTCCTTTCTTGATCAGTTCCGGTCTCTTTATCTTTCCATGAGTCTGACGTTGCTAAGCTTAATGTTGTCACGGCAGCTCCTCCAGCTGTATATTTTACTTCAGGATCTTGTCCTAGATTTCCTACGAGAATTACCTTATTTATTCCACTTCTTGCCATATCGTTTTTTAGTTTAGTTAATCTTTGTAACTAGGATTATAATCACTTTTCGAAATTAAAGTTCCATAATTATTAATTCTTTTAAAAATGAAGCACATTAAAGTAAGAGGTGCCAGGCAACATAATCTTAAGAATATAGATGTTGATTTACCTAGAGATAATCTTGTCGTAATTACAGGACTTTCAGGTTCTGGGAAATCTTCTCTAGCTTTCGATACACTTTATGCTGAAGGGCAAAGAAGGTACGTAGAATCATTGTCTGCATACGCTAGGCAATTCCTTTCCATGATGGAAAAACCAGATGTGGATCATATTGAAGGACTGTCTCCAGCTATATCTATTGAACAAAAGACAACCTCTCATAACCCGAGATCTACTGTAGGCACAGTAACTGAAATATATGACTATTTAAGGCTTCTATTTGCTAGAGCGGGAACTCCGATGTGTCCTGATCATAATATCTCCTTAGAAGGTCAAAGCTCTAACCAGATTTGTGACAAGATTCTAGAATTAGGTCCAGAGACAAGATTTATGATTCTTGCACCCATGATAAAAGAACAAAAAGGTGAACACCTGCATGTGTTTGAAGAATTAAAGGTTCAGGGATATGTCAGAATGCGTGTTAATGGCATAACAGTTGATGTAGATGATATTCCCAAGTTAAATAAAAATAAAAAACACTCTATTGAAGCAGTAGCAGACAGGCTGGTAATGCCCAAAAAGATTGACGAAAATTTCAAGCTTAGACTATCTGAATCAGTTGAAAATGCTCTTAGCTTAGGCGAAGGAAGCCTTATTCTTTTTTTAATTGATGAAGAAGAAGATAAGGCATTTAGTTCTAACATGGCTTGTACTAAATGTGGCTATAGCATTCCTGAATTAGAACCCAGATTATTTACATTTAACAATCCTGCTGGCGCGTGCTCTGGGTGTGAAGGTTTGGGCGTTAAACCCTATGTAGATGTTTTAAAAGTGATCCACGAACCAACAGCTAGCTTAAGTGAAGGAGCTATCAGGGGTTGGGATATGAGCCATAAATATCACTTCCATTTATTAAAATGTCTATCAAAGGAATATGGATTTTCTCTAGAAGAGCCATTTGAGAATTTTGATATAGATACTAAAGATCTCATATTAAATGGAAGTGAAGGAAAGCCAGTCAATTTTAGCTGGAGAACTAAAAGAGGTAGGCTGGTTGATAGAAGATTCCCTTTTGAAGGAGTTATAAACAATATAAATAGAAGGTATAAAGAGACTGAATCAAATTACATTAGAGAAGATCTTTCTAAACAAATTAGTCTTTCAGATTGTAAAGAATGCTCTGGAACGAGACTAAGAAAAGAGGCTAGAAATATCTTTATAAATGATACTAATTTGCCAGAAATTGCTTCTTTTACCATTGACCAGGCATTTAATTTCTTTTCAGAACTTAGATTGACTGGGTCAAAAAAAGAAATAGCTGACAGGATAATTAAAGAGTTAAAGGAACGCTTAGAATTTCTTATTGATGTGGGTTTAAATTATTTAACTTTGGAAAGAAGTGCAGAGAGTCTTAGTGGAGGAGAGGCACAGAGAATAAGATTAGCAAGTCAGATTGGGGCAGGTTTAGTTGGAGTTACATATATTCTTGATGAACCCTCAATTGGATTACATCAAAGAGATAACGAAAAACTGCTAAAAACTCTTACTAAATTAAGAGACATGGGAAATTCAGTTATTGTTGTAGAACACGATCATGAAACAATGATGTACGCAGATCACATAGTAGATATTGGACCAGGGGCTGGTGTTCACGGCGGACAAGTTTGTGCACAAGGCACTGCTATGGAAATAGCAAAATCAAAGAATTCAATAACTGGTGAGTACCTTTCTGGTAAAAGAGCAGTATCGATTCCGAAACAAAGAAATACATTTAATAAAGATAGAGTTATTAAGCTTTCAGAGGCTAGCGGGCATAACTTAAAGAATGTAAATCTTGAGTTGCCTCTTGATTTATTTGTTTGTGTAACGGGAGTATCAGGTTCAGGGAAATCTACTTTAATAAATCAAACCCTTTTACCGGCAATATCCAATGAAATATCAAGAGCAGAGAGAAGAGATCCTAAACCTTTTAAAGATTTATCAGGAATAGAGGATGTAGATAAAATTATAGAAATTAGCCAAAGTCCTATAGGAAGGACTCCTAGATCAAATCCAGCTACGTATACTGGATTATTCACACCATTAAGAGAACTCTTTGCTGGGACGCAAGAATCTAGATCAAGAGGATATAAGATAGGCAGATTTAGCTTTAACGTAAAAGGTGGAAGATGTGAATCTTGCCAAGGTGATGGTGTAATAAAAGTTGAAATGCACTTCTTGCCAGATGTTTATGTTCAATGTGATGTTTGCGATGGACATAGGTACAACCGAGAAACTTTAGACATTAAATACAAGGGTAAAAATATTTTTGAGGTTCTAAATATGACAGTGGAAGATTCTTTAGAATTCTTTGACTCGATACCTTCTATCAAGAAAAAATTAAGTACATTACAAGATGTAGGTTTGGGATATATAAAATTAGGACAACAAGCTACTACCCTTTCAGGAGGAGAAGCTCAGAGAGTAAAGTTAGCTAAAGAGTTATCTAAAAGTCCTTCTAATCACACTTTGTATATACTAGATGAACCTACAACCGGTCTTCATGTATACGATATTGAATTGCTGTTAAAAGTGCTTAAGAGGTTAAGAGATAATGGTAATAGTGTTGTTGTAATTGAGCACAACATGGAGGTAATAAAATCTTCGGATTGGGTAATTGATTTAGGCCCTGAAGGGGGCTCTGAAGGAGGGAAAATAATTGCAAATGGAACCCCAGAGCAAATAACAAAGATAAAAGGTTCTCACACAGGAAAACACTTAAAAAAAGAATTAAAAGTTAAGAAGTAGCTTCTTCTACTGACTCTTCAACAGATGATTGTTCTTGTCTATCTACAAATTCTACTTGTGCTGAAGGTGCTTTATCACCATTCCTTAAACCACTTTTTATAACTCTTAAGTAACCGCCCGGTCTGTCTTTATAACGTGGACCCAACTCATCAAATAATTTAGCAACAGCTCCTTTAGATCTTAATTTTGAGTAAGCTAATCTCTGATTGGATACTGTGTTTTCTTTCGCTAAGGTCACCAAAGGCTCTAAGAATCCTCTAATCTCTTTTGCTTTAGCAAGAGTAGTCCTAACAGACTCATGCTCTATTATTGATATTGCTAAACTCTTCTTTAAAGAATTTCTTTGAGGGCTGTTTCTATTTAATTTTCTGCCCGTCTTTCTGTGTCTCATATCTATATTTAATTAGTTTCAGGTGGCCAATTATCTAATATTAGTCCTAAAGACAAACCTCTTGAGAGTAAGACCTCTTTAATTTCATTTAAAGACTTCTTGCCCAGATTAGGTGTTCTTAAAAGATCAGATTCCATTCTAGTAACTAAATCACCTATGTAATGTATATTTTCTGCTTTTAAACAGTTAGCTGACCTAACAGTTAGCTCTAGTTCATCAACTGGTCTTAACATAATTGGATCAATTTTTGCTTCTTCCTTTTCTTCAATAACTTCTTCTAATCTACCTAATTCAGCAAAAGCAGATAGTTGATGTTGAAGAATTGTTGCAGATATTCTTAAGATTTCTTCAGCGTCTAAAGTGCCATCTGTATCTATATCTACGGTAAGCCTGTCTAGGTTAGTTCTTTGCTCTACTCGCGCATTATCCACTTGATAAGTTACTCTTTTTATAGGGGAATAGGTAGCATCAAGCCTTAAAAGACCAGTTTCTTGACCTTCTTCTTCAGGCAAGGCTTTTACTGGAACGAAACCCCTTCCTCTAGTAACACGCAAAATCATACTTAAAGATCCTTCTTCATTTAAAGTTGCTATGTGGTGATCTGGATTAACAACCTCTACTCCATTAGGAAGTTCAATATCTCCTGCCGTGACTGCACCAGCTCCAGATTTTTTTAAAGTTAGTTCAGCATCTTCAACTTCTGTAAGTCTTACCGATAGATCTTTCAAGTTTAGAAGTATGTCAATAACGTCTTCTTGAACACCTTCTATAGTGCTGTATTCATGAAGCACCCCATCTATCTTCGCTTCAGATACAGCCGTACCAGGCATTGAAGATAAAATAATTCTTCTTAATGCATTCCCTAACGTATGACCAAAACCTTGCTCTAGAGGCTCAAGCACTATCTTGGATCTGTTAGGACCAGATTCTTCAACAACTATCTCAGTTGGAGTTAAAAAGTCTTTAATAATGTCATAATTATCTGTCATATTTCTTTCCTCTATGTTATTTCGAATAAAGCTCAATAATTAAATTTTCATTGATATCTGTATCAAGTAAGGTTCTTTCAGGTATAGATTTATATACACCAGAAAAAATTTGTGGGTTAACTTCAACCCAATCACATTCTTCTCTATTTTTTGCAATTTCTAAAGATTGCTGAACCCTGCTTTGCAATTGGGCTTTATTAGTTAAAGATATGTTATCACCTGGGTTTAACTGATAGCTTGGTATATTAACTTTTTTTTCATTAACTAAGATAGCTTTATGGCTAACTAACTGCCTAGCTTCCGCTCTTGTTGAAGCAAATCCCATTCTGTAAACAATATTATCTAATCTACTTTCTAACATTTGTAATAAATTATCACCGGTAACACCTTTTTTCCTGGCAGCTTCTTTGTAATAGGTCTTAAACTGTTTTTCCATTACCCCATAAATCCTTCTAACCTTTTGTTTTTCTCTTAACTGAACACCGTAATCAGATATTCTAGGGCGTCTTGTTCTTCCATGCTGCCCTGGCACTGTTTCAGCCTTACATTTAGAATCATGAGACCTTATTCCGCTCTTAAGCAATAAATCCCTTCCTTCTCTTCGAGAAAGTTTACATTTTGGTCCTGTATATCTAGCCACTTAAACTCTCCTTCTTTTTGGCGGTCTACATCCGTTATGAGGTATTGGAGTGACGTCAGTTATCTTAGTAATTTTAAAGCCTTTCGAATTCAAACCTCTTATAGCTGACTCTCTTCCTGATCCAGGGCCTCTAACCTGAATCTCTAAACTCTCTAAACCAGCCATTTTTACTTTATCTCCAACAGCCTCTGCAGCCTTCTGCGCAGCAAAAGGTGTGCTTTTTCTAGAACCTCTAAAACCTTGAGCTCCAGAACTTGATTGCGCTATTGCATTACCTTGCTTATCAGTAATACTTATTAGCGTATTATTGAATGAAGCATGAATATGGGCTATTCCTTCACTCACTCTTTTTTTGTTTATTTTCTTTGTAGCCATACTTTTACCTTCTTATAGGACGCTTTGGTCCTTTTCTTGTTCTTGCATTATTTTTTGTTTTCTGACCCCTTACAGGCAAGTGCCTTCTATGCCTAATTCCTCTATTGGTGCCTAAATCTTGAAGTCTCTTTATATTTGTTGCAACTTCTCTTCTTAGATCTCCTTCTACTATAAAATTGCTTATTTCTGTTCTTATTAGTTCGAGTTGATCTTCATTTAAATCTGAAATTTTAGTTGATGGGTCTACCCCTATCTTTTGACATATATGCTTTGCTCTTGTTTTCCCAATGCCATAAACATAAGTCAAAGAAATTTCTGCATGTTTATTATCTGGAATATTTATACCTGCTACACGAGCCATTTTTCTCTCCTTTATCCTTGCCTTTGTTTATGTCTAGGTTCTGTAGAACAGATCACATAAAGTGTTCCTTTTCTCTTAACTATTTTGCAGTTCCTGCAAATCTTTTTTACTGAAGCTCTTACTTTCATATTTATCTACCACCTAACGGATTGCTTCCATAACCCTTTAAATTTGCTTTCTTTAATAATGATTCATATTGATGAGACATCAAATGAGATTGAACTTGAGCCATAAAATCCATCACAACAACTACGGCTATCAATAATGAGGTGCCCCCAAGGTAAAAAGGAACATTAGCCGAAACTATTAAGAATTGAGGCATCAAACAAACAAGAATAAGATAACCTGATCCCCATACAGTTAATCTTGTCATAACTCCATCAATATATTCAGCCGTGTTCTCTCCTGGTCTTATTCCAGGCATATAAGCTCCAGATCTTCTGAGATTCTCTGAAATTTCTTTAGGGTCAAATTGTAATGCTGTATAAAAGAAACAGAAAAAGGCTATAAGGGCAGAAAAAAGAATTACATATAAAGGTTGTCCAGGTCCTAAAGCTAAAGCTATCTCTTGAAGCCACTCAAATCCTTCACCTTGTCCAAACCATGTAGAAGCTGAAGCAGGAAATAACAACAAACTGCTAGCAAATATTGCAGGAATAACACCAGCTTGATTAATCTTCATAGGAAGATATGAAGCTTGACCTTGAACCATCTTTCTCCCTTGTTGTCTTTTAGCATAATTTACCGTAATCCTTCTTTGCCCTCTTTCTATCCATACTATGAAAGCTATTGCAGCAACAGCCACTAAAGCTATTGAAAGAAGCATAATTAGGTTAATATCGCCTTGCCTTGCTCCTTCAAAAGCTTGACCTACGGCCCTTGGAAGTCCAGCTACAATACTAGAAAAGATTATTATTGAGATACCGTTTCCTATGCCTTTTTCTGTTACTAACTCTCCCAGCCACATAAGAAATACTGTTCCAGTAACTAATGAAGTAACTGCCACAATTTGAAATATAAGACCTGGATTTAGAGCTAAGCCTTGATTCTGTAATCCAAGTGCAAGGCCGCTAGCTTGTATTAACGCTAAAAATACTGTTCCATAACGAACATACGAAGTCCTTAGTCTTCTGCCTTCTTCTCCCTCTTCTCTGAATCTCTTCTTTAAAGAAGGGGTTGTGCCTTCAACAAGGCTCATTATTATAGAAGCAGTTATATAAGGCATTATGTTTAGAGCCATGATGCTCATTCTTTCTAGGGCACCCCCAGAAAACATATTAAATAAATCAAGCAATGTGCCTTGATTCTGTTGGAATATATTAGCTAATTTGTCTGGATCTATTCCTGGAATAGGTATATGTGTTCCTATTCTGTAGATGATCACAGCCATAAGAACAAACCTAAGCCTCTTCCATAATTCGGAAAGACCCTTATTTTGACCTAAAGCTGATGGATTAACTGCCATAACTACTCTTCTAGAGAACCTCCAGCATCTTCTATCGCTTTCTTAACTGAAAGAGAAACATTAATTCCTTTAAGATTCATCTTTGAACATTTATCAGTATCGAGAAACACTTTAACCTTTTTTGTAGAGTTTCTAATTAAATTAGCGTTAATCAAGGAGTCTATACTTACATCAGTAAGTCCTGATTGAACTAATGTGCTTAGCCTAAGTTGTTCTGTATTATTATTTGTTCTAGAACTAAATCCAAATTTAGGCACTCTCTTTTGAAGAGGCATTTGCCCTCCCTCAAAGCCCACTCTAACTCGACCTCCAGATCTAGATTTAAGACCTTTATGTCCTTTACCGCTAGTCTTACCTGATCCACTACCAGTACCTCTACCAACTCTTTTACTGGCCTTAATTCTTTTCGGGTTGGGTTTTAGTGCATTTAGTTTCATTCTTATTTATTTGATTTAATTAACTTCTAATAAATGTATTGCTTTATTTATCATGCCTCTATTTTCAGGAGTATCTTGTACTGAGACCTCTTGTCCTAATTTAGATAGTCCTAAGCCTCTAACGCTCTGTCTCTGGAAATCTTTAGACCCTATCAGACTCTTTTTTAACTTTATATTTAGTAATTTCTCTGTCATCTCTTACCCCCTACCAAGCCTTTTAGCTACTCGAGCTGGAGACTCCATATCTCTCAAAGCTTTTAAAGTAGCTCTTACTACATTAACGGGAGTGGTTGATCCATAACATTTAGCTAAAACATCTTTAACTCCAGCCAGCTCTAGCACTGCTCTCATTGCGCCTCCAGCTATAATCCCAGTTCCTGGTGCAGCTGGTTTCATAAAAATTACTGAAGCTCCGTATTTAGTCTTAATTGGATACTGAATAGTATTTCCTTTTAACTCTATATCGAACATATTCCTTCTAGCATGGTCTAACGCTTTTTGAATAGCTATGGGAACTTCTCTTGCTTTACCCCTACCGAAGCCAATCTTTCCGTTTCCATCTCCAACTACAGTTACCGCGGTAAAGCCAAATATCCTTCCACCTTTAACTACTTTTGCTACTCTGTTAACTTGGACTAGTTTTTCTTCCAAAACTTCTGAACCTAAAGTATCTGTTGCCATATTCATATTCATAATTTTTCCTAAAAAGAAAGACCTGCTTCTCTAGCTGCTTCAGCGAGAGCCTTAACGCGTCCATGATATTTATAACCTGATCTATCAAAAGAGACTTTAGCTATACCTTTTTCTATAGCTCTTTCAGCAATAACCTTACCTACTCGAGAAGCCGCTTCTATATTTCCATTGTTGTCAGATTTTAGATCAGATTCAGAAGTAGAAGCTGAAACAAGAACTTCAGAACCCTTGCTAGTTATTATTTGAGCATAGATATGAGAATTAGATCTAAATACTGTTAGTCTATTATTTTGAGTTAATGCTATCTTAGATCTAGTCTTAAGAGCTCGTTTCTGTCTTTTAACGCTTTTCATTGCCATGTCTATGCTTTCTTAGATTCCTTCCTAATAATTCTTTCATCTGAATACTTCACTCCTTTTCCTTTGTAAGGTTCAGGAGGTCTATAATCTCTTATTTCAGCTGCTACTTGACCTACTAATTGCTTGTCCATTGATTTTAAGATTATTTCTGTATTACTTGGTAAATCAGCAGTAACACCTTCTGGTAAATCATGCTTTATAGGATGCGAAAAACCTAAACTTAGGTTGATAGAGTTACCTTCAAGAGCAGCTCTGTATCCTACTCCATTTATTTCAAGTTTTTTCTCAAAACCCACTTCTACTCCTTGAATCATATTTGAAGCTAAGGCCCTCATTGTTCCAGTAATAGCTAAAGATTCTTTAGTTTCTTTATTTGGAGCAAAGCTAATTGAATTATCTTCTTGTTTTATATCAACATCTTCATGGACTTGAAGAGACATCTCGCCTAGCTTCCCAGAG
>Ga0208764_10002140_pt1 | contig 12522 bp, 11 predicted proteins | sample ETNtaG_18_FD_185762 | JGI IMG/M metagenome (GOLD analysis project Ga0208764, IMG submission 185762) | Marine microbial and viral communities from oxygen minimum zone, Eastern Pacific Ocean - ETNP201302SV91 (SPAdes) (version 2) | ecosystem: Environmental > Aquatic > Marine > Oceanic ... | reverse complement strand
AATCTCATAGCTAGTATACTTTAAATATTCAAAGAAAGCGCCAAAATACGTTTCCACCATGCCATACATGACAGCCCACCATGAGCCCTCGATCGTTGAGGTTCTTAGCGATGATCTAATTTGATCCGTTTCTCTTTTTACTCGTTCTTTCATTACAATGCATTTAATGACAACATGAGATCGCGTACAAGGCGCTATTCTTTTCTCTGGGAATGATCATATCCATGAGGGAGGTTCAAATGATCAAGGTTGGGACGTCTATTTTTTCCAGTTCTCGTAGGGGCCTGTAGTGAGGTTCATATTGTAGTATCTCGGGTCATGCGAAACTTCCTCGCCTACCCAGTCAGGACATTGAAATGTTTCGTCTTCTGATTCAAGTTCGATCTCTGCTACGATTAACCCTTTGTTTTTTCCGTGAAATTCATCGATCTCCCATGTGTGACCAGCATTATGAACATAGTGACGAGTCTTTTCAATAAAATTATGCCCACAGAGATTATTAAACATTTTCTCAGCATCTTTCCTAGGAATGGGGTATTCAAACTCAAGTCGTGTTATTCCTATTGTATTACCTTTGATGGTCACAAAATAGTTATCGTCTTCTCTTCGCACTCGTACGATATTGTGCTTTTCATTGATGATGTAACCTTGTTTGATCTCCCTAGAGATACTGATCTCTTTTGAAGGTATGGTCTTAACAAGAAATTTTCTTTCAATCTCAACCGCCATGGGTACTCCTTATTTTGTGCAATGAAAGATAACCAACGGATACCAACATCCCAGGATAAAAAGGTTCGACTCCTAGAAATGACTTACCTGAAATAGTTGATGCTGTGTACCAAATCACAGAGGTCATGGTGGGAAATAACATCCACCTAACTGCATCCACGCTATTCATTGATACTCTTTTATTCCTTAGGGTATTCAAGAAAGGAAGAATGAGTCCAGGTATCAATGTTGACCCAATTGCATAGAATAATTGAACTATTGAAGGCATTAGGTAGGCTAATAGCAGCGAAAGGAAAGAAACAATGATCAGACCTTTTTTTATGAAAGGTATGTTATCTGAATCCTGATGATCACCTTGTATTCTCCATAGAATATCTCTACCAAACGTGATTGCACTGATAAGACCAAGCGAGTCTATGGTAGACATTAGAGTTGCGATTATTCCAGTCATGAATATTCCAAATATCCCTGCAGGTAGTACATCAATGGCCAAAAGGGGAAAGGTAAGAGTGGCCTGAGAATGCTGTAGTGAACCTATCGCATATAATGCGCATGTAATGGTCAAACAGTCAAAAATTGCCCAAAATGAAATGGCGATCAATATTCCATTTCTCGCAATCTTGGGTGATCTAGCGGCAGCACATCTTTGAAAAAAACCTGGGTCAATGAATGTCCATGCTGCCAAGAAGAACCATGCTAGGACATATTGCATGGTGTTCCCACCTAATGGGTCGAGATAGATCTCTGGTAACTCTTTTATCATTGAGATTGGGCTTTGGTTATCAAACCAAAGATAAGCCAAAAGCAAGAAGAATCCTGAAAACATCAGAGTGAATTGTAGAATATCTGTCCTGACCACTGCTCCAAAACCTCCATTCCATACGTATAAAACGCTAAATAATGTCGATACCATCAGTGCCATGCCAAACTCAACCCCAAACAGGAATTGTATGACCAGTCCCATGCTGAGTATGTATGGTGCAGGGCTTGCAAGAAATGATAAGATCAGTGCAGACATTATTCCTGCTCCCTTACCATAACTTTTTCTAAACTGGTCAGGTATTGATATACTCTCGCTCATTCTTATTTTTGGTGCTATCCAGAGTGCGTACCCTGATGCAAATAAATAATATGGTAAGGAGAAAATGAACCATGTTTGTAGACCATGGAGAAAAGTATTTTCTCCAATGGCGAGGATCGCACCATACCAAGTGGTGACCAATGTGGCTACAAAGCCCATAAGGCTAAGGCGCCGACCAGATAGAATGAAATTTTTCTCAGATGAACTAGCATCGTTTTTGAAAAAAATACCCAGATAGATTATTGCAAGAACATAGCATCCTATGATCGTTTGATCTATTAAATGAAGATCTATCATGTAATGTGATTTAGAAAAACCCAGATCCAATCATCTGCCTGAATCTCAATACTATCAGTTAATGCAATATTACTAATGCCATGTCCAGGAGAAAGAAGTCGGTCATTATCAAGTTCATGTTTCAGCCCCCTTGTTGTGATCGAGGTCATTGAATTACTAGCCATGAGTGAGATGATCTGTCCATTGGCCACATTGACTTTTGATTCTCCTTTGATGCAATGAATTATCGAGTGATTAGTGATCATGGTCAGATCCAATTTTTCTGAGAATGATCTAAGGGAGTACAGGGCTGCCATATTTTGATCATCTCTTTGGCCAGAGAACCCAATCAGTATTATTTTACTATTATTATTTTTTAGGCACCATTCAAGTCCTTTATCAAGATCATTTTTTGATTGATCATGTAATTCAATGACATCACAGTCATAATTATCTGGGTGTAATGATAGTGAGTCTAGATCTCCCAAGATGTAGTTAGGTGAATATCCTAGATCTAGGAGTTTATCCACACCGCCATCTAGACAGATGATGGTTTTTGCCTTCTTTAAAATCTTTAGAGCAGACGTATGAATTGGTACTTCACCGTTTCCAAACAAAATATTATAGGGCTCATTCATGGACGAATTTGGTCATTTCATAAGAATATTTAGAATTAAAAACCACCTAGAACTGATTTCATTATAAATATTGAATCCATTAAATTTATCTCCTTTCTTATGAACCTTAGAAGAATTTCAAACGCATTATTTAATTTTGATGCTCATTACCCTAGAACCATCATAGCTACTGTTATTTTTATAACTGTACTATTTGGGTGGAAGGTTTTTGATCTAGAGATGGATCCTGCAATCCGATCTGGTCTTCCCAGAGATCACAAGATAGTCAAATCAATGGAGAAGGTGGATAAACTATTTTCAGGCAGTGATATTTTGATCGTTGCAGTTGAGTCAGACAGTCTTTTCACTGAGAGCACACTCAATAAATTATCCTCATTTCAAGACTCATTGGAGTCAATAGAGATCATTAGTAGGGTAACCTCAATATTCAATCAAAAGCATATAGTACCAGATGATAATGGATTTGAGATAGAGCCATTATTGTTGGATATTCCCTCTGACTCAGCAAGTATAAAAGCATTGATGGACCGATTAGAAGATTCGGGTATGATTGGCAACCTTATTTCTGATGATTTTAAAACACTATGCTTCATCGGCCAGATCAATTCCTCATTCGAGTATGATGAATTTGCATTTAGACAAAGCATATTTGAATTGGTAAACAGGTATAGTACCCCAGAGACTTTCTATGTGTCTAGTCTACCAATAACCCGGGCAACAGTGATCGACCACATGCAGAGGGACATGCGTGTATTCACCCCTGTTGCCATTGGATTATGCATCTTTTTATTGATGTTATCTTTTAGAAGTTGGACCGGTGTATTTCTACCCTTTTTTGTTGTTGGTTTTTCAATTATTTGGACCTTTGGAGTTATGGGGTGGCTTGATATGTCTCTAGCATTCATTGGTACATTGATACCAGTTATGCTGGTGGCAATAGCCAATAATTATGGAATACATATCATATCTCATTACTTTGAATATTCGAGATCGGATGCAATGGCAACTCGTGGGCAAATTCTTCGTAGGACCATTCGAAAGGTTGGCATACCAATTCTTTTGGCAGGTCTCACAACGATGGTTAGTTTTTTATGTTTGTTATCACATTCTCTTCCGAGGGCTAGAGAAATGGGCGCGCTTGTATCATTTGGTATCTTAATTGCATTTATTCTAAGTATCATTTTAATACCATCCGTACTGGTTCTTGTTCCTCGTCCCCAGCATCTGTCCAAAGAATATGACATGTCCTTCATTGATGGTTTTCTAATAGGGATGGGGAAACTATTCACAAAGTATAGGGTAGTTGTATTGGTATCTCTGTCTGTCATTGGGATATGGCTTACAATGGGTATTCAATATCTTAAAGTTGATACTAACCCCGATCATTATTTCCCAAAATCATCCACATTAAGAGTGGCCAACACGAAGATAAGTGAGGCTTTTGGTGGTTCTACACAAATGAACATACTTGTTGAAGGGGACATATTTGATCCAGAAGTATTGAAGAATATTGAGGTTTTGACAGACCATGTCAAAGAGCGCCATGAAATTATTACAAAATCTTATTCCATAGTTGATGTGATAAAAAAGATGCATTCTGGATTCAATGGTGGGGATCCTTCCATGGAGATCATACCGGATGATCGCGATCTAATACACCAGTACATGTTTATGTATGCTATCTCTTCGGAGGGTGATGAATTTGACTTGATCCTTGATGACATAGAGGATCCGTCATATACACAGATATTATTGAGATTACAAGAGGTCAAGACATTTGCAATATCAGAGTTGGTTGAGGATACTGAGCAGTTCATAAGGGCAAATTTCTATGATGATTCGCCAATGGAGTTGACAGGAGGTGCCACATTAATGGGTGTAGTAAATCATATGGTCATTCGAGGTCAGTTCATCAGTTTGATCGTATCGGTTGTCATAATTTTTTCTTTGATGACGATCATGTTTCGATCATTCATTGGAGGGCTTTTTGCAACCATGCCAATGGCGATATCTGTTGCCATGATGTTTGGGTTAATGGGTTACATGGGTATTACTCTTAATATAACAACATCACTGTTGACCTGTATCTTGGTTGGGGTAGGTGTAGACTATACCGTACATTTTTTATGGCATTTGCGTGATCATTTGAATGATGGTGATTCTCTTGATGATGCTATAACAAATACATTCCGAATATCAGGAAAAGGCATCCTTTTTAATGGTCTTTCAGTGGTCGTTGGATTTTCTGCATTGTTATTCTCTGTATTTGTCCCTGTTAGAATTTTTGGGATCTTAGTAATGGGGTCCATATCATTCTGTTTATTTGGTGCTTTGGCGACATTACCTGCCTTAACTAGTTTAACCAGACCAAAATTTCTATATAAATGAACCTAGAACAAAAAGACAGAACCATCAGCGGCATTATATTGTTGCTTACCTTAGGAATGGCATTTTATGTTTTTTCTGATTCAGGAGGTTCTTTTGATTTAGAGGGGAAAACGATCAAGGACATGATCTCAGTTATGGTGAATGAATATTTGGACTTTGTTTTGATAGCATATGTTTTCACATGTTTCCAGATAGCAGGCTTTGTAGAATTGAAATACAAACAGGATTTCATCATAATATCTTTATTAAGCATATTATTGACACCGCTTTCAATATTATTTATCCTACAGAATGAAGATGGGAAAGATTAGAATAATCTCATTGATTTTTTTTGCAGCATCTTTCTGTTTAGGGCAAGAAATCTCTGCAGATGAGGTCATGGAGCGAGTCTATTCAATTCAAAGACCTAATACGTCCATAATGGAGATAAAACTTGAGATCACGCGAACAAAAAGAAACAAAGAAAAGATAAAGGTCAGGGAATTTACGAGATATGAAAAATATTATGATGCTGGTCAATATAGGTCTAAGTCTCTAGCAAGATTCATTACGCCAAAGATAGTTAAAGGGACAGGTCTATTAAGTTGGGTCCAGAAAAATGGACAGACCGAGCAGTGGTTTTTTCTTCCAAAATTAAAGACTGCAAAGAAAGTAAAAGCCAAGCAGAGATCTAGATCTTTTCTAAATACTGATTTTATCTATGAAGATCTTGAAAGTAGGAAACCAGGGCTTGATAGTCTAGTGACCATTGGCACTGAGTTTATTGATGGGCAACAATGTAAAATAATAATGGCATGGCCGAAAAATGAGAGTTCATATTTTTCAAGGAAGTTATGGGTTAGTGTTCAGGATTGGAAGATTCGTAAGGTAGAATACTATGAAAATGAATCTGAAAAAGAGAAAACATTGACATTATCTGATTTTATTGAGAGTAATGGATTCACAACCGCAGGCAAGATGGTAATGGATAGAGGTGATGGAAACAAGACGGTCATGCAAATTAGTTCATTCAAACCAGACATAGGTTTAAATGAAGAGATCTTTTCAAAATCTTTTCTGGTCAAGATATAAGTGACATTGGTCTAGTAGCGGATTAGTGAACATGCTGCAGATAGTCCTGCTCCTGTTCCTATAAGCAATAAAAGGTCCCCTCGTTTTATTCGACCATCTTTAATCGCCAAAGAAAGAGTCATGGGAACTGATGCGGCAACACAATTTCCAAATTGTGAGATGGTCTCTAATACTTGCTCTCTACGAAATCCTCCGATGGAGACATAAGCATCAACAGCTTTACCAGAAGCCTGATGAGGAATGACCCAATCAATGGATTCTCTTTTTAAGCCAGTTTTTTTTAAGGTCTCCAATAATGTTTTGTATACCTGTTTTCGAGCGATCTTGTAAATGGCAGGTCCATCCATTGAAAATAGATTGTCCTCTTTGGTCGTATTTGGATCTTGAGGGTGTTTTCTGGTACCTCCTCCTCTAACTTCCGTAAGGTCTGACCCACTAGGCCATGTGCTCATTGTATGATATAATAATTCACTTTGCTCATTATCCAAAGCAGGCTCCACAAGTATCGCAGCAGCACCATCACCAAGAAGAGATGCACTCTCAGGTTCATCATAATTTCTACCTAATGTCCCCCTATCTGCTGAAATGATCAATACCCTTTCATGGGAACCTGAGTTAATTAAACTACTTGCTACATGGAATGCTGTAATGAATGACAAACATGTACAATGAATGCTAAAAGAGGGAATTCCCTCAAACCCCATCTCCTTTTGATAGAATGTTGATGTATCAGGTATTGTCTGCCTTGGCACACCAGATGCATTAAGTATAAGATCGGGCGGGGGTCCAGCGTTCAATGCTTCTTTACCGGCATGGGCACCCATCTTATCAACATCAATATCAGATACACGTCTTTCAAATACTCCTGATTTTTGATGTATCCAATCAACCGATCTATTTATTCTACGAGCAATATCTTCTGATCTTTCTATTTTTGGAGGTAGGTATAGACCTGCACCACTTATCGTGACTTTCAATTTTTTATCTTTTTAAAAGAAATACTTTATTTCAAAACGTAGATGTGAGAAATCCTCCATCCTATTAAATGGATAGTTCTCTCCATCAGGATGACTTGGATCACCATTTACCTTTGTCAGTGACATGGTTCCATCTAGGTCTTGCTTCAAGGAATATGTCATCTTTAATTCCATCAATGTACCGGCAATACCCGTGATGTTTTCATATGATGCTGCATCGATCATGGATGTAAGTGATACTTGTAATTGGTCATCAAGGAACTTCTTGTCCAATGTTAAAAAACATGCTCTACTGGTCAAGATTGCTATGGGTACCCCCATGCCAGGTGTAAAAAAATTAGATGGTCTCATTTCCTCAGGGTCGATCTCTAGATTTGGGATATCTATCTCTTGATCCACTGGAAGACTATCAGATGAATAACTCAGTGTGTCATGGGAAAAGTATTGTGCCGTTAGATTGATCCCAAATGGCAATTCTGTCTCTATCTGGAATGTGGATTGCATGTACTCTGATTTTTCCATCAATGGATAGGTGAAATGCAATGAGTCATAATATGCAGGATTGAATGAACTTGGTCTGTCAATGGATTTATTTCTATCCTTGGTGAAAAAATAACCAAGGTCATACCTAAAGATCACCCAATCAGATAGAAATACTCCTCCAAGACCAAATACATCGGTTTTTCTATATCCGTATACAATATCGACATAGGGGAATGAAATGTCGCTACCACGCCCATAGACGTTTACACCAGATAGATTGAAAGTCCTATCATATCCAGAAAAATATGATGCAGAAATATCCCCCAACCCAGTAGAAAAAGTTCCCTGAATGCCTCCTTCGTAAGGACGGTCTTGGATTGGAAATATCTCTGATGCATCAGGATATACTGGTAATTGAATGGGGAAGTCATCGTCTCCCAATGGTATTCTATTGGTTGCATGGACGGGTGAGAATGCGGTATTTATCTTTAGACTCCCTAGGTAATAGTCTAATGCAATGGAGAGTGTAGCCATTTTTCTCTCGATTCCGCCAAAGAATAAGTAATAATAATCAAGGCTACTTGCATTATCAATTGGACTATTCTCATCAACGCTACCCCACGAATGAATTTGTTTTCCAATTCTAAACTCAAATTGGTCATGGTCATATGTCAGATAGAGTTCTCGCATGTCAAAAATAAAATCCTGTGGGTCACTCGAGCCTAAGAAATAGGCATCATCGCGTAAGTGATATTCAATGGAGAAATTTCCATTCAATGATATATTATCATTCCGTTTTTCAAAGTTCAATGAGGCCATTCTATAGGGAATGTTAATTAGGGAACCATCAGATAATCTAGAGATGTAGGTATAGTTCACATATCCTGAAAATAAGAGATTTGACGCATTTGCCTCTATGCTAGAAAGAGAGAGTATGAAAGTTATTAATATGAATTTTAAATAGACTAAAAATTTTCTCATTTTAGTAGCATTGTCTTTCGAATTCTTGTTTCGAATCCATCATTAAATTTAATGAAGTATATTCCAGATGGATGGCGACCTCCATCCCATGTGATGTCATGTTCCCCACTCTGAAAGATCATGTTATTCGATATTTCTTCAACCTCTTTTCCTTTACCATCATAGACCCTGATGTCCATCTTTCTATCATATGGGACATTTAATCTTAAATTAACTTTTGGATTAAATGGATTGGGGAAAGGTGCGGATATGGAATATTGATAGGGCAATCCTGAATCTTTGATGGCTGTTGTTGCGCTGTCGCAGTCTTGTGGTGAATAAACAGGGAAGGAATAATAGAACTGATCAAGGCTCAATTCGAAGTTTTCACTCTCTGAAACGCATGAATCAACATCCTCGCATAGGTTGTTTGCGCCTATGGCAAAGAATGGATATCCACCATTATCGCTGTTGCTCCAATCCATGTTCATGTTGCAAAAACATTCTGGCAAAGATTCCAATTCGTTATTGAACAGCCATAGATATGATAGATTTCCAAGTTCACATATGGATGAAGGAATTGAAGATATCTCATTATAACCAAGATCAAGAAAATAAAGATTCGATAGATTACCTATGCTATCTCCAATGGAGGTAAGTACATTATTGTTAATATAGAGGGAGAATAAATTGCTCATTTCACTAAAGGACTCAGGTAGTTCTGAAATTCTATTCCACTCTAAATAAAGGGACGCAAGGTCGTCTAATGCTCCCATGTTTTCAGGCAATGAGTATATGGTGTCATTCACACCTGAACTATTGCCATAGTTCCCTGCTACTAAGAATCGGAGGCGACCATTAAACCAGGTTTGAGTGCCTAGTTCTAGTGGTGATTGATAATCTAACCCATTTTTAATAATAATACTGTCTAGAACACCAATGTCTGTGTCTTGAAGACAAGAGTCACCCACTAAAATGGTAACATTATTTGGCAATTGGTCGAAATAGGTAAAAGAACTATCACATTGGGCTAGGGCCAAATTGAAATAAAATAGAGAAACGATAATGAATATTTTTTTCATCTTATTTCAGCAATATTACCTTTTGGGTTTGCACTTTATCAGTGATCCTCATTTTAATGAAATAGACTCCAGCAGCGATATTTTCTGCATTCCAATTTATTGCATGTTTACCTGCAAAGGTTCTTCTTTCTATCAAGGTCTCAATGAGTTGTCCATTAATGCCATATATTTCAAGTTTGACATTTTGGTCATCCTGCAGTTGGAATTCTATTCTAGTTGAAGGATTAAATGGATTAGGATAGGGGCTACCAAGATGAAAGGAAATTTCTTGGATAGTATTTATGGAGGAAAGAGGAGAAGTGAATCCGTTAGTTGTTATTGTTCTAGATCTATTTGAATGATGGTCTGGTACTACTGTAAGGTGGACCGGATTACCATTATCGATCGCTGTTACTTCACCTTGGAATGAAATAGATTCATTTTCCCCTGGTCCTATGGTCAATTGAATGACCTGGGTACCAAACCATCCCTGATCATCATTGATCTGGCATGAAATGGATATTGGATAAAGACCAACATTAACAATGTCATAGGATATGTTGGATGAGCCCATGGGTAGATAGACGCCTACATTACCATTGTATTCATTAAGATCTTGAACCATTACACCATATGCAAGTGGGAAAATATCGGGTATGCGATTCGCTCGATAGACCGCCCCATATGGTAGACTCAAATTGTATAATGCCTCCCATACGACATCTCCATCAGTGTTTACCTCCAAGGAACGACCTCCTCCTCCAACAGTCGTCAAAAGCACATTCCCATTTTCCAATTTTTGTGCATTTCCTGATGCAAAACCAAAAAGTTCGGGCCCTAGATCATGGGACCATGCAATTGATGATTGTGTGCCATCAATTCCAATCTCAATGGCTCGGGATATGGGTTCATCAGTACCTCTAAATTCTGGGGAAAGATTACCATTATCAAAAGTGATAATATTTCCATTTTCCAATTTTTGAAGACTGTGTTGGAAACTAAATCCGAGATCATGTCCAAAATCCACGTCTCCAGAAGGCATGTCATGTCCTAGATTCCATATGACCTCACCAGAGGGGTAATCTATCTTGGTGATTCGAGATAGATGTCTCACTGATATGTATAGGCAACTTTCCTCCTCATCGAAGACAACTGCATTAACATGGGTCCAATCATAATGGAGACTTATGTATGCCTCTGTCCAGGTACCACCAATCTGATCGTAGTCTGACATGCTAAAATGATCGAATACATTCCAGGACCATACGACTTCTTTGGTATCTTTGTCCCATTCGACTAGTTTATCCCCGATCCATGGGAACTCCACTGTCACACCATCAGCCTGAAATCCCAGACCTTGGAACAATGAGGTCCAACCACCAACAGGTATGGCTCCCATGGAACTGGTCTCAACAATACCTAGATAGTTTCCACTGGGCAATCGAATGATATCATGATGAAGAAAGTCATCATTGGGTTCTGACCATATTGTTTCACCATCAAATGTTATCTCTGATCCAGGGAGATTGTTTTCAGCACCTGGAAGTAGGTGGCATCCAAGCATGTTCCCATTATGGTCAGTACTATAATAAACAAAATCATCTTCACCTGAATTCCATATTTCCTTACCATTTTCATCAATGGCTGCCGAGAAGTAATTGAAGAATGCACCAAAGACTGTGATTCCACTTGAATATGAATTTTCATCGATCATGTTGACATCTGAAGTAGTAAGAGATTGACCTGTGGTAAAAGAATATGCATTCGACCAGTCTCCTGGTTCTGATCCATGGATCGGTCTTACTCGCCAAAAATAGGTATGTCCCCAATCAATGATATCTCTTTCTACATGGACTAGGCTATTATTACTCATCTGGTTGACATCATTGGAGAATTCAGCATCTTGTGACAATTGTAACTCATATGCACTGGCCTCTGGTATTTGCTCCCACTCGAACAATACATGAATATGATTTAGATGAGCATTGTCATTTGGTGTGATAAGTTGGCCATTTAAAAATGACAATAGCATGATGGAAAGGAAATATTTCATGATAGGATCATATCGATAGAGCTTCATCCAACCAATCAAGTACTTCTGTGCCTTGTGTTACCCATGCCTTGCTGAGACCAAAGTCTGGGAAATTACCTAATAATTCGCCGTTCCATGCATAAGTGACCATTGTCTTTGTTGGCGATAGACTGTTCAATACCCAAAGACCTGCAGCATTATTTAACCTGACCATTCCAGATTCTAATGGACCACCAGGATGGTCAACTGAATGGAACGAGAAGATCCATTGGTTTAGTTCTTGTTCAATGGAATATTGTACAACGTAATCCCGTCCAGCAAATGGAAAGGGCATGTCCAGCATGACATGGACAATATTGTTTTCCAATCTTTTTGTATGGCTTACTCTTTTGAAGATCGATGGGTATCGATCCAGATCTTGAATTATTTTTGCGACCGATTGCATGTCATGCTGTAAAATCTTCTGTGCTTTACTGATAGGGTAGCCTTTGTATTCAAGCCATTCTACCTTTACAGGATCCTCTTGGAGCAGCGACCAACCATTGAGTGATGAGATCCCCCTAAGATCGAGCCCCATCATTAATGCATGCATTGTGATATAGGTTAAGATTATTTTCATTATTTATGATAAAAAGGTTTGGTATACTTGTCTACAATCATTCTTGATCTGATCTTCAGTGAGGCCAAATTTTTCTAGGTCATATTTGTGAGTACTTTCATACCGTCTCTGATCTTCTGCTGTCTCCTTGATGACCTTGGTTAGCGCATCATCCTTTTTTTCTCCTATGAAATCGATTATATCATCCATCAATGATTCAAAATCATT
>Ga0208764_10002136_pt1 | contig 12532 bp, 7 predicted proteins | sample ETNtaG_18_FD_185762 | JGI IMG/M metagenome (GOLD analysis project Ga0208764, IMG submission 185762) | Marine microbial and viral communities from oxygen minimum zone, Eastern Pacific Ocean - ETNP201302SV91 (SPAdes) (version 2) | ecosystem: Environmental > Aquatic > Marine > Oceanic ... | reverse complement strand
GCATGCTTAAAATCTTTTCTTTTTCCTTTAAAATTTTTAAAGTTAGTTGTTTTTCCTTTTCTTCTAAGTGTATTAACTGTCTTCACCTTAACTTTAAATATTTCCTCAACACTTTTCTTTATTTGCCCTTTTGTAGATTTGGTTGCGACCTTAAATACAACTTTATTAGACTCTGATAAAAGAGTTGATTTCTCAGTAACAACTGGGCTTAATAAAATATCATAACCACTAGCACTCATGAGCACCTCTCCATAATGCTGTTCAAAGAGTCCTTAGTGATTATTAATTTCTTATTTTTTAAAATATCATAAACATTTATTCCCTCTGCTTTCAGAAAGTTAACATTTCTAATATTCTTTGCGGCTTTAATAAAAGGACTATCATCTGTAAAATTATTAACAATCAGAGAGTTAAATAAATCTAATTTTTTTATTTTATTTTGCACTTCTTTTGTTTGAGATAAGTTTGAGAAATCTCCATCTATTATAGTAAGTTCATTATTTTTGGCTTTAGATGAAAGGGCGTATTTCAGGCCTAATTTTCTTATTTTTTTAGGTAATTTTGTTGAGTGATCTCTAACATTTGGACCAAAAGCTGTTCCCCCACCTCTAAATAGGTTAACTTTCTTTGTGCTATGTCTGGCCCCTCCAGATCCTTTTTGGCGCATAATTTTTTTTGTACTCCCTGTAATTTCGCCTCTACTTTTAGTTTTACGAGTGCCTAATCTTTTTCTTGACAGTTGCCAAGTCACAACTCTATGGAGAATATCTTTCCTTGGATCTAAGCCAAAAACTTCATCATGAAGATTCTCAGAAGTGGTTTTTTCTGTATCTATGTTAACTACATTAACTTTCATCTTCACCACCATTATCTTTATCTTCATTATTTTCTTGAGGGCTCTCTTCTTGTGGAGCAACTTCTTGAGTGGCTTCTTCATGAGGAGCTTCTTCTATATCATGTCCTTTTATTCCAGCTGGTAAAGGTAAACCATCGGTAGATTTTATTTTTATTGCATCACTTAAAGTTACCCAACTGCCTTTTGGTCCAGGAACTGCGCCTTTTACAAAAATGTAACCATTTTCTGAATCAGTTTTTATAACCTTAAGATTTTGAGTAGTTACTTTCGATGAACCCATATGGCCAGCCATCTTTTTTCCTTTAAAGACCTTTCCAGGGTCTTGACATTGCCCAGTTGAACCATGACTCCTGTGACTAATTGATACACCATGAGAAGCTCTTAATCCGCCAAAATTATGTCGTTTCATAGCTCCTGCAAAACCTTTACCAATAGATATACCCGTTGCATCAACAAATTGCCCAATAACGAAATGCGAGGCTACAATTTCTGTTCCATTATCTATTAAATTCTCTGGTGATACTCTAAATTCAGAAACCTTAAGTTTAGGTGTCACCTTATTTTTAACAAAATGTCCCTTCATTGACTTTGTAAGTTTCTTTTCTTTAATCTGCCCTACTCCAATTTGTACAGCAGAGTAACCATTTTTTTTATCAGTCATACTTGAGATAACTTGGCAGTTATCTAAATGTAAAACTGTAACTGGAATATGATAACCTTCATCAGAAAACAATCTGCTCATTCCTAATTTTTTACATATAAGGCCTGTTCTCATCATAAATCCTATAATTTTATTTCCACATCTACACCAGCTGCTAAGTCTAGCTTCATTAAAGCATCAACAGTTTGTGGCGTTGGATCAATTATATCCATTAATCTTTTGTGCGTTCTTATTTCAAATTGTTCACGACTCTTCTTATCGATATGAGGTCCTTTAAGAACAGTAAATTTCTCAATTCTTGTTGGCAAAGGTATAGGTCCGCGAACATCTGCTCCTGTTCTTTTTGCGGTCTCTAATATTTCTTTTGCAGAAGTATCTAAAACTCTATGATCGTATGCTTTTAATCGTATTCTAATATTTTGTTCTTTCACTTCTACCTCTATTACTAAGCTAATTTAGAAATAATCTCTTCAGAAACAGCTTTTGGAACCTCTTGATAATGATCAAATTGCATCGTAAAAACAGCTCTTCCTTGAGACATAGACCTTAAATTATTTACATAACCAAACATATTAGCTAAAGGGACCATACTGTTTATTACACTAGCGGTTCCTCTGCTTTCCGTACCAGATACTTGACCTCTTCTACTATTTAGATCGCCAATAATATCACCAAGATATTCTTCAGGTGTTACAACCTCAACACTCATCATAGGTTCTAATAATTTAATTCCAGCATCTTTACAAACTTCCCTAAATGCTGCACGTGCAGCAATTTCAAAGGCCATCACACTCGAATCAACATCATGATAAGCGCCATCAACTAGTCTAACTTTAAAATCAATAATAGGAAATCCTGCTAGAGCTCCAGTCTCTTTAATGCTTGCAATCCCTTTTGAGACCCCTGGTATATATTCTTTTGGTATATTTCCACCAACTATTTCACTTATAAATTCATAACCTTCACCAGGCTCAACTGGACTAACAACTATTTTTAATCTAGCAAATTGACCTGCTCCACCTGATTGTTTCTTATGCGTGTAATCGATTTCAGCTTCTTTAGATAAGGTTTCTCTGTAAGCTACCTGTGGAGCCCCTACATTTGCTTCAACCTTAAATTCTCTTTTCATTCTGTCCACTAAAATATCTAGATGAAGCTCTCCCATACCACTAATAACCGTTTGTCCAGATTCTTCATCTGAAGCGACTCTAAAAGACGGATCTTCTTTAGCTAATCTTTGTAAAGCTATGCCCATTTTTTCTTGGTCTGCTTTTGTTTTTGGTTCAACCGCGACTTCAATAACTGGTTCAGGAAACTCCATACGTTCTAAAACCACCTGATCTTCGTTGTGGCACAGTGTGTCTCCTGTTGTAGTATCCTTAAGACCAACTAAAGCAACTATATCACCTGCGTAAGCTTCTTTTATTTCTTCTCTAGAATTTGCATGCATTAAAAGCATACGTCCAATTCTCTCCTTTTTTCCTTTAACAGTATTAATCAAGGTATCACCAGAATTAATAACCCCTGAATATATTCTGGCAAAAGTTAAGTTGCCCACAAAAGAGTCATTCATAACTTTAAAGGCTAAAAGAGATAAAGGTTCTTCATCAGATGATTCTCTAACAATCTCTTCTTCGGAATCTGGTTTAACGCCTTTAATTGCCTCAACATCAATAGGTGAAGGCATAAAATCCACCACAGCATCTAATAATGGTTGAACACCTTTATTTTTAAAGGCAGTCCCATTTAAAACGGGAACAAATGACTGATTTAAAACTCCAGCCCTAATGCATTTCTTTAAATCATCTTCTGTTGGTTCATTTCCATCAAGATATTGTTCCATAATATCATCATCTTGTTCAACAGCCATTTCAACTAAAGAGGTTCTATATTTCTCAGCTTCATCCTTTAGGTCATCCCTTATATCTTTATATTCAAATTCTGCTCCTAAATTTTCCTCTTTCCAGATAATTTCTTTCATTATAACAAGATCAATAAGGCCTTCATAATTGCTCTCAGAGCCTATAGGTAATTGCATAACAAGAGGAGTTGAACCTAATCTATCCTCTATCATTTCAACGCATCTATAAAAATCTGCACCTATTCTATCCATCTTGTTAACGAAACACATTCTTGGAACATTATATTTATTTGCTTGCCTCCAAACAGTTTCTGATTGAGGTTCAACTCCTGCAACTGAATCAAATACCGCCACAGCACCATCCAAAACTCTTAAAGATCTTTCTACTTCAATAGTAAAATCAACATGTCCAGGAGTATCAATAATGTTTATTCTTTTATCTTGCCAATAGCATGTCGTAGCTGCAGAGGTGATAGTTATCCCTCTTTCTTGTTCTTGCTCCATCCAGTCCATAGTTGCCGCACCATCATGAACCTCGCCAATTTTATAACTTTTACCTGTATAATATAAGATACGCTCCGTCGTTGTTGTTTTGCCGGCATCAATATGAGCCATAATTCCTATGTTTCTATAATCATTTAATGGTGTTGAACGGCTCATAATATCCTCTACTACCAACGATAATGTGCAAAAGCTCTATTAGCTTCTGCCATCTTATGGGTGTCTTCTCTTTTTTTAACTGAATTTCCTTTATTATTTGCCGCATCTATTAGTTCTGAAGATAAACGATCTCCCATCGTGTCTTCTCCTCTAGCTCTTGCTGCAGAAATAATCCATCTAATGGCTAAAGCTTTTCTTCTTTCAGGTCTAACTTCCACTGGAACTTGGTAAGTGGCTCCACCAACTCTTCTAGATCTGACTTCTATTGCCGGCATAACATTTTCTATTGCATCATGAAAAATTTTTACTGGGTCAGTTTTTAATTTATTTTCTACAATATCTAAAGCACCATAAACTATTCTTTCGGCAACAGATTTTTTACCATCGATCATTAGATTGTTCATGAATTTGGAAATAACTAGATCTCCAAATTTTGGATCAGGATAAATTTCTCTTTTTTCTGCTCTTCTTCTTCTAGACATCTTTTTTCATCTCTAAATTATTAATTATTTAGGTCTCTTTGTGCCATATTTTGATCTTCTCTGCTTCCTGTCTGATACGCCCTGTGTATCAAGAACACCTCTTAAAATATGATATCTAACACCAGGAAGGTCTTTCACCCTTCCACCCCTAATAAGGACCACTGAATGCTCTTGAAGATTATGGCCTTCACCTGGAATATAACTAGTTACCTCAAAACCATTAGAAAGCCTAACTCTTGCAACTTTTCTTAACGCAGAATTCGGCTTTTTTGGTGTGGTAGTATAAACTCTTGTACATACACCTCTTTTCTGGGGGCATGCCTCCATAGCTGGTACTTTATTTCTTTTCTCTACTTTAGCTCTTCTTTTACGAACTAATTGATTAATCGTTGGCATAACAAACCTTTATTTATCCTTTAAAGAAGGATATTTAAACAAAATAACAAACTGGCGAATGGCGACAGTGTTTAGGAATTTCCTACGACCTGCCATAAGCACTGTTTAAGTAGCTCTACAAACCTTTACAGTCAACAAAAAAGATAATTTTTTAAGATTCTTCAGCTTCAATTAATTCAGGAGATTCTTCAATTGGAGGAGCTAATTTTAAATCTCTTTCTGCTGCCTCTGCCTCAAGCCTTCTTATTGAGCTTCCGGTTCCAGCAGGTATTAACCTTCCTACAATAACATTTTCTTTTAAACCAATTAAATGATCAGATTTTCTGGCAACAGCTGCCTCAGTGAGAACTCTAGTTGTTTCTTGGAAAGATGCCGCAGAAATAAAGGAACGTGTATGCAAAGAAGCCTTTGTTATACCAAGAAGAAGTGGTTTAAACTTAACTAATTCTTTCTTTTCTTTGCTTAATTTATCGTTAATTTCTTCAATCTCTCCTTTGTCTAATTGTTCACCTTCCAGATAAGTGCTATCTCCTGATTCTAAAACTTCTACCTTTTGAAGCATTTGTCTTGTAATAACTTCAATATGCTTATCATTTATTGTCACACCTTGAAGCCTATAAACATTTTGAACCTCATCAACGAGATAATTTGCTAAAGCTTCAAGCCCTAAAATAGAAAGAATATCATGCGGAGCTGGATTTCCATCAATTAAGTACTCGCCTTTCTCTATTATATCCCCATCCTGAACTGAAATATGTTTCCCTTTTGGGATTAAGTAACTCGCTTCTTCTTCACTTTCATCAGAAGGATGAATTACTATACGCCTTTTATTTTTATAATCTCTAGCAAATTCAACCTTTCCAGTACATTCAGCTATTACAGCATGGTCTTTTGGTTTTCTTGCTTCAAAAAGCTCTGCTACTCTAGGTAAACCACCTGTAATATCTCTTGTTTTCGCGCCTTCAGTTGGGATTCTAGCAATAACATCTCCAGCATTTATTTTTGAGCCATCATTGACAGAAATAATTGCTTCTACAGACATAAGATATCTAGATTCTCTGCCAGAATTATTTACTACAGGATTATTATTCTCATCTTTTATAACAATAGCTGGTTTTAGTGATGCTGATTTTGAGGAGTTTTTCCAGTCAACAACAATTTTTTGCTTAATTCCTGTAGATTCATCTGCAATCTCACTTAAACTTATTCCCTCTTGTAAGTCCTCAAAATCAATAATGCCTGAAGATTCAGTTATAATAGGTATAGTATATGGATCCCATTGCGCTAATCTGTCGTTCTTTTTAACCTCTTGACCATCTTCAACTAATAATTGAGACCCATAAGTTAATTTATGTTTTGATCTTTCATTTCCGAATTCATCTTCAACACAAATCACAGTTGTTCGTCCAATTACAATCTTACGTTTTTCAGAATCTTCTAAAACATTTAATTGCTCAATCTTAACCTTACCATCAATATTAGATTCAATATAAGAATCATCCATAACTTGAGCAGTACCCCCAATATGGAAAGTTCTCATTGTTAATTGTGTGCCTGGTTCACCAATTGATTGAGCGGCTATAACACCCACAGCTTCACCAATATTTACTGGAGTACCTCGTGCTAAATCACGACCATAACACTTTGCACAAACACCATTTTTTGTCTCGCAAGTAAGAACTGATCTTATTTTCATATCAATTAAATTAGAATTATCTATGTTTATAAGGTCTTTTTCTACAATAATCATACTAGCTTTGACGACAGTTTCATTGCTAACAGGGTCAATTATATCATTACAAGGAACTCTTCCCAGAACCCTATCTGATAAAGAAACCATTTCTTCACCGGATTCAATAACGGGTTTTATAATTAAACCATTTTTTGTCTTACAATCCTCTTCTACAACGATACAATCCTGAGCAACATCCACAAGTCTTCTTGTTAAATAACCTGAGTTAGCTGTTTTAAGAGCGGTATCTGCTAAACCTTTTCTTGCTCCGTGAGTAGAATTAAAATATTCTAAAACATTAAGACCCTCTTTAAAGTTAGAAATAATTGGCGTCTCTATAATTTCCCCGGAAGGTTTGGCCATAAGACCGCGCATACCAGAAAGTTGTTTCATTTGGGCAGCTGAACCTCTTGCCCCTGAATGTGCCATCATATAAATTGAATTAATTGGCTTCTCTCTATTAGATTCATTATCTATTTCTGATGAAGAAATCTTATTCATCATTTTTTCTTCAACTTTATCTGTACATTTAGCCCAAGCATCAACAACCTTATTATATTTTTCGCCTCTAGTGATAAAACCATCAATATATTGTTGTTCAAATTCCTTTGCCAAAATATTAGTTTCTTCAATTAGATTAACTTTTTCTTCAGGAATAATCATATCATCCTTACCAAAAGATATACCGGCTTTGCAAGCATGTTCAAAGCCAAGCTTCATTATATGATCACAAAAAATTACAGTTTCTTTTTGTCCGCAATGACGGTAAACATCATCAATCATTCTTGATATTTCTTTTTTTGTTAATAATTTATTAACAACATCAAAATTTATATTATCATTTTCGGGTAATTCTTTTGATATTAAAACTCTTCCCGGAGATGTTTCAATTCTTTTCGATTCTTCGTGTTTAGCTGAATTTAACTTATAAATAATCTTAGTATGAAGCGTGATATCGTTATTTTCTAGAGCAAAATTAATCTCATTTATATTGTCAAAATATCTACCTTCGCCAGGTTCATTTAGCTTAAGTTGAGATAAATAATATAAACCTAAAATAATATCTTGACTTGGAACAATAATTGGATCCCCATTTGCTGGATGAAGAATATTGTTTGTAGACATCATCAAAACTCTTGCTTCAAGCTGCGCTTCAAGTGATAAAGGAACATGAACGGCCATCTGATCACCGTCAAAGTCAGCATTAAATGCCGCGCATACTAATGGATGTAATTGAATGGCTTTACCCTCTATTAAGACTGGCTCAAAAGCCTGAATACCTAATCTATGTAGAGTTGGCGCTCTATTTAGAAGAACAGGATGTTCTCTTATAACTTCTTCTAAAATATCCCAAACTTCTGCAGTCTGTTTTTCAACCATTCTCTTAGCCTGCTTTACTGTGGAAGATAAGCCAAGAGATTCTAATCTCGAGTAAATGAAAGGTTTAAAAAGTTCTAACGCAAGTTTCTTAGGTAGGCCGCATTGATGCAGTTTTAATTCAGGGCCAACTACAATGACCGACCTTCCTGAATAATCAACCCTTTTACCTAAAAGATTCTGCCTAAATCTTCCTTGCTTGCCCTTTAACATATCAGACAAAGATTTAAGGGGTCTTTTATTAGATCCAGTTATCACCCTACCTCTTCTACCATTATCAAAAAGCGCATCTACAGATTCTTGAAGCATTCTTTTCTCATTCCTAATAATTATATCAGGAGCCCTTAAATCCATAAGCCTTCTTAACCTATTATTTCTATTAATAACTCTTCTATAAAGATCATTAAGATCTGATGTTGCAAATCTTCCTCCATCCAAAGGAACTAATGGTCTTAGTTCGGGCGGAATTACAGGAATAGTTTTTAAAATCATCCATTCAGGTTTATTACCTGACTCCCTAAACGCTTCGATTACCTTAAGTCTTTTTGCTAATTTCTTAGGCTTTAATTCACTGGTAGTTTCTTTTATTTCTTGTCTAATGGTTTCACTTAACTCATCAAGGTCTAATTCCTCTAAAAGGATTCTTATTGATTCTGCTCCTATTCCTACTTTAAAATTGTCTACACCATATTCATTTTGAGCATCAATATATTCATCTTCAGAAAGTAATTGCAGTTTCTCAAGAGGTGTTAATCCTGGATCCATTACTATAAAACTTTCAAAATATAAAACCTTTTCAAGATTCTTTAACATCATATCGAGGATTAATCCTATACGGCTAGGTAAAGACTTTAAAAACCAAATATGTGCAACGGGCGATGCAAGATCTATATGGCCCATTCTCTCCCTTCTAACTTTAGATAATGTAACCTCAACTCCACACTTCTCACATACAATCCCTTTAAATTTCATCCTTTTATATTTACCGCAAAGACATTCATAATCTTTAACAGGACCAAATATTCTGGCACAAAAAAGACCGTCTCTTTCAGGCTTAAAAGTTCTATAATTTATAGTTTCTGGCTTTTTAATCTCACCATATGACCATGAAAGTATTTTTTCAGGACTAGCAATACCTATTCTTATAAAATCAAAATGTTGCGCAGTTTTATTTTGATTAAAAATATCTAAGACTTCTTTATTCATAACTTCCTACCTAACTTAACTTTTAAATTAATTTACTTCATCTTCTTGTAGTTCAACATTCAAACCTAAAGATCTCATTTCCTTAACTAAAACATTAAAACTTTCTGGAACACCCGCTTCAAAATTTTCTTCGCCTCTTATTATAGATTCATAAACCTTAGTTCTTCCTGCCACATCATCAGATTTTACAGTCAGCATCTCTTGCAATGTATAAGCTGCTCCATATGCTTCAAGAGCCCATACTTCCATTTCTCCAAAGCGCTGACCGCCGAATTGAGCCTTACCTCCTAATGGCTGTTGAGTAACCAAACTATATGGGCCAACAGATCTTCCGTGAATCTTGTCATCAACAAGATGGTGAAGTTTAAGCATATAAATATATCCAACAGTAACAGGTCTATCAAATTTTAATCCTGATCTTCCATCGTAAAGCTCAACTTGACCGGTATTATCTAAACCTGCTTTTTCAAGTAAATTTACGATATCTGACTCCTTTGCTCCATCAAAGACCGGAGTAGCAACAGGCACACCTTTTACTAAGGTCTGAGCTAACTCAATATATTCGCCATCCTTATAATTTTTTAAAGATTCATCCTCGTATATTTCCTCAATGAGATCTTTAACCTTAGAAACATCCATACTCTTTTCATAGCTTTCTAAAGAATCTTGGATTTTCTTTCCTAACCCTGCACAGGTCCAGCCAAGATGTGTTTCAAGAATCTGACCAACATTCATTCGACTAGGTACACCAAGAGGATTCAAAACAACATCAACAGGAGTTCCATCTTCTAAATGCGGCATATCCTCTACTGGAAGTATTCTAGATATAACGCCCTTATTACCATGTCGACCAGCCATTTTGTCTCCAGGCTGTAACTTTCTTTTAACCGCAACAAAAACTTTAATACATTTCATGACACCAGGAAGTAAATCGTCACCTCTACTTACTTTATCAACTTTATCTTGAAAGTTACCTTCTATTAAATTTTTTGCGCTCTCATATTGTGACCTAACAGCTTCTAGTTCTTTTTGATTATTATTATTTTGTAAAACAAAATCCCATAAAGATATATTTGATGCATCATCAAGAATATCTGTAGTTATCTTGTTTCCTTTGATTATATTCGGCCCAGATACAGCTACTTTATTAACTAACATCTCTTTTAATCTAGAATAAATGTTTCTCTCCAGAATTTTAATTTCGTCATCTCTATCAATTGAAAGCCTTTCAATCTCTTCTTGCTCTACAGCAAGAGCTCTTTCATCTTTTTCAATACCGTGACGATTAAAAACCTTAACATCTACAACTGTTCCGTTGGTTCCAGGAGAAAGCCTTAAAGAGCTATCTCTTACATCAGATGCTTTTTCTCCAAATATTGCTCTAAGCAATTTCTCTTCAGGTGTAATTGGACTTTCACCTTTAGGAGTAACCTTTCCAACCAGTATATCACCTGGTTTAACTTCTGCTCCAATATACACTATGCCTGACTCGTCAAGATTTCTTAGAGCATCTTCTCCAACATTGGGTATATCTCTTGTAATATCCTCCGATCCAAGTTTTGTATCCCTTGCCATTATTTCAAATTCTTCAATATGAATTGAAGTAAATACATCATCTTTAACGAGTTTTTCAGACAATAAAATAGAGTCTTCAAAATTGTATCCATTCCAAGGCATAAAAGCTACAAGAACATTCTTTCCAAGAGCAAGTTCACCTCTATCAGTTGAAGGTCCATCAGCTATTACATCCCCTTTTTTTATTAGATCACCAACTCTTACTAAGGGTTTTTGATTTACACAAGTCGATTGATTTGACCTTTGAAATTTTTTAAGATTAAATATTTCAACACCTAAATCACCTTCGTCAAGATTTCCATCTGAACGAATTACTATTCTTTGAGAATCTACTTGATCTACAACACCATCTTTACTGGCAATAAGAGCTGATCCTGAATCACCAGCAACTAAACCTTCCATGCCTGTTCCAACTAAAGGAGCTTCATTAGTTAGAAGAGGAACAGCTTGCCTCATCATATTTGAACCCATTAGAGCTCTATTGGCGTCATCATTTTCTAAAAATGGGATCAAAGAAGCGGCAACAGAAACTGTTTGCTTTGGGCTAACATCCATAAAATCGACGCCACTTGGTGGAACCAAATCAAAGTCTCCATCATGCCTACAATTAATTAATTCATTTATAAGATTTCCTTTTTCATCAAATGATTCATCAGCCTGAGCAATTCTATATCTACCTTCTTCAACAGCTGATAGATAAATAATCTCATCAGTTTTCTTTCCTTCATTAATTCTTAAATATGGTGATTCAATAAAGCCATACTTGTTTACCCTTGCATAGGTTGCTAAAGAATTAATTAAACCAATATTAGGCCCTTCTGGAGTTTCAATAGGGCATATTCTTCCATAATGTGTCGGGTGAACATCTCTAACTTCAAACCCAGCCCTTTCTCTTGTAAGACCTCCAGGACCTAATGCAGAAACTCTTCTCTTGTGAGTAATTTCAGAAAGTGGATTAGTTTGATCCATAAATTGTGATAATTGAGAAGAACCGAAAAACTCTCTTATTGAGGCAGCTATTGGTTTAGCGTTAATTATATCCTGCGGCATAACTGTATCAACATCTATAGAGCTCATTCTTTCTTTTATTGCTCTTTCCATCCTTAATAGACCAATTCTAAATTGGTTCTCCATAAGTTCACCAACAGATCTAACTCTCCTGTTCCCTAGATTATCTATGTCATCAATTTCTCCCTTGCCATCTCTTAGATTAACAAGAGTTTTTAATACTGAGGAAATATCATCTTTGGTTAATACGCCCTGATCATCAGGAATATCAAGATTTAGCCTCATATTAATTTTAACTCTCCCGACATCGGATAAATCATACCTATCACCATTAAAGAAGAGACTATCAAACAAAGAAGTTGCACTTTCTACTGTTGGTGGCTCGCCTGGTCTTAAGATCTTGTATATCTCAAATAAAGCTGAATTTTTATCAAATGATTTGTCTGCAGCTAAGGTATTTCTAACAAAAGGGCTAAAGTTTATATTATCAATTAATAAAACTGATAAATTATTAATTTTTTCAATTTCAAGTAAAGATATCAACTCTTCAGTAATTTCATCTCCAGCCTCTGCAAAGATCTCACCTGTTTCGTAATTAACAATATCTTCAGCAATAAATTTACCTAGAAGCTCATCATTACTTATAATAATTTCTTTAACATCTTCATTTTGGTTAAGAATTCTTTGAGTAATTTTCTTACCAGATTCAATTATCACT
>Ga0208764_10002134_pt1 | contig 12536 bp, 10 predicted proteins | sample ETNtaG_18_FD_185762 | JGI IMG/M metagenome (GOLD analysis project Ga0208764, IMG submission 185762) | Marine microbial and viral communities from oxygen minimum zone, Eastern Pacific Ocean - ETNP201302SV91 (SPAdes) (version 2) | ecosystem: Environmental > Aquatic > Marine > Oceanic ... | reverse complement strand
TACAATCATACTCGAGGACAGTCATGTTGTCATAGTGCCCATTCGAATATCCAACACCAGTGTTGTATGGTGGTGTACGAAGAAGCCAGATGTCTAAGTCCTCACAGTCAGTCTGAGGGACACCGATGCCGCCTCCAAGGACATCCTCGCCCCAGTGGCCTAGCAATAGGTTGGTGTATAGCCCATTTGTCAACGGAACAGGTATGGTTTGTTGAGCAGTAATTTGAGTTGGGTCAGGCCCCTTGAAGATATTGAGGTAATTATTTGTGAAAGTGGGGTCAATTACGCTCATTACAATATCTGCATCTCCATCGCCATCGATGTCTGCAACATCCATATCTTGCAAGTATGGATTGCTGACAGTGATCGCATCTGATGGATCCCAGTTGTTGATTCGCTCATCACAATCTCCCCAAAGTATGGTTAGATTTCCAGGGACCATTGGTCCGCCTACGAATCTGATGTTCTGTTGATAATACACAACATCGTTGACATCATCTCCGTCGACGTCAGCAATGTACACTCTAGTTCCATCTGCTGTATCTCGGAATCCTGCTCGGTGAGAATCATTGTTTGAGATGAAAACGTCTTGCCTGTCCCCGAAGCCTCCATTTCCATCATTGTACAAGGCCGATATGAAGTGGCCCATCGAACTGGCTGAGACGATATCATTGTCGTTATCACAATCGATATCGCCGATCGTGATGTACGATGGATCTCGCTGCACAGCATACTGTGTGATGTGGGATGCAGATACTGATGGAACCAGCGAGAGCATCGGTGAGCTCAGCATCAACATAACAAGAAGAATTGCTATTCGACCTTCTCGGGAATCGTTTTTGGCGTTCTTTGACGAGGACATCATGACTTCGCCGAATTTCCGTTCTCTCTTATGCCTTCGCCCGTACTGACTTTAGCAACTCCATAGGAGTTGTGAAGAATAGGCGCCATATTAGGGGGCTTCAAGCCAACTTGGGTTCGGGGCATACTGTATCTCTGCACCACCATGAATTCGCTCAAGGCGACCGAGTAGCCAGAGCCTATCGAGGAACATCTGCAGTTCAATGCCCGAGCGATTAACGCGCTCTCCAAGTAGACTCTCTATTGACCCGAGAGAGAGTGATGTATGACCGTGCTCGCGAACGACGAGAGTCATCACCAACTGAATCCACGACTCGGCCATTGGGTCTCCAGACATATTGTCGGAGAGTGGTTCCGGCATCTCCTCTAATTCATCGAGGAAGATGCTGATTTCTGCCAAATCAGGCTCTGTTCGAGCCGGCGCTCCCAGTGAATCCAAGCCGGCCTCGATGTCGAGGTCGCCGATTACTCTGACAACTGAAGGAAGTCGACTTGGATCTGGAGGAGGTCCTGGTAATTGGTTAACCTTCTTTGCATTCGGTGCTCCATCAATCTCTTCCTCCAATGCACCGCTCACAGATTGAGTGTAACCAATATCACCATCGAGTCCGATTCGTTCACGGTATAGATTGACCCACGATGGCGGACCTTGGATGACAACCTCGACATCTTGCTCATTTGAGCGGAATGAAAATCGGATGTTGTCCTCGTCACTCATCGAATCACCCGTTGGGTATCTGGTTTTGAATTCAGGCCTCTGCTAGATTGCGTAGAACTGTCTGCAAGATGCCACCGTTACGGTAGTAATCGACTTCTACTGGCGTGTCTAATCGGACTACTGCGTCGAACTCTATGACATCCCCGCTCGACTTGGTCGCCGTGACTGTAATGGAAGAGAGGGGTTCGAGGTCGGCGTGAGCTGGAATGTCAAAAGTCTCGGTCCCGTCAAGCCCCAGTGAATCGGCGTCCTCTCCTTCTGGGAAGGTCAGTGGAAGGACTCCCATCCCGACAAGGTTCGAGCGATGTATACGCTCGAAAGACGTGGCGATTACCGCTCTGACACCGAGGAGAAGAGTTCCTTTTGCAGCCCAATCACGACTGCTTCCGGTGCCATACTGAGTGCCGGCCAAGACTACGAGTGGGGTACCTTCTGCTTGGTAGCGCATGCTGGCGTCGTAAACGCTAGTGACTTCTCCGGTCGGGAAATAAGTGGTGAATCCACCCTCGGTTCCGTCTGCGATTTGATTGCGAATACGGACGTTTGCAAATGTACCTCGCATCATAACTTCGTGGTTGCCTCGGCGGCTGCCGAATGAGTTGAAATCGCGCGGCGAGACACCCTTAGAAACGAGGTATTGGCCGGCTGGGCCATGGTGAGGAAATGCACCAGCCGGACTAATGTGATCAGTGGTTACCGAGTCTCCCAATTTGAGCAGCACCTTGGCTTGGTGAATCTCCTCAATCGGGGCTGGTTCCGCCTCGATGCCTTCGAAGAAGGATGGAAGTCGAACGTAAGTGGATTCCTTGGCCCAAGGGTATAGCGCTGACTGGGAACTACTGATGGCATCCCAGCGCGGCTCTTTGAGCACGTCTGCATAGCGCAGACGGAACATTTCCGGATCGATTGAGGTAGCGATGGTTGCTTGGATCTCAGCATCACTCGGCCAAATGTCAGATAGCATCACCGGCGAACCTTCGGCTGTGTGTCCAAGTGGATCACTTCCGAAGTCGATGTCAAGAGTTCCCGCGATTGCGTAAGCGACGACAAGGGGTGGGCTTGCGAGATAGTTTGCCTTGACTTTCTGATGGATTCTTCCCTCGAAATTGCGATTTCCTGAGAGAACACTACCGACGATCAGGTCAGCCTCATCGATAGCAGCCTCGATGTCGACATCGAGCGGTCCTGAATTACCGATACAGGTTGTGCAGCCATAGCCGACAACGCTGAATCCGAGCGCATCGAGATCTTCGGTCAGACCCGCCGCATGGAAGTATTCTGTAACAACACGAGAACCCGGTGCCAAGCTAGGCTTGACGGCGGGAGCAATCGAAAGTCCTGCTGCACGCGCGTTGCGGGCGAGCAATCCAGCAGCAATCATCACGCTCGGATTACTCGTATTCGTACAACTGGTTATGGCAGCGATGACAATGTCACCGTGCCCGAGGTCGAAGCCTCGATCACCAACAGCAGTCGATGTGTCATTCTGTGTCGAATCGATCCCATGGCCACTATGGCCGACAGGTGCGTTCAGACTCTGTCTCCAATGTGATTTCATTGCCGACAAATCGACTCTATCTTGAGGTCGTTTAGGTCCAGCCAGAGCAGGTTCTACTGTCGAGAGATCAAGGGAGAGTGAGGAGGTGAAGGAAGGGGTTGGAGTAGCCTCGCTGTGGAACAATCCCTGAGCACTCAGATAGCGCTTCACATCCTCGATATGCGATTCATCACGACCTGATAATCGCATGTAATCCAGCGCCGTTTCATCAACTGGGAAAAAGCCGCATGTCGCCCCATATTCAGGCGCCATATTGGCGATTGTTGCGCGGTCTGGGAGACTCAAATTGGCAAGTCCAGAACCGTGGAATTCAACGAATTTTCCGACGACTCCGTGCTCGCGTAGCATCTCTACGATTCGCAGGGTCATGTCGGTTGCAGTAACACCTGGACGCAAAGAGCCGGTCAGCTCGAATCCGCAGACTTCTGGTAGCAGCATGTAAATCGGCTGACCAAGCATCACGGCCTCAGCCTCGATTCCACCAACGCCCCAGCCGAGAACACCAAGTCCGTTGATCATCGTCGTGTGGCTATCGGTACCAACTAGCGTATCCGGCAGCCATACTCCATCCTCCTCGCGCGCGACACTTGCAATCCATTCAAGATTCACCTGATGTACAATACCACGACCAGGAGGGACAGCGCGGAAATTGTCCAAACTCTGCTGGCCCCACTTGAGGAATTGATAGCGCTCCATATTGCGCTGATACTCGATCTCTAAATTGCGCTCGCGCGCGTCAGGGAATAATCCTGAAACATCAACCTGAACCGAGTGGTCGATTACCAGATCGACAGGAACCTGCGGATTGACCTTTTCAGGGTCTCCACCCAACTCGACCATCGCATCGCGCAGAGCAGCGATATCGACGACCGCTGGTACTCCGGTGAAGTCCTGCAGAATCACTCTGCTTGGAGCGAATGGGATCTCTTCGGGATTCATTGTTGGCGACCACGACGCGATACGCTCAACATCTTCACGGGTTACCAAGAATCCATCACACTTGCGCAACGCTGCCTCGAGTAGTAATCTAATCGTGAAAGGCAGAGAATCAAGTTCGCAGATACCTGATTCCTGTAAGTGAGATAGTGCGTGGAAGCGAGCCTTGGAATCATCCGACTTGGTAAATGTTCGAAGCGAATCGAATCCATCTCTCTCGCCCATCTCAGCACCCCGTAATCACTCGGGGGAGAGTGCCCTCCATGAAGATGACTCGTAGAGTCAGTCCGTAAAATAACGAGAACTCGTTGAGAAGTCGGTGTTCAACTTCGGTAAGCCGTCAATAAGCGAACATCGTGCAACGGCGTGGAGGAACTTGTTCCACCTGCTGGATCGACAGCGACCTCACTCATAGCATCGACATGCTCCATACCAGAGACAACCATCCCGTAGACTGTATGGCAAGATTGCCCTTGAGCCGCGCAATCCTTGCCGGGGTTCCAGTCCAGCCAATCAGGGGTAGAGTCGCTTGGGACGATGTAGAACTGACTTCCGTCCGTGTTCAGGCCAGCATGTGCGGCCGCGAGAGCACCGGGGCCATGTTTGAGGCCGTTCTCATGCTCACCAGGAACCGACCAATCCTGAACGGGACAACTCTCGGAAGTATGCGGATTTCCACCGCTATCCAGAGTTTGACCGTTGCAATAGCCATACCACTTACCGGCGTATCCACCACCGCCATCCATCATTTCGATATCTCCGCCTTGAACCATGAATCCATCGATGATGCGGTGGAATGTCGTGTAATCGTAACGGGAATTATCGACAAGATAGAGGAAGTTCTCGACATGCTTTGGAGCAGCATCAGGATAAAGTTCGATGACTATTTCACCCTCGACTCGTGTATCTGGATTGTCTGGATGAATGTAAGACACCTCGAAAGTCACCGTGTTTCCTTCCAAAGGTTGCTCCAACGCTTCTCCTGCATACTTGAAACCGACGAGGAAGATCATAATCGCGACCGAAATTGCAACTAGTCCAGTTGGAGTTGGGTTTCCATCATCGAATATCTGAAATCCCTTTCCAAGCGAGATTGACTGCTCGTCCATCATCGAAGCGAGCTTGTTCATTGAGCGACGAATATCTTTGTTCGATGACTCCAATTTTAGAGCCTGTTGATAATTCTTGTAAGCCCTCTGCCAGTGCTTCTTACGGTTACCCATATCGAGATCGCCTTTGGTGATCATTGCCTCAGAGGCGAGGCTTGTGACGCTCACCTTCTGCGAGTTGGTTTTGGCTGCATTCCAACCAGTTGTTCTGAGGATGTCCAAAGCATCGTCTGGCTTACCCGACTCAATCAGCTCTTGGGCCTTATCCAAGGCTTCCCTCAACTCACTCGGCATTGGAGGCATGGGCCGGCCGACCACGCTTCCCTTGAAAACCGCAACGGATGGGGATTCCTCGTATCTAGGCGTAGATTTATTCGTATTTTGGGGCGAAAATACTCATTTTTGAGGGAAATAATACTCCATAATTAGAGTAAATTGAGCAGATACTCCTCGCTACGCGAGGGAATTAACAGACGGGAACGGCTAAGACCGAATTTCGCACGGGGCACGCTGCACAAGCACCCGCCAGTGCGCCCAGACACCCCCGGAGACACCGAAAAGGATGGCTCAAATCGTCAATGATTTCACACTCAATATCGCCACTGCAAACGGAACGGGATCGCAGTCTGCGAACCTGATTCTGCTACACTCTATGTTTGAGATGGGAGTTCCCGTCAGCGGGAAGAATCTCTTCCCAAGCAATATTTCTGGTCTCCCGACTTGGTTTATCATTCGAGCCAGCGACGCCGGTTATCAGGCTCCTGGCGATAAGACGCATATCCAAGTCGTGATGAACAAGGATACTTGGTTAGCTGATGTCGAGAAGGCGGAGCCTGGAACCATCATCATCCACAATATGGATGTAAAGTTGCCAGTCGAGCGCGACGATTGCGTCGTGCTCGGTATACCGATGACCAAGATGGCGAGAGCGATTAATCCGAAGTTAGCTCGTATGATTGCCAACATGTACTACGTCGGCGGACTCGCCGAAGTCCTGGGAATCGACTCCAACGCTCTGCGCACTGCTCTCACTCAGCAATTCAAGGGCAAGGAGAAGGCGATTGAACTGAACACGCGGGCTATAGACGAGGGTCGGGCCTACGCTGCGGAGAATTGGAATTGCGATATCGGCTACGCTGTCGAGGCTCGTGACAAGAATCCAGACACCTATCTAATCGAAGGTAACGAAGCGACTGCACTCGGCTGCCTATTCGGTGGAGTCAACATGCTCTCTTGGTATCCGATTACTCCATCATCATCCCTCGCCGAGTCAATCATCGGCTGGATACCGAAGATTCGTACAGCCGAGGATGGTGGTTCAACCTGCGCGGTAATCCAAGCAGAGGACGAACTAGCCGCCGCCGGCATGGTTGTCGGTGCTGGATGGGCTGGTGGCCGCGGAATGACCGCGACCAGCGGTCCGGGAATTTCGCTGATGTCAGAATTCATCGGCCTCGCGTATTTCGCAGAAGTTCCTGGAGTCATCTGGGATGTTAATCGCGTTGGACCATCCACCGGCCTACCTACACGGACTCAGCAGGGTGATCTTACCCTGCTGTATGAAGCCAGCCACGGAGACACTCAGCACATCGTCCTGATTCCAGGAACAGTCGATGAATGCTTCGAATTCGGTTGGCGCGCCTTCGACGTAGCCGAGCGCTATCAGACTCTAGTCTTCGGCTTCTCCGACCTCGACCTCGGCATGAATAGATGGGTTACCTCCGGCTTTGAGTACCCCAGCCAGCCACTCGATCGCGGTAAGGTAATCAGAAGCCAAGAACAACTCGACGCAATCGAGAATTTCGGCCGCTATCGCGACGTCGATGGTGATGGAATTCCATACCGCACTCTACCCGGCAGCGGTCTCGAACCCATCCTCTACCGTGGCACTGGCCACGATGAGGACGGTATCTATTCCGAGGACCCTGCCGTCTACCATGCAACCGTTACGCGCCTGCGCAGAAAGATCGACGGCGCGCGTGATGACCTACCAGCACCAATCATCCGCGCTGAGAAGAACAAGCAAGTCGGAATCATCTACTATGGTTCGATGGAAAACACAATCACAGAAATCGACGATATCCTTGAACAAACCGGCCTGTCAGTAAGCACCTGCCGAGTAAGAGCTCTTCCTTACCACTCTGAAGTTGAGAAGTTCGTCGCAGAGCATGAGCAAGTAATCGTCCTCGAAGTCAACCGTGACGGCCAGCTCTTCGGCATCCTCCGCAAGGAACTGCCAGTAGAACACCTCTCCAAGATGCAATCTGTAGCATTTAGCGACGGAATTCCTCCACGCGCACGCGTCTACGCGGACATGGTACTCGAGGCGTTGAACTTGGCCTCGACTCAGGAGGTGACTGCATGAGCATGCGTCCAATCCAACTCAACGTCATCGACCTGCCAAAAGCAGACTACACAGGAGGCAAGTCCTCTCTGTGTCCAGGCTGTGGCCACGACCAGATATCCAATGTCATCATCCAAGCAGCATGGGAGAACGGAATTGCCCCAGAAACCATAGCCAAAATGTCTGGAATTGGTTGCTCATCGAAGACGCCGGCATACTTCCTCGGGAAGTCCCACGGATTCAACACAGTTCACGGAAGGATGCCGTCGGTGACGACAGGCGCTAACATGGTCAACAAGGACCTTGTTTTCCTCGGAGTTTCCGGCGATGGAGATACAGCATCAATCGGTATTGGACAATTTGTACATGCAATTCGACGCAATCTGAACATGGTCTACATCATCGAGAATAACGGAGTCTACGGACTAACCAAGGGGCAATACTCCGCTACCGTCGAAAAGGGATCAAAGAAGAAGAAGGGAGTTACAAACGAAAACCCTCCTATTGACCTATGTAAAATGGCGATTAACCTCGGATGCGGCTTTGTAGCACGCTCTTTCTCTGGTTCCAAGAAACAACTCTCCTCACTCATACGTGCCGCTCTCTCACACAAGGGAATGGCTGTCATCGATGTAATTTCACCATGCGTCACCTTTGCTAACAACGACGAGTCGTACCGGTCTTACAACTATGTGAAGTCGAACGACGAGGTGTTGCACACCGTGGATTACATCCCTCACTTCACACCGCTTGAAGAGGTCGAAATCCCAGAGGGTGAGTTTGAGGATATCGAACTCTTCGATGGCTCGACTTTACGCCTCGCTACACTTGGAGTTGATCATGACCCGAGTAACCCTGTTGCTGCTCTTGCAGCGATTCATGAGGCTGAGGCGAGCGATAAGCACGTCACTGGACTTCTGCATTACAATTCTCAGATGAAGTCCGCCGACGAGGCCCTTGGGCTTACTGCAACTCCTCTCGTCGATCTCAGTGAGAATGAATTACGACCAAGCGAGCAAGCGCTGGCTGATTTGAATCAGTCCTTCCGCGCTTGAACTCCGTCAGATGCAGCCGGTTGGTCTGCGGTTTTGTTGAAATACGCAACCCGACTCGGCGGGTCGCTAGTCCCTTAGTGTAGTGGTCCATCATATGGCACTCTGGATGCCATGACCCTGGTTCAAATCCGGGAGGGACTACCAAATCACAATATGAAGAATAGTGATATTGAAATTATTCTTCCTCATTATCTTCTTTGATCATAGCTTGTGCCCAAACTTCTCCCTCAAATTCTTCATGTTTTCCGAATGAAACACCACCAATAGGTGTCCAACCATCTTTGATTCGAATTTGTACTTGCTCAATTAAGCAAGGTCTGTCCCAATTATGGTAATTGAATACAGCGTATTTTTCTGGTTTATTCATATTTTCTGCAACAACTATTGTATATTTCATAACAATAAATATTTATGTCTTGATATTTAAATCTTACTCTACATTTAATCCTATTTTCCCTATGAATTATACTAGAATTACAAGGCACGATTTAGAATCCTAGATACGAAAGAGATCATCAAGATTATCATGAACCATGCAGTTGCATATTTGACCCAAGGAGTCGGTTTCTTTGGCTCGGGAAATGGGTCAATCCCCGCATTGAGAGCCTCGGCAAAAAGTGCCAATTCCTCTTCGATAGTTTCAGGATCTCTAGGGCCACTGTCGGCATTCATCGTAATCACTCAGGCTTCAGCAGTTGGGTTCCAGCCGGAGACATAGGCCTCCTCCATGGCATTGAATGAATCTTCAGTACCAGTGAGGTCGATGTCGAGGCAGGCAATATTTTCCTCAATTCTACCTGGATTACTCGACTTCGGAATTGTAATCGCCCCCGTATCATACACCCATTTGATGGCTGCTTGAGCCGGTGTACAACCAACTGATTCGGCGATTGCAGCGAGGCTGTCGCAGCCTACTTTTTGTCCGCGAGCGAGGGGTGAGTAAGCCATTACTCTAGCACCTGAAGCTTGAGTTGCTGCGCGTAGGGCTGGGCGTTGGTTCCACGGGTGAAGTTCGACTTGGTTGACCGCGGGGAGAATGGTTGCATAGGCCCGCATGTCGTCAAGGTGATGAGCACCGTAATTGCTCACTCCGATCGCTCTGGTCCAACCTCTTGCAAGGCACTCCTCCATACCTTTCCATACGCCTGGGCGTGCATCGATGTCTTCTGGTGGCGCGTGGACGAGGTAGAGGTCAAGTTGTTCGAGCCCGAGCATGTCGAGGCTGCTGCGGCAGTGTTCGAGAACAGCCTCGTAACTTGTTGCATGAGGACGGCGCAACTTGGTGACCACGAAGATTTCATCACGGGGAATTCCACTTTCTCGAATGGCCACACCAGTTTCTGTTTCGTTACCATAAGAACGGGCTGTATCTATGAGTCTGTATCCTGACTGAATGGCATGTTGCACGGCTGTTTTGCATTGTCCGCCTTCTGACATTTGCCAGACTCCTAGCCCGAATCTAGGCATCTCGATTTTGTGCTCGCGCTCGCCTGTGGCTACGTTGGTGTGGCCGATGGAGACGGTCTCGAAAGGGGCCAACATGGCTCGGGCTGATTACTGCAGGACTTGAGGTTGATGTTCGGGGGAGGTTGAAGACGGTAACTCCCTCGTTGCTACATGGCTGAGTTACCAGAGGGGGTCGAACTCCCAGGAGGTCAAGTGGCCACTCCACGACCTTCGGCTGCTGCTGTGCTGAGTCGTGGTGCTGGAGAAAGGCGGGAAATTTTACTCTGTCATCGAGTTTCTGAGGTTCCGTCTTTTCCAGATTTCTGGGCCTTTCCCGGCGGCGGAGTAAGTCGGGTTGACCGTGCCGCCGCTGAAGCCAATCCTGATTGGTTTGCTGAGCGAGATGATCGTATTTCTTTGATTGCTCTATTACGAGAAATGGTTGAGGAAGTGGGCATCGCTCCTGATGGTTCAGGAGGTTTTCTACAAGTCGCTTCCGAATTACGAGATGAAGTCAATTCAGACAAGGCTGCATGGGCTGTCCTCGCCACAGACAACAGGCTCTTAGTGAGTGGTTTTTCTGCTGATTTAATCACCGAACGCACCACGCCTCCGTTAGCTCCAGTGCGCTTCGCCAATCGATTCTATCACGTCGATTTAGGATACTCGGCGATCGAGCCAACCCTTCCTAATGGACTATCAGAATTCGACGAATTCCGCTGGTGGAAGCCAGCCGCTCTCCTCGATGCTTGGATGGCTCATTCGGTCAAACTCCCACCACCACAAATCACCCTGATTCGCGACCTCGTTGAACATGGGTTTGATGTCCTTGCCGAAGACCCGCCATCCGGCTATCACATCATCGAGTTCGCCCCTGGCGTCGAGTGCGTCCCACTCCCCACTGCAACCCTGCCACCGGCGACCCACACAAATTGCTACGTCCTCGGTCAAGCCGGTGGACCACGCATCCTAGTCGACCCAGCGGCAAAATCGGCGGAATCTCTAGAAATTCTCTCTGCTAAAGTTACGGAAATCCAAGCCACTGGAAGCGAAATCATTGGTACGATAATCACCCACCGACACCCAGACCACATAGGCGATCTGTCAGCTATTTCATCGATGTACCAAGCCCCTATACTGGCATCGTCAGAAACCCATGAAGTCATCGCGTCTTGCGATACGGATAGCACGCTCAAAGAGGGTGATGAGATAACTCTCGGCGAAGTCACATGGACGGTTATCGAAACTCCCGGACACTGCCCTGGACACATCTGTTTATGCAGCGAGGCCGGAATAATCAGCGGCGATAACGCGACTGTCTTTGGCACAATCCTCGTCCCCTCTGGAGAAGGCGACATGAACGCATATCTTGCAGGACTCGAGCGTCTGCGCGATATCGACCTACCCCTTCTTTTCCCAGGTCATGGACCTATGGTGGCCAATCCAACAAGGCTTCTAAACCGCTACCTAAAGCACAGGAAAGAGCGTCATTCTAGAGTTCTTGAGGCTGTTCTATCTGGAAAAAAAAGCCTTACAGACATCGCTTTCGAGGCCTATTCAGACACACCAGACGCGCACCCTGATCTTGCCCGAGATCAGACACTTTCCCACTTGAAAGCATTAGAAAAGTCGGGTGAAATCTACAGAATGAAGAAGGATTGGTACAAAAATTAGGTTGTTCAATATGGGATTAGAACTGTGGCAAGAGATTCCTGAGTTTGAGGGTTCATCAGTCGAACGTCTCAGTATCGAAACCACCCCTGGAATTCACCTTCGCGTCCTCCGTTGGACCCCTGAAAGTCTCTCAGCGCGCAAAGCCAGAACCCTGGTCATGATTCCTGGATGGAACTCTGTGCCTGATGGATGGTTCCCGATTCTTGCAGAATGGGTGAAGTGCCGCCCCATCGTCTATATCGAAAGCCGTGAGAAAGGCAGCTGTCGCATCGATGGACCGATTTCAAAGACAACTTTTCAGATTCCGAACATCGCCTCCGACCTACCAGCCGTCCTCGACAAACTTGCGATTGAACCCCTCGAGTGTGATGCATTTGCCGCCTCACTCGGTGCCACACTTATGCTCGAAAATCTACGAGAACAAACTCTGGTTCCGCGAAGCCTCGTGTTGCTATCACCTAACCTCGCCTTCGTGCCTCCGTGGTGGGCGCGACCATTGATTCCCGCCCCTCTATTCCTCTACTCTGCCCTCGTCCGCTTCATCATCTGGTACCTTGACCGTCGGCTCAAGGAGGAGGGGCAAAGAATCCGTTACCGTCGAACTCTCCTAGCGGCTCCAATCGATAGATTGCGCCTCACTTCAATGATTTTCAAAAATTACAAAATGGACTTGAACTTCTCCCAGAATTCAACGCCTGTCGGCGTCCTTCGTGCCTCCTCCGACACCCTTCATGACCACTCCGACGCAGGGACACTGAGTGCCAATATCCCTAATTGTCAGTTGATTGAAATTGAAAGTAATCAATTCGCTCACGAAGCCGCTGCGTTGCCGATT
>Ga0208764_10002132_pt1 | contig 12537 bp, 16 predicted proteins | sample ETNtaG_18_FD_185762 | JGI IMG/M metagenome (GOLD analysis project Ga0208764, IMG submission 185762) | Marine microbial and viral communities from oxygen minimum zone, Eastern Pacific Ocean - ETNP201302SV91 (SPAdes) (version 2) | ecosystem: Environmental > Aquatic > Marine > Oceanic ... | reverse complement strand
AAAAAATAGGATGCCTCAAAACTCATAATCTTCATCAGAAATCAGTTGGCTTTTCCAATCATCATTAGCATCCAATTTAGGATGTTTTAATTCGCATGATTTTAGTTCTTCCCATAACATTCCAATACTCAATATCTTGACCTTGTTCTAGTTTTCCATCAACTTCCTCGTCGACCATCTGTATATCAACAGTTTCAAATGTTTCAGAATCCATAACTTGAATCTCAGAGCCAGTCATCGATATGATTTGACCAGTTCTTTTGTCAATTAATGGTACATGAACTTGCATACTTACAGGTCCAACATGTGGTCTTTTAGCACCGTCAAAAACACCAACACCAACAATACGCGCTTTTGCCGCACCATGTTTTCCAGGTTTACTTGTATCATATTCAGATATTCTACAAGGGTCTCCAGTTGGCTGATCACCTACTGGTAAAAGAATGTAAGAGCCAATTTTTAAAGAACCTAAATCGGATGGTTTACTCATAATGATTAAAATTTTCGAGGGCTATTTACCTTTTTTTATTTTAGTTTCTCAAGGATAGAGAAACTAACAAGATTATTCATTACAATTCCTTTTCTGCATATATCACGTCTTGTTTGTTCACAGTATTTGTTATCACTTTGATGACTTTTCTCACTAGCTAATTCAAACATAACAATATGATCGCAGTAAGGAAATGTAAATTTTGGATCTTTTTTTGCAAAAAGTTCTAGATGACCAAAACCTGAAATGCCAATTTTATCTCTTTTTGCTGCATACCCTGACACATCTAGTAAATCATCAGCAGAATCACCATACTCTAAATAATAAATTGATATGAAGTTTGTTTTTCCTGCTGTTTCTCGTTCAAAGATTAACTTATCCAAATTAAAAACAAATATTGGTTGTTCCTGAACATGAGTTGAAATCTCTTTGAGAATTTTTTGACTGTTTTTGAACTTTGCTAGTATGAAATGATTAATGGATGATGAAAAATATGGTTTACTATCTTCAGAAAAAGTTGCTGTGACAAAAAACAATGAATTTATGTTTCTAGAACTAGCCCATAGATCCTTTAATTCAATTGATTCATGGTTATGTAAATATGGAATACATGCATATCCACTAAATGCTCGTTCTAATTTTGCCAATAAAATCACTTAATCAAAAAGTATTTAATTTTTCGGAAATATATTATAAAACTAAAGTTAATAATACAAAAAAATACAAGAAAATAGTCCCCACTTAGCTCAGCCTGGTAGAGCTTCCGGCTGTAGTTGTCGGCTTAGGGCTGAAAAACAGTAGTCTACTAGGCATACAGAAACCGGGTTGTCGAAGGCTCAAATCCTTCAGTGGGGACCACTTTTTTAAATAAATGATTATGGGTTGATTACTGCGCGCCCAATAATTTTCCTATTTTTGAGATCACTTAATGCAGTATTTGCATCTTCTAATTTATAGTGCCTTGAAACTATAGGATTGATGACTCCACGTTGTGCAAGTTTAATCAACTCTAACATATCATTATAATTTCCGGTATACGCACCCTGAATTGTTATTGCTTTTAGAGGTACAGATACCAATGAAAGTTCAACTGATCCACCAAATAATCCAACCAAGATAATGTTTCCTCGTTTACGAATTAACGAAAGATCCATTTTTACTGTAGGTGGTGCATTTACAAAATCTATTATGCTGTCTACACCCTTCTCATCACATATTGACATAATTTTTTTTGCTGCATCTGGTTCTTTGGTATTAATTATGTGAGTCGCACCTAATTCTTTTGCAGAATTTAATTTTTGATCATCAAGATCCGCACAAATAATATTAGATTTAGTTAGTGCACTAGCAATTTGAACTCCCATCAAACCAAGACCGCCAGCACCAACTATGAGAATATTTTCAGGATTATTTATCAACGCTTTTTTTACTGCAGTAAAGGCGGTAAGACCTGAACATGCAAGTGATGCAGCTGCATCCGGATCAAGATTATCAATTTTAGCTAAAAATTTACTATCTGGAATCAATACATATTCTGCATAGCCACCATCTTGAAAAACACCTAATGATTTTGGTGATTCACACAAATTCGTATCACCACTTTCACATGTGGCACATTCACCACATCCAATCCAAGGATAAACCAGTACCAAATCTCCAATATTTACGCCTTGTACAGAATCGCCAATCTCTTCAACGTTTCCAACAATTTCATGACCAGGTGTTACAGGAAATTTAACACCTCTATCTGTAACTTTCATAAATCCATCACCAGTATCATAACCACCCTCCCAAAGGTGGAGATCACTATGACATACGCCTGTTGATTTTACCTTGACAAGGACTTGATTATCATTTGGTTTTAGTAATTCAGTTTCATTAATTTGAAGAGGTTTATCGGGTTCAATGATTTGTGCAGATTTCAACAGTTTTGATTTTTTCTATAATAATATAAGAGTTGACTGACTGACAGAAAAAAATAGAGCCCCAAGATATTATTAGATAGAAAATTCTTTATTATGTGAGTCACGAAACAACAAAAGCAGAAATTTCTAAAGTTCCAATAAGCATTCTATTTGACCCAGAGGGTGTAAAGAAAAAAGATATTTGGGAAATTGACTTGATAGAGATCCTTTCAATTTTGATTAAGGTTTTAGAAAAGGCTGACAAGAAAGATCTAAGAATTGCTGGAATGGCCGCATTGTCATCATCGTTAATTTATAGAATGAAGGTGGAAAATATCTTTGCTCTACAAAAAACTGCAATGGAAAATAAACCAATCAGACAAAGATCAGATATTGACATCCAAATGTTAGATATTCCTTATAGACATGAATCAACATACCCAGTTTCTTTAGATGAGTTATTAGATTTATTAGAAAACCTAATTGGTACAATTGCAAATCCAAGAGAACGTAGATCAAATCAGTTAAAATTTGAACCGGTTGATGCACCGGATTTTAAAAAATACTTTAACAATCTTGAGAATATTATTGGTCAGTATCAAGATTTAATCTTAAAAAAACTTGAATTAAATGGGACTGCACTACTAGCAACAATTACAAAGGATCTTAATGCTACAGATTCAATTAGGTGTTTTTTTGCAATATTATTTTTGGCTAGAGATGAAAAAGTTGATTTAATGCAAATTGATGACGATATTTCAATAACTCTAATCCAAGAATAATTCACAAATTGATCAATCATGTGTGAAGGAAGATTTTAAGTTAATTCTAAATCAATTTTTGGTATTGGTAAAAATACAGGATGATGATGAATCTACTGCACGACTAGAATCTGCATTATATTCAGCAGGTAGACCGTTAAGTATAGAGGAATTAATTCGTGCCTCAGGTACAGAATCTAGGACTAAGACACTAAATTTGATTGAAAAATTAATGAATAAGGCAAAAACTACGTTCAAAGCAATTGAAATTGTATCATTACCTGATGGATCATATGTTTTTCAATTAAAACCAGAGTATAGCTCGTCGATAGGAAGACGATATGCATCAAAACCAATTTTGCCTAAATCTACTCAAAAAACATTATCTTACATTGCATATGAACAACCAATCTCAAGTAAACAATTAGTTGAAGTGAGAGGAACTGGTGTTTATTCACATCTAAAAGAATTAGGACAGCTTGATTTTATTGAACATCAAAATGTTGGTCGTTTGAAAGTATATAGTACAACTGAAAAATTCAAGAAGTATTTTGGTGTACAAGGAGATGCCGATACGCTTAGACAAAAATTATTTAAAAAAGTCAGAACTAGAAATTCAGCTAAGATAATTAGACCAACATATAATATTTCATAATAGACGCATGTATTATTCAAAAATCTGCGTTTTGTATAAATTAGAGTGATTTAGAAATAATTTATGAAGAAATCAGTTGAAGGTCTAAAGACAAGTAAAATTACTGGTGGTATTAGACATCCATTAAAAACTAGACAGAAGTTTCAAACTGATAGATATCCAAACGAAGCACTGATGGGTGATCAAGAAACATCTACAAGAAAAACAAGAGGAAATAATAGAAAGACTGGACTAAAAACAGCAAGTCACGTTAACTTAGTATTAGATAATTCAAAAACAAAAAGATCAAAAATTATTAAAGTTTTAGAGAATCAAACCAACAATGACTATCAAAGACGTGGTGTGATAACAAAAGGAGCTATTCTAGATACAGAGGATGGCAAGTGTAAGGTTGTTTCACGCCCTGGACAGTCTGGAGTCATTAACGCAATTTTAGTAAAGTGATAAAATGAAAGATTACGAACATATCGTAATCTGGCTTGATTATTTCAATAAGACTTTACCACGAAATAAAGGTAGAAGGCTTGCAAAAGAAAAATGTATTTTTGATCCATCATTAAAAGAATTAATTGATGCAACAAAAGCTGCAGGTTTAGAACCAACAGAAACAGAAGATCAAGTTAGATTTCCAAAAAGACCATATGTGAGATCAGGGTATATTGTACTTGAAAAAAAATCAACTAAAACAAGTATAATGAATAAGATTTCAGAAAAATTAGTTTCTAAAAGAACAAAAGACTCAAAAAAATAACCAAAATAGCTTACAGCTAAAGTTTTGTTGACAGAACTTAATGAAAAGAATCAGACTTAGTCTATAATAATTGCAGGAGGTAGGTGAAGTATTGCATATTGCCAATAGTGGCAGAGTCATTGTACGACTCAATAAAGAGATTCAAGAAGGTCAAATTATCTGTGACAAAAACAATCAAAAAATTGGACGCGTTACGGAACTAATTGGACCTATTAAAAATCCCTTTGCATCAGCAATACCACTGACAAATAATTTAAAAAAGATTAGTGGAACTAAAGTTTTTTCACTTGAACAAACTCCTGTAATGAAAAAAAACAGGAGAAAAAGACATAGATGAAAACATTAGAAATAGAAGTTTGCTGTCCTGAATGTAAATCTACAATTGTAGATGACATTCATAATGGTGAACGGATTTGTTCGAGCTGCGGCATCGTGGTTGATGAACAAATGGCTGACTATGGACCAGAGACGAAAGGTGCTGATCTAGCTGATAAAATGAGATTAGCAAGAGCAACAGGACAAACTACATTTGCTCAACATGACATGGGTATTGCAACTGAAATATCTATTGCTAGCACTGATTTCAGTGGTAAAAAAATCAATAGTTCTGTATCAAATCAGATGCAAAATTTGAGAAAGTGGCAACAAAGAGTTCGAGTAACATCCCCACGTGAGAGAAGACTGACAAATGTTTTAGGAAAAATTACTGAAACATGTGCAAGTTGTAGTCTCTCAAAAAATGTTGTTGAAACAGCTTCAAAGATCTATCGTAGTTTAGATGGAAAAAACATTGAAGTTAAAGGCAAATCTGTGATTAGTATTACAGTAGCTGTAGTTTACTTAGCTTGTAAACAATGTGATGTTGTTCGTTCGTTGGAAGAAATATGCAAAGAAGTATGTCTAGAAAAAGATGTGAAAGCAAAATCAAAGCTTGCCGCAAAATACTACCGAAATCTAGTATTGGAAATGGGGCAAGGAGTTACACCTACTGTAACTATGGACAAATATATCTCCAAAATTGCAAATCTAACAAAAACTGATGTTCGTGTTGAACGTCTTGCTTTGGAAATTGCAGAAAAATCACAAGTGGGAGATATAACTGATGGTAAAGCACCAAATGGCATCGCATCTGCTTACATGTATATTGGTTCAGTTCTATTAGGACAAACTGTTCTACAGAGAGATGTCTCAACAATTTCTGGAATTACAGAAGTAACAATCAGAAATAGAGTGAAAGAGATCCTTACCACAAATAAGATAACACTCACTCTGAGACCAATTCTAGCCAACAAATAATCCCCCCCTTCTTATTTTTATTATTAGGAATAGCTAAAATTAGTCTGGATTATATATCAAACTTCACAAACCACCACATGGCAGTCTTAGAAATAAAAAATCTTCATGTGGTACGTGATGGTAAAGAAATTCTAAAAGGGGTTAATCTAAAAACAGGACCGGGTGAAGTTCATGCAATTATGGGACCAAATGGTTCTGGAAAAAGTACTTTAGCATATACTCTTCTTGCACATCCAAAATACGAAGTTACTGGTGGAGATATTCTTCTTGATGGGGAAAGTATATTACAACTTACTGCTGATGAACGTGCAAAAAAAGGACTCTTCTTAGGATTTCAATATCCAACGGAAGTTTCTGGTGTAGGCTTTTCACATTTTCTTAGAACATCTTACAATGCGCTGAGTAAAGCATTACAAGGTGAAGACAGAGAAGTCTTCATTACAGTAAGAGAATTTCAAAATTACCTAAAACAAAATATCAACGCTGTTGGACTAAAGGATGAATTTCTCTCAAGATATCTAAATGAAGGTTTTTCAGGTGGAGAGAAAAAACGTTCTGAAGTTTTACAAATGGCAGTATTAAAACCAAAGGTTTCAATTTTAGACGAACCTGATTCTGGTTTAGATATTGACGCTGTACAAGCAGTTGCTAAGGCTATTAGTGAGGTTTCTGATAAAGATTCAACAACAATAGTGATTACACATTACGCACGAATTCTAAACTTTTTGGAAAAACTTGATCATGTACATGTATTTGCAAATGGTAAAATTCTCAAAAGTGGAGATGCATCACTTGCACAAGAACTTGAGAAACGTGGATATGACTGGGTTCTAGAAGAAACTAATGAAGTATGATTAATAATCAATAATTATTTTAAATAACACAAAAAAATCAAAAAGAGCATGTCTGAAGAAGAAAAACAGTATTTTTTTAATTTCTCATTTTTCAAGATTGATCCAAAATGGAGATGGATGGCAGATTTGGCAAAAGAAGAATCTGCAAGAGAGTTAGAAAATATAATGGAAAATTCACCAGTTAAAATTCGAACATATTCAACATTAGGATTAAGAGATGATGCAGACTTTCTAATCTGGTTTATGTCTGAGTCATTAGAAGATATTCAAGAGGCCATCTCAAAGATCTACTTGACTGTTGTTGGAAAATATATCACACCATCAAAAGTGTACTTGTCATCAACAAGACAATCAATGTATGCTAAAAAAAACCGTACACACTCATTTGTAGGTGGATTAGATGCTAAGAAATACACGGTGGTTTATCCATTTATCAAAACAAGAGAATGGTATCTACTACCACTGGAACAACGAAAGCAGATGATGGATGAGCATATCAGTGTTAGTGAGAAATATCCACAAGTGGAACTAAACACCACATACTCCTTTGGAATACACGATCAAGATTTTATGTTAGCGTTTGAATCAGATGATTTGAGTGTTTTTCAAGATTTGATAATGGATCTTAGAGGAACAAAGGTTTCCGCATTTGTTGAGGTAGATACACCAATGATAGTCTGTGTGAAAAAAAATATTGTTCCTATAATAATGAGCTTAGGATAATGAATGGTCTAAAAGAATGGGCTACTGTAGTTAAAGCTCTAGAAAATGGAAAACAGACAATAATCCTGCGAAAAGGTGGAATATTAGAAACTGCATCAGGGTTTAATGTAGAGTCAAAAAAATTCCTACTATTTCCAACATGGGAGCACCAAGAAACAAAACATGTTAAACCAGAATTTCATGATTTTCTGAAAGATGTATTAGATAACAAACCAGATGAAGGTTTTAACAAAATATCATCATATGCAGAAGTTTTAGATGAAAAAGATATTGAATCAAAAACAATCATAGACAGATTATCACGATTTCATGTATGGAGCGATTCATATATTGAAGAAAGAAGAAATTGGAAGCCTGAAAAACCTCTCAAAGCTGTTTTCCTAAGAACTTACAATGTTCCACAATTTGATCTTCAACTTGATTCTAGCTTTCAAGGTTGCAAGTCATGGGTAGAAATAAATTCAAATTTTGGTCTCGGTCAGTCAGTATTAAATGAATCAGAAATCAAGTCGAGATTGGAAAAATTCAGGAGTATTGTAAATGAAGTATAGAAAATTAGAAAAATGTGATATTGAAGTTTCAGAGATCGGTTTTGGAACTTGGGCATTCTCACTACCTGGATGGTGGGGGAAAAAAATTGATGAGGATGGAGCAAAACATATGTTAAAAAAAGCATACGACCTTGGAATCAATTTTTTTGAAATGGCTGATATGTATGGAAAAGGTAGAGCTGAAAAAATTGTAGGGGAGGTTTTTCAAGATATGAGGAATGAAGTAATATTTTCTACTAAATATGGATATGATTTCTCTGAAGTTAAACAAATTGGACATAGTGAATTACCACAAAGATTTTCTGATAGAGAGTTTTCTGAAAAGATGTTACAGGATAGTTTGGATAGATTACAAACAGATTATTTAGATATTTACGGATTACATAATCCAAAACTATATCATATTAGAGATGAAGATGTATCTCAATTTTTAGATGATAAAATTAGTGAAGGAAAAATTAAAACGTACCAGGCTGCTTTAGGGCCAGCCATTGGATGGACAGCAGAGGGGTTAGAATCAATGAATTTACCAAACTTATCAGCTGTGCAAACAGTATACAATCTATTTGAACAAATCCCTGGTAGAGAATTATTAGAAAATGCAGGGAAAAAGAACGTGGGTATCTTTGTTAGAGTTCCTGATGCAAGTGGAGTACTTACTGGGGAAATGAAAACTATGGAAGATGTTGATAAAAAAATAAGTGATGACGATCATAGAGCAGTTAGAAAGAAGGAATGGTTCAAAAGAGCATTTGAAAAGGTTGAAGAAGTTATGCCTATTGGAAAGCAATATGAATATAACATAATGGAATTATCAATGAAATTCATTCTATCAAAAAAAGCAGTTACTTCTATAATCCCAACTTTTGGTAGTATTGAAAATATTGAATCATTTGTAGCAATTTCAGATGGTCAATATCTAAAACCAAATGATGTAGAAAAAATTGAGAGTGTTTTTGATTCATGGGAGCCATATGAATTAAAATTCACACAGCCAGATGTGCTAAATTACATTAGCTCCAAAAACTCAAAAACTTAGTATAATTTCTTATTAAGATTTAATTGTAGATATTCTTTATTCACAATAATGAAGGGTTTCTTACCAATTCTATGTATATTGTTATTCACAGTCACAATATTTGGTATAAATCAACAATCTTCATATGCAGAAATGATTACTGCAAAAAGTACATCTCTAGATAATTCGTCTATACTAGAATTAAAAAATAATAGAGGGAGTGATTACAACATTGATTCAGTACGAATTTGGTTGGGACAGGATAATTCATTCAAATCGTTTAAAACTGAAAATGGTTGGACTGGAAAATTTGAAGTTGGTGGAAAAGTTCTAGTATTTTCACCACAAGATTCTGTAAATCCTGGTGAAAGTGTAAAATTTGGTTTGAAAACAAATACTGAAAATCCCATAATTAATTGGAAGGCATTAGATGAAAATGGACAGGTAATACATTCTGCAGCAGTACTTACGAAACAATCTGATACAGATGAAACTATACAAATTAATCAACCAACAATAACTGCAATAAATGATAATTCAGTATTTAGATTTATTCCTGAAAAACCATCAATTGGTTCTGATTTCAGAATAATCGGTGAGAATTTTGTTCCAGATGAAAATGTTGAACTTTACATTGGAGAGCAGATGATAAAAATGATAAAAATTGATAGTGATGGAAAATTTATTTCTACAGCTACAATTCCAAGTAATATTAATTCTGATAGAACCAACTTTGTATTGGTAGATTCTGGTGGAACTGAAAAAGAAATTAGTATGCGTTTAATCACTACTGAAAATAGGGAGATATCTCATGATGTAAAAATCTCAATTGAGCATACAAATTCCTCTGTAAAAAGAGGTGATACGGTAAAACTTCAAGGTAATGCAACTCCTGATACAACATTAACTCTCACTACTAAAAATAAAATGGGTAAAGTGTTGGGTATCAATACAATCAATACTGGTTTTGATGGTAAATGGGAATTTGATATTCTCTTTCCAATAGATCTTAATTTAGGAAAAATAATAGTAGATGTTACAGATGGAAAGTCAGCCATTGTAAGAACTTTTGATGTAATTTCATCACAGTTGATCAATATTGAATCAGTCCAAAAACGATATGAAGTTGGGGATTATGTGAAATTTGTTGGTACTGCTATACCTAATAATCAACTTTCAGTGATTATTGAAGATCCAATAGGTGTTCAAGTTTTTTCAAAAACAATAGATGTTGATAATTCCGGTACTGTTGATTTTGATGTTTCAATTGGTGCTGGATATTCTGAGGGTACATATGTATTATTTGCATTCCAAGGAAGTGAGGAAGCGATTTCTGTAGTTGGTATTGGTGTGAAACCAGAACAGGTATTGGTAGTAAACACAAGTAAGCTAAACTACGATGCAGGTAGTATTGTGGATTTGAATATACAAGGTGAACCACATTCGTCTATATCACTAGTTGTTATCGATGAATCAGATCAAACCAAAATTAGTGATTCCATAGATTTGGACGATAACGGTAATTTTGTTTATGAAGTTGATGCTATAGAAATAGGTACTGGTGCATTTACAGTTGAAGTGCGACATGGCGTTGCGAGAGATGATATAGTTTTCACAGTTGGACTGTCTACAGGTGCCGGTGCAATTGAATTTCAGACTATCAAAGATGAATACATTCCAGGAGAACAAATTCTAGTTATAGGTAAAACTGCTAATAGTGTAGTATTAACTGTGAAAATTGATGATCCTAGCGGAAAATTGTTTAGAGAATTTGACATATTTTCAGATAGAATTGGTACTTTCAAAATAGATGACTTTAGGATTCCATCTAATGCTGAATTAGGTGAATGGTCTATCAAAATAGGTGGTGAGGTGAATTTTACTGAGAAAACATTTACTGTTGCAAATGACTCAGATCTGATTCTAATCAATCTTGATAGAGACGATGGTGAATATAACACAGATGATATGATGTCAATTAGTGGTAAAAATGCAGTTTCAGGTACAACTGTGATTATATCAATAAATGATCCATTTGGAACACAAATCACTGAACTTAGGATTTCTGTAAAAGATAATGGTGACTATTACACTTTATGGAGAATTCCACAGGATCTAGAAACAGGAATATATGAAATATTAGTGAGTGATGGACATAGTGATAGTTCAATATCGTTTACTATCAAATAAAATTTTAAAATTCATATCTAACGGTTTTTATTTCACATTTTTTCGGTAATTTTGTGGATTTAAAAAATAAAATCAGTGAATACAAAGATTTTCCTAAGAAAGGCATACTTTTTAGAGATTTTAATCCAATCCTAAAAGATCCACATGCGTTATCATTTGTTATTGATGAGTTTTCAAAAAAAATTCACCCCAATGATGTAGATGTATTTGCAGGAATTGAATCTAGAGGATTCATCTTGGCATGTGCATTAGCACAAAAATATAACAAAGGAATGATTTTATTGAGAAAGTCAGGAAAACTTCCTGGGAAAACAGTCAAAGTATCATATACCATTGAGTATGGTAAAGCTCAAATGGAGATTCAGAAAACTGCATTAGAAAAAAATGAACGCGTTCTGATATGTGATGATCTTCTCGCTACAGGTGGTACTGCAAAAGCAGCAGCCAAACTTGTTGAAAAATTAGATGCAATAGTAATTGGATTTGCATTCATAATTGAATTAACTCAATTAAAAGGAATAGAAAAAATTAAAGAGTATAGAAGTGAATCTTTGGTGCAATACTAATGGATGAAACAGCTGAGATAGGAATTTTTGGTGGTACAGGAATTTATGATTCAGGATTACTAAAAGATAGTAAAGAAATAACAATAGAAACACCATTTGGTAAAACTTCAGATTCCATAACACTTGGGGATTTTAATGGACGTAAAATTGCATTTATGCCAAGACATGGTAAAAAACACACTATTCCACCACACATGATAAATTTTAGAGCTAATATTTGGGCATTCAAAGAATTGGGTGTTAAAAGAATTATTGCTCCATCTGCAGTTGGTAGTCTTAAGGAAGAATTTGAACCTGGTCATTTTGCGTTACCATCACAATTCATAGATTTCACAAAATCTAGGAAAGGATCATTTTCTGAAAATGGGCGAGTGATTCACATATCAGTTGCAGATCCATTTTGTCCTGAATTACAAAATGTTATTCTAAATGTAACAAAAAAACAAGAAATTCAGATACATGATAATTGTACATACGTCTGTATTGAAGGACCAAGATTTTCCACAAAAGCTGAGTCAAAATTCTTCAGAACTACTGGCGCTGATATAATTGGAATGACGTTAGTCCCAGAATGTCAACTCGCAAGGGAAGCACAGATTTGCTATGTTTCAATATCAACAGTTACAGATTATGATGTGTGGGCCGAAAAACCAGTTACGGCAAAAGATGTAATGGAAACGTTAGCAAAGAACGTTGAAATGACAAAAAAACTACTTACGTTAGTGGTTGATCAGATTCCTAAAACAAAATCATGTTCTTGTGAAAAGGCTTTGGAAGA
>Ga0208764_10002130_pt1 | contig 12540 bp, 14 predicted proteins | sample ETNtaG_18_FD_185762 | JGI IMG/M metagenome (GOLD analysis project Ga0208764, IMG submission 185762) | Marine microbial and viral communities from oxygen minimum zone, Eastern Pacific Ocean - ETNP201302SV91 (SPAdes) (version 2) | ecosystem: Environmental > Aquatic > Marine > Oceanic ... | reverse complement strand
CGGACCTCGAGTTCGAGCTCGCGGAGAATGTGGATGACTGGGAATCTACCTTCTGAGCTCGACGGTCTCAAAGCAGAGTACAGGGCCCCACATACGATGGAAGCATCAACGCCACCCCTCTTCCTGGCCCCGATGGCGGGAGTCACTGACCTCGCATACAGGATACTGGCCAGGGAGTGCGGCGCTGACATGACCGTGACCGAGTTCACAGCCGCATCGGGACTGACACGCAAGAACACGTACTCCTGGTTGAAGGTCGAGAGCGACCCAAGGGAGTCCCCATTCATCCCCCAGATATTCGGCGGCATCACTGAGGAGATGGTCCAGACTGTCGAGATGCTGCAGGACAGGGCGGATGAGATTGACATCAACTTCGGATGCCCAGCCCCAAAGGTGTGCAGGAACGATGCTGGAGCCGCACTTCTCCGAGACCCAGATCGTGTTGTAAGCATGGTTCGTGCCTGCATCGAAGTCGCAGATGTGACACCGATAACTGTGAAGATGCGGCTAGGCACAGGAGGCGGACCGAACACTGCCTTGGAGATTTGCAAGAGACTCGAGGAAGAGGGAGTCACTAGGGTCTGCGTTCACGGTAGGACACTGAGACAGCGCTATTCAGGAGAGGCAGACTGGTCGCAGATAAGGGAAATAGTGGATGAATTGAGCATCCCAGTGATAGCCAATGGAGACGTGACATCCGCCTCAACAGCAGAGGCATGCCTCGAGAAAACTGGGGCTGCTGGGCTAATGATCGGGAGAGGGGCAATCGGGAGGCCGACAATCTTCCATGACATCAAGCGAGATCTGGGATGGAGCACCTCATCTCCTCCATGGGGTAGTGAGGACGAGAGGGTCGCTCGACACTGGTGCTGGAGGAGGTACTTGGAACTCAGCGATGAGCTTTACCAGGGCAGGCCCAACAAGAATCTCAAGAGACATGCCGTTTCCTTCACCAAGGGGCTGCCAGGAGCATCAGCGATGCGAGTGGAGCTTCACTCAGAGGGGGACCAGAAGAAGATGGGCGAGATGGTTTCTGAGTATCTGCTGGAAATTGCCTCCGAGCCAGAAGTCCCAGTGGCATAGCCGATTCATATAGTTCAGAAAGCAATGTTCTGGCATGACCGTTCCATGTACCGGGTGGTGTGGGCTCAGTGCCCCATCTGAGTCCCAGGAAAGATGCTCTGGTTGCTTGGTGCTGGAGACGTCTTTCTTCGCAATCGACCCATCTCACAGGCCCACCTCGGAACAGAGAAGGGTGGCAAGCGAGAGGATCGACCCAGCCAGGGGGCTGTCATCCGAGCAGAAGTTCCAGAGCATCGCTGATTCGTTCAATGAGAACAGCCTACCAGACAGCTTCAAGGCATCTCGTGGTGGTCCTGGAAACCTATCTCGATACATCGCCGAGGAATGGTCGACTGCCAAGATGAATCTGCATTCCAGAGGAGCAATGGTCGCAGGGGTCTATCCTCTCCCCAACTCCGGTGGGACCTGCCACCTGCAAGTCAATGACGATGGAACCATCGCTATCGATGGAGTCAGGCTGACCGGGCCACTGCCCATGGCAGACCTCTGTGATTGGCTATCAAATCCGCACAGACTTGGGTCGATCAGGTCTTGGAAGAATTTCCTGATATCATTGTCCAATTGCTGCGTTCGATTCCCTCTCCATTCCAAACAATCCGACTGGCCAGGTCATCTGTTTAGCAGAGGTTGGGACGGGATAGACGCCCCCGACCCTGGGATTTGTATGGAGTTCCCGGGATCAAACCTCCATCCCTTCCTGAAGACAATAGCAATGATTTCCGGAAGAGAACCTAGCCTCCACAACTCACTCGGGAACATCGCAAGGACTTCACCCAGACTGATCACGGAGTTCGGCGGCGAGGCCGCATCAAAGTGGGCGGAAATAATCAGGAGAGGAAACAAAGACGAATTCAGAAGGCTGCACAGCATAACCATCCACCCAAGACTAACCGTCGACAATAATCACAGGATGAGGATGTTTGTTCTTAGGTCCGGTTCGCCAATCACGATCCCAGTCTCCGTGAACCCAAAGGTATGGAGGTGCCTAGTCCATTCTCTTATGTTCCCAGAGGGTAGCGGAGAGGCAAATCTGGCCAAGCACCTGTTCTGGGTCTGGGAGTCCGAGGACTCGGACTGGTTGCCCACGCCGCCTCAGATCAAGTCCTCCAGGATGCTCAGGGAAACGATAGACTCCTTGGGTCCAGATTGCTCTACAGAGCCAGTAACAGAATCTTCGGCCCTGCGGGAGCAAGGGATATGCGTAACTGGTACGTCAGGGCTGGCCTATCACATCCAAGGAAGACCATCCGATGGGGCTAAGTTCATTGTCTCAGCATATCCTTCGGCTTCGCACATCTCCAAGCCTGGTTGCAATGGCATTCCGTTGTGCATAGATTCTCAGAAGGTATCTGGGTTGCAGCTCCCTGCCGGGGACATATGTGCCAGTTACGTCCTATCTCTGAGGCACGACACCACATCCAGACACAGCATCTTCACTCTCGAGCACCTTCTCACAGTCTGTGAATTCACCAATGAATCATTCGAATACAAGGGGGATCTAGACGAATGGTGGTCTCACGTCGCCGAAAATTTGGAGATGTTTGAGGAGGGGCACTTCTTCGGTCATGAAGAAGAGCCTGACGAGGATTGGGAACCAGATATGCCTCCGGAGGAGGAAGAGCCCCCGGAAGAAGACCAACCAAGATGGCCCGGTTGGACAATCGGCGAATTGAGGGAGAACATCATTGACTCCACCAGAGGGATGGAGGAGGGGGCATGACTGTCGAGCAGAACGGTCTTTGCGAGTGCTGCAAGGAAGTCGAGAGTGAGCGTTCCATGTGCGACTTTTGTGAAACTCTGGTTCCACATATTACCGGCCAGCAGACCGGTCTGATACAGGACGAGGAAACCATCGAACGATTTAGGAACGACCTGAGAAACCCGAAAAGCGACATCACCCAGATATGGAGAAGAGTCAGAGCATTCGGCATGGAGAACAACAAAGACTCGTTCCCACCACCCTCCAAAGACCAAGAATGGCTTTTCGGTGAGCCGCCCGTTTGGTCTCTATCAGAGGAAGACATGGTCGCAATTTCGGTGGCTAGAACCACTAGGATGGACGACTACCGATCACGGAGACTCGCTCGGGGAGGGATACTCCCAGACGGGACACACGTCTCGCTTGCCGGTGGCAGCTTCTATGTCGATGGGCACCCCTGTAGGATACCCTTCAGAGGACTAATGAAGATGCTCGAACGCCACCCAAGGGCATGCCAGAGAGTGAATTGGAAGCAACTTCTACGCTCCGTCGACCTCGCTCTGAACACTAGGTCAGTTAATTCGTATTACGGCAGACAAAGAACCCCAATCCTTCACCCAGCATCCGAAATCTTTGCGGTGAACGTGATCGACTCCTTCTTGATGATGGAGATGATGCGACGAGTTTCACCAAGAGCCACAAGACCAGTATTTTCCAGCAAGCTGTGGTTCAGTGGGTCTGCTTGGCTAACCAGGTGGGACTCCATGCTTGCAAACCGAGTCAGAGGGCTACAGGAGGATGACCTGAAGGTCCCACGGACACTGATCGAGAAGAACGGCAAGCTTTTCCTCAGAGTCCGGAGGAATAGGGGCTGGAAGAGGATAGAACTGGAAAGCGACCCCAGGACGTGGGAGGCGATAGTCACCTGGGCACTGAGCCCCCCGGACCACGATGACCACAGAAGGCTCAGGACGCTCCAGCAGCACATCTTCGCAGACAGCCAGATGGGTCTAATCGAGCAGAGCGACATCAATGGGATCAGGTTCCTACGCGAGGTGATCAGCAACAACGACAGAGCGAGCCTCGACTCCGAGAACGACCAGATAGTAGTCGAGGGGACCAGCGGTCTGAATTACGCGGTGATCCCCGGCAAGGGAGGGCACAACACTAGGTTCGTCGTTTCCCCGCTAAGAGAGCCAAGAAGGAACAACGCTGCAGAAGCAGCTCATGGCTGGGCACGGATGAGGCAGAGGATGTTCGACGGTTCCAATGCAATATGCATAGTGGAGACACACCAGTTAAGGAGACTCGTCCTCGGCGACGCTCTTGGTACGATCACGCTTTCCCTGTTGGATGACTTGGAGAGCAGTAAGCACATCAACACACTGAGCAGCCACATTAGGAGGCATCGTCCACGTCAACCCATCCATCCCGCTGTACAGCAGCACAATCGTGCTGTGGAGCTGAGGCAGCTGCTAGAGAGGAACATGATCGAACAGGAGAGGATCAGGGCGACTGAGTCATTCCCGAGACTCTTCTCGGTCCTCTTACGATTACCATTGGGCAGCAGGGTAACCTTCACAGCAATCAACAGGGACCACACTCCAAACGTTCGATTCGACGACTCTGATACGACATTCACAACTCGGAATATCAACGATAGGAGGGTGATGTACAAATTGCTAGAGGCATCAGGATGGATCAGAGACAGAGAAGAAGAGCAAGTCAGGGGGGAGACTAGGGTGTACATCAGGGCAGGAACCGGTAACCGAGACTTGGGCCCAGCCGTAGAGGAGATCTCGGAGCTGTTGGAACCGAGGGTAATAGCCAACGGGATAAGGATCGTTGCCGGACCAATTTGGAGGTTCTTCGAGCGGAGGAACCCAGGCACCGATCAAGCCCTTCTACCTGGGACTGACGAACACATCCGATGAGACTACTCCTCTTCGCCCCCACCCGATAGGGCAGCACGCCTCGTTGCCTCCTTCGAGTATGCCCTAGTGACATTACCCGCTGAAGACGGAACAGCCCTCCCAAGGAGCCATCTGATTGCCTCGGGACCCATCCCAAGATCCACCATCGATACCAAGAAAGCCTCCCAAGCCGCAGACTCCGAACTCTTGGTGCCGTACTTCGTGCTTTGAATGGGCTCTTCTGAGTCTCCGTCATCATAAACTGGCTCGAAGTTCTCTGATAGCTCGTCCAAGGCACCTTCTAACACCTGATTAGCAATCTCCCATCCGACTCTCTCAGCGAGAATTTCTCTGAACCTTTCGAGATAGAAGTAAAGCTGTGCCTTCCTCTCCCTCAGAATGTCCCTCTTATTTGGGGTGGTGGTGCCCTTAAGCATGTATTTCCTAAACATCGTTGTTGAATAATTGACGTCCTTGCGATCGACTCCCCATCTCTGAGCGATCTCGTTGGCATGGTTGTGTCGCATGCTCCTGCGCAGTGCGGCCAGTGCTCCCACAACAAAAACCCTCAATCTGTAAATCCTGTCGCGTCCTCCGTGAAGCTTCTTCCTCTTCCTCCAGAGAAGTGAATCATTCTCATCGTAGCTCTTTAGCAGATCCTTGACTTCCGCTCTCATCCTCCCCTCTGGGACAACTTCATCTACGATATCAAACAATTCTTCCATGTAGATTGTGCTTTCCTTGCTTCTTTTGTTAGCCCGTCTAACCTCTTTGGAGGCCCTTTTTCCATCCAAAGTAGAACCTAGTTTCTTTGCCACAGAATTCTGAGACCCATCACCGAATCTTACATGTCCCGAACTATCCAGATTGTCCAAGTGGTCAATAACTCCACAATCATCACACATTACTTCTCCTCTTCCCACATCCTGAACCAGGTTCATTGAACCGCAATTCTTGCATTTACAGCCATCATTGGCATCATTATTCCTACTTACGTCATTACCCATTTTACCTTCACTTCCTTTCCTTTGCTACAAAACATTGAGCCGCATTTTTCTCCCGCGCAGGGGAGATTCAAGCACGCTTCTGGACGCCTATTGAACATTACCCAACTCCGTAACAATGAGGTCTAGATTTGCCTACGATTTGCCTACCCAGGCCCCTCATGTCTGAGGTTGCCAGAAAGGCATCAGACAACCATCGGTGGTTGTGTTTGATGGCTAATTAACGATGCGCCTCGAGTCGCAACCACCGTCTCCAGACTATGCTTGGGAGAATCTCCACTCGTCCAGCGAAAGTATCCCATTTGCAATCTCATCAAGAGTCATTCCGGAGATATTCGACTTTAGAGCCATCTCCACTAGGCCCTGCAGCTCCTCATCAAAAGCTGGACCCATCACTGCTTCAATCATCATCGCGACTGATAATCCGTCTTCGCAGCCATCGGATTCAGCGAGTTGCTTCAGTCTCTGAACTGCCTCTTCTAATCTACTAGACATCATTTCCCTCCGTCATTGACGAGTATGTGATTACCTCTTCATCTGAGGTCCATGTCGATAGAGGGCCCTCCCTCTCCAGAACTCTTTCTCCTCCGGAGTAGTCCCTTCTTAGCCATACAAGGTGATCATGTCCAAGAACGATGGCCTGCTCCAGAATCATCGAACAACTAGCCAGAGTCTCTCGATCAGTTGATGAGGCATAGGCAGAGTATGGATGAGTATGTAGCCATAATCTGTAGGGGGCTATCGAACCAACTGCAGGTGCAAGCCTAACTTGGCCCCGGGTTCCGATGTCGACCCATGCTTGGAATTCCCTGTCTAGTAAGACACTCACTTCCTTAGACATACTGTCAGCTACCTTCCAGAGCTCCTCCCACTTGTCGTTCTCGCCCCTGAAACCTGCTATGGCAAGTGCTGCTATCGTCTCACGCACCTCCAGAGATTCGTGCCCCCCCTCTTCAATTAGCTGAAAAACCAGTTCTGGTGGATGAAGCCTTGGCCGGACACATCCTCTTGGAGCCAACTCCTCTTCACGCATTTTCAATCACCTCAGAAGTCGGCAGCTCCCCCAGTATTCCGAATGTGACGCTGGAGGAACGGGGTCTGGGCAGGATTGACTTTGCCTGACCATCCATCTGCCGTAGAGCCGCTATGATCCACTGATAACCATGAGCTGATGCTGCGAGGTAACCCGCTTGAAGGAATCCGGTCTCCCACCCTTCCAATTGACAGGACTGTGGTCCATTCTGTTCCTTGGTTAGGGATTCGACCAAGTCTCTCCTAACTCTGTAATCGATTGCGATGTAACCATCGCCAGAGCATCTAAGGTCGAGCCAGGGAATCTCCAATTCATGAACAACCCTCCTGGCGTCCATATTGTCCACACAGACAATTGCTATGTCTGAATCAGGTACATCTGATGCCACCCTAACATCATTAGATATTGGAGTCACTTCGAACAAATCGTTCTCAAACTCAGCAATTGCGTTCCTGACTCCGATGACTTTGTCTTTCTCTATGTCGGAGTGAGAGAATCTCTGCCCCATAGTCAGATTTCTTATCTCAACTTTGTCAGAATCGATAATGTTCAGCCTTATGCCTCCTAATGAGGACACAAGAGGGCCAGAGGATATTGCAGAAGCTACGCTAACTGCAAGATTGGAACCTATCCCCCCGACTCCAATCAAAGATATCCTAGTCTCTTTCTTCTTCATTCTCTCACTCCTTGTTGGCCCCCGATGCAGATTTCTCCATCGGGGGTTTACGTATGTCCGTCGTCATCTGTGACCGAAATCACAGCCCACCGACTAGTCCAGGCACAATTCGCACGGTCCCAATGGTGTCCCAGTTTGCCTCAGCCAGTTCTGCTGGCTGGACCATCTGTCCATTTCCATTGAAGACCCACGAACCCTCGTTTTCAGCAACGGCTTCCAGAGTTTGATCCCTGGTCAACATTGCAGAGGTGTGGCCGAACCTATCGGCAATCTGTACCAGCGTAGTCGCTGAAGTCTTAATTGCACTCAAGTTCTGTCCTCCATTGTTTGTCGAACGCTCTCTGAACTATATGAAGCGAACAAAGCATCCCCGAATATTGCAATTATGTAAACAAGATACTGCACCCCCTCACTAGGAAAAGACCTAATATTTTTCTGAGTTCGAGCGTACATGACTCAGGAGGGTCTCGCACCTAGCGAGTTGGTCTCCAAAAGTAGCACAATCATTCCTGTTACTGTCCCCGGGGGGTGTGGGAGGATAATCAAAAGCAAACTCTCAGAGAGGGATAGGAGGAATCTGCAACTCGGGGAAACAGACGTTCCCGTGGTCATCAATCGATGCGGCGATCATCTGGATGGTAGAATGCCAGGACTCTACATAGCCTGTGTAGAGTGCGCTGGAGACCTCAAAGAAGACCCACCGGCTTGATTTCCTCGGCCACTCCAATAATCCTCATTGGCATCGCGTCTAAATGGACGATCATTACTCTAGAGCTGCCATCTTTACGAATCCAAATCGGAGAATCCCATTCTACTGTCACGGTCCCACCGTCTATTTGGGCAACTCTGCCTACAGAGAATTGTAGGTCTGAAGCTGCGTGAATAACTTCCCCAACTGCCAGGGATCTACTCTGGAAAGGTGCTTTCAGTAAATTGAATTCTGAAATCTTGTGCCCTTCCAGGGCACCTTCTCCGGGAACGCAGATCATGCAACCCCTATGCAATGACTGTTCCCGTAGGTTTCGTAGGGCGACTCCAACCCTGTCTCCCGTAATTGCAATTTCAACATCGTCATCCATCACCTGGAGAGACCTGACAACTCCGATGTCGGCAGCGGGCATCACCTCGACTTCATCGTGTTTTGACACACTCCCAGACTGGACATAGCCTATAGCGACCAAACCAACTCCTTTGACGTTGAAATGCTGATCAACAGGCAGAATAAGTGGAGCGGACTTCGAAACTTCAATTGTCGCTGACAACTCATCTTGAATCTCAAAGAGACTGTCTCTGATGGCGTGCTCGTCGATTTCTCCATCTACGACCCCCCAGCCCCCAAGACCGGCTTGGTCAAGCATCACCCTGACTTGACCGGAGTCAATCCAACCCCCTTCCCCTGGAGAGATGATGGCACTTCCTCTGGAAATGCCAGATACAGCCAGTGCAACCATCGCCTCCCCGATGGATGGACTCAACTCCCGGATCTCTAGCAATCCTGCCTTAGCCACGTCGAGGACGCTAAGCATTGGCCTGATGCTCTCAGGGAACTTTAGGGGCCTCAACAGGGAGAGGACCCTGACCTCGTCGCCCCTGGTCTCTTTGTGGACATACGACTCTATGTCGCGCGTATCTCCCTTCTTACCCAGTTTCCTAGCCAAGCCTTCCGAACCGACTAGTGCGACGTTGAGTACGGGCATTGAATCACCTACGCCGAAAGGCCGAACTTCTCCATAGCCTGCACCATCAGGAAGTACCCAGAAACAGTACATGCCAGACCGGCGGCTAGAGCCGGGTAGAATTCCCAGCCCCTAGACTCGACCAACCAGGGCATAACGATGAACATCAGCAGTGATGGGATGAGTAGCCAGACGATGTCCCTCGCGAATGCGGAGATCTCCAGGGCCGTCTGACCCTCGTGGAACATCATCATCATCGATAGTACGCTGACAATTGGAATCGATGCCAGCACTGCTGCCATCAGGGTGCTCCTCTCGGATATCTGGGCTATTGAGAAGATAATCAGTGCTGTTAGAATGATCTTGCCCGCATCGAAAGCCCAACCCATGGGTTCCGCTGGGAATTTACCCTTTAGTTCATTCAGTTTCACACACCCTTTCGACATCAATACATATGCGAATCAATGCGAGATGCCTGATGAAGGACGACCGCAAAGAGTATCGTGACGGTGGCGAGGTAATCGTGGAAGACCCAAACGAACCACTCGGACTCCTATCTAGATGGATACGGGAAGCTACGGAAAGAGGGGTCGTTGAGCCCAATTCCATGAGCCTTGCCACCGTCGATGAATCCGGGGCTCCTCGCAGCAGGATGGTTCTTCTGAAGTTCCTGGAGGGGGAGGAGATCGGATTCTTCACGAACATGGAGAGCGACAAGTCCCTCGAGATCAAATCAACTCCATCGGTTTCCGCGACCATCTGGTGGCCGGAGATGGAGAGGCAGGTCAGGATGGAAGGCACGGCTTACGAAATGAAGAGGCATCAGGTCGAGGAGTACCACTCATCTAGGCCTAGGAAGAGCAGGATAGCTGCTTGGGCATCGAATCAGAGCCGCTCATTGGAGTCTCGAGCGGACCTTCTCAGGAAGTTCGAGGAGACGGAATGCGAGTTCGAGGGCACAGAAGTTCCCCTGCCGCCATTCTGGGGTGGATTCCGAATCATCGTGGAGCGCGTCGAGTACTGGTCGGGTAGGCCAAGCAGATTGCATGAGAGGGTAGTTCTGACCAGGGCGGGTGACTCATGGAAACTGAGTAGACTCTACCCCTGACTGGGATCCTTGATCGTGGAAATCCGCCAAGTCATCGCGAAAACAATTACTGCGGCTAGAATCAGACTCAACTCGGCAATCCTGTCAAGAGCCATCACCACGAAGAAGAAGATAGTCTGCAAGGACAGCAGTGCCAGGTAGATTAGCGGGGCACCTCTCTTCCTGTAGTCCATGAAGTCGTAGATGAAGACGCCAGAAATGAAGTTGGCATAGATGGCCGCCCAGGAGACGTATAAAATTCCGAATACGGCTGGGAAAGCCAGGAAAGACAGCTCCACTTCCATATCATTCACCAGCAGAGAGATCCCGAGCAGAGCTACGTTGGCATTGTGCATCACGATCTCGTACCACGTGAAGAGATGAGAGACCCGATGTCCCTTGGCGAGGTTGTCACCGATGATGTGGAACGAGATGACGCAAGTCACCAGGATTGCACACGCATAGGAGGTCGAGAATAGGATAGGTGAGGCGACAATCATCCACTCGGGGACCATGCCTCCGGATGCGTGTATCCACGTGGCCGCCCCAGAGACTCCGAAGCTTAACCCAATCAGAGCGAAGTGCCACATCGTGAATGCAGCGAGCCTAGTCGGACCTACTACCTTCCGAGGCCGGGTCTCCCGCTCCCTCAAGTAGAGGGGGAAGTCACCGCTCCCCTTCGGATCCAAGGTCACCCATGAGAGTGTGATGACCACCAGGAGACTACAAGCCACTCGGAATGTTCCGAGGACTCCATCCGGCACGATCCCAGAGGTCGCAACCTGCTCCTGGGTCTGCGAGGTCTCCAGAGAGCCCGATTCTGTGATGAACAATAGTGCCAGAATGAGGAAGATGAGAGTCAACAATGCAGTATCGGGCCCCTTGTCCCTGTCACCATAATCCATCAGGCTATCGAGCATGGCTCAACCGATGGAACGCAGTTTGAATATCCTTCTAGTACGCAGTCTGGTTGGCTTCGTACGCCTTCACCATCGCAGCTCGTGCAAGCAGTATGACCAGTACTGCCGAGGCGAGAAGAATGCCGCCGAGGATGGTCGAAGTCCGCATCAGCATCAAACAGAATCCGGTGATCCCGCAACCGTAACTGACCATCTCGCAGATTGATGCCAACCTAAGGATCGACTCGGGCATCACCAGATTCGCCGAGGAGTCGTACTCCCTGATCATCCTGGACAGGAGGATGTACAGTCCCTGGAATGGTATGGCCAGGCAGAAGAGTCCCATTGCCAGTATCAGTATCTTCTCGTTTGGGTTCGCACTGATCTCGCTGCCCTTCCAGAAGAGGTTGCTTAGGCCCACCGAAAGCAGACCAGTGTGAATAAGCGCAGAGGTCGTGCTAGGGGACCCGACCTCGGACGATTCTGGTACCACGTGCGGGTTGCTCATTGAGGCACTATTGAGAATTGCGCTGGTAAGGGATGCTTTACTACCGGTTATCTGGCAGCCTGCTTCGCATCGCCCTCTTCCAAATCGGCGGGATTAGGCATGGCCACCATGATGCGTAGTAGCCCCATCTTAGCTCAGGCGTGCCCTCGTAGGGCCTGAGCTTCCAGAACGGCACGCTGGCACGGAGATGATGGTCAGAATGACGAGTCAGCTCGAGCAGGCTCCACCTCGACCACCTTGCCTCCGTGTTCCACGAGTGTTCGGCTGAGAACCGCTCGTCCTCCGATCTCCTGAGGCCCCAGTGGCGGATGTAGTTCACGTACTCCAGAGTGAGGATGCTGATTGCAGAAAGAACTAGCCAACCTATGGCTACGGGAATCCCGTCAAACCAACCCATCTCCCCTGGCAGGAATGCGATTGCCAGCAGTGTGGCTATCTGGAGCAGCAGTCCCCGATACGAAGGATTGCTCAAACCGGTCCTCCCTCTCTTGTTGTGGACTCTCACGGAAGAGGCGAACTGTCCCGGAATGGTGCTTAGCCAGAAGGACCACAGCCCCTGTTCCGCCGTTGCACTGGCAGAGTCCTTGTCCGTACTCACCCACTTGTGATGGACGTGATTGTGCTCGTAGGTGAAATGCGTGTAGTTGACCGAGAACAGAATCACCCGAGCCAACCTCCATCCGGGACTGCCTCTCTTCTTGTGACCCAGTTCATGGGCGGTCACGATAGCCGAGGCGGCCGCGCTCAGCCCGGATGAGAGGCCACCGACCACAAGCCACATCGTGAGACCCTCATTTGAAGCGAACCAGAAGAAGGTTCCAATCACGACCAGCTGTAGGATCCCGTGCATCCATAGTATGACCTCGAATGGTGTGCCCGAATCTCTAGGGGGTCTCGCCACCTTCGACTCTCCCATCACGATGTCCAGGATCGGGCCAACCCCCCACACGAAGATCACCCCC
>Ga0208764_10002129_pt1 | contig 12541 bp, 8 predicted proteins | sample ETNtaG_18_FD_185762 | JGI IMG/M metagenome (GOLD analysis project Ga0208764, IMG submission 185762) | Marine microbial and viral communities from oxygen minimum zone, Eastern Pacific Ocean - ETNP201302SV91 (SPAdes) (version 2) | ecosystem: Environmental > Aquatic > Marine > Oceanic ... | reverse complement strand
AAAAGATTTACCCCAAGAGATTTTGACCATGAATACAGTATTGATCACTATAAGGATAAGTTCTATATCATCACTAATTGGAAAGCAAAAAATAATCGCTTAATGGAAACTCCAGATAATAAAACTTCGATATCAAACTGGAAAGAAGTTATCCCACATAGAAAGAGTGTACACCTTTTGGGTATGGAAATATTCAAGGATCATCTAGTCTTAAGTGAGCGAAAAGATGGCCTAAGAGAATTAAGAATTATTCATCAAAAAAATGGGAAAGATGAATATATTAATTTTGGTGAAGAGGCATATACTTCATGGATTTCTGTTAATGAAGAATTTGATACAAATTTATTAAGATATACCTATTCTTCTTTAGTTACTCCATTTTCTACTTACGATTACAATATGGATAGTGGAACCTTAGAACTGAAGAAGCAAGATGAAGTTGTAGGAGGGTACAATCAAGAAGAATATACATCTAAGCGTACCTATGCGACTGCAAGAGATGGAAAAACTGTCCCCATCTCAATAGTATATCGCAAAGATAAAAAACAAGACCAACCTCAAAACCTTTTGCTATATGGGTATGGCGCTTATGGGAATACAACAGACCCATACTTTAGCTCTACAAGGCTGAGTTTATTAGATAGAGGATTCGTTTTTGCAATTGCTCATGTTCGAGGTGGGCAGATTTACGGTAGAGAGTCGTATGACGATGGAAAAATGTTAAATAAAAAAAATACATTTTATGATTTTATTGACGCAGGTCAATACTTAATTGATAGCAAGTATACAGATTCAGCTAAATTGTATGCACAAGGTGGCAGTGCTGGTGGTCTATTAATTGGTGCGATTTTGAATATGGAACCATCAATATGGAATGGTGCGATTGCTGCAGTACCTTTTGTAGACGCAGTCACTACAATGGCAGACCCATCGATTCCTTTAACTTCTGGGGAGTGGGATGAGTGGGGAGATCCAAGAGAGAAAAAGTATTATGACTATATGCTTTCCTATTCACCGTACGATCAAATTAAAAATACAAATTACCCAAATATTCTAGTGACATCAGGGTTCTTTGACTCTCAAGTTCAGTATTGGGAACCTTTAAAGTATGTGGCAAAGCTTCGAGATCATTGGCAAGGTGAGAATAATTTATATTTGCACATGAATATGGATGCTGGACATGGGGGTAAATCTGGAAGATTTCGCCGATACAAAGAATATGCACTTCAATATGCATTTTTACTCGATTTAGGTGGAATAAAAAAATAGGCAATTATTTTGTAAATCAGCTTTTCAGGGCGTAACTTAGAATATAATGATGAAATCTATTATACTTAGCACTAGCTTATTATTGAGTCTCTTCCTTCAGGGATGTTATACGCAATTAGCTATATTTTATCCTGACCCTGAAATAGAATCAAGCGAAGAGGGTCAATTTTATGATACCTATAAACGCGCATTCCCTAGTATGAAGGGCGAATCTTATGCCCAAGATGGTAGAGCTGCTATGCCGCTAGCTTATTCAGCGATGCAGCGCAGGGTATACTCTCCCTATTCTGGATATTATTATGGCTACAATGATGATTATTATCATTCTAACCCTTTTTATAATGGATTGAATGGATATAGATATGGATATAACGGGTATAATAGCTATGGCTATTCGTCATATCTTTACACAGATGACCCCGTTGGATATGGGTCTATTATTCCTATGGGTGATAGAGAAAAAAGAAAATTTACACGAGATCGCTCTCAAGGGACCACGACGATGCTTTATACAACGCGATCCTCAAATTCAACAAATGATAGCAACAATACTAGTAGCTCAAGCTATTCTACTAATAGCAGCTCAGTATCATCAACTAGATCTTCAGGATCATATTCATCAAGCGGTTCTTCCACTTCTCGTTCTAGCTCATCTTCTAGTTCTTCAGGCGGAAGACGTGCGACCCGAAGAGAATAACCCCACCTTATCTAGCTGAAAAAATGAATACCTTGCGGTTCATTATTTTCATTTCCTTTTGTTTAAATCTAAAAGCTCAAACTGCTTCTGAAGCTATACATCTCGTTGAGCATGAGATAGGATATGGAGCAAGGTCTTTATCTATGGGTGGCGCATTTACAGCATTAAGCGATGGCTCATCCGGCATGTATTGGAACCCAGCTGGATTGGCTGATATACAAAATGGGTCATTTTATATTGAATCATACAATATGAACTATAATAACAATACGAGTTATTTAGGTAAATCAAATGGGAACCCTTTCAATGTGTCGCGTGTAAATGGCATTGGTATTATCTATCCGGTTCCTACAGTTAGAGGAAGCCTGGTTTTGGGTGTTGGATTTAATCGCGTTCATCACTACGATGCACTTATGTCCTTTTCAGGTTACAGCAATTTTAAGAATGGATTAGAGTTTCCTATCAATGCTGATGGGCAATTATTTTATTATACATTTGAACGTGGAGTGCAGCGACATGAAAAAATAATGAGCAATGGTGCGCGAGACCAATTAACATTTTCTTTTGGAATCGCCTTATCTCCGGATCTTGCGGCAGGACTTTCAGTTTCTAGAATGAGCGGATTAGAGAATTATGATTTTGAATTTCTTCAAAGTGATGTGGCTGATAATTTTCAGCAATACCCTGCTGATTTTCAGAGCTATGAATTATTTCAATCTCTTAAAACGAGGACTAAAGCCTGGAAAATAAGAGGAGGTTTAAAATATATTTATTCCCCCTTCCAGTTTGGATTAAGCATTGCCCTTCCATATAATATCAATATAGAAGAGAGCCATGGAACTCAAGAGAGATTAATTTTTGATAATGCAGAATACAGTGACACGCTTGAATTTGGATATTATGATTACAAAGTACAAATGCCTGCAACAATTGATTTTGGAGCTGCGCTAGTCACAGATGTTAATTTATCTCTATCTATCGGATTTCGAATACAAGATTGGAGCCAAATGCAGTTCAACTTAATGGATTTTGCGATTGGCTCAGATGAATACAATGCCTTAGAAGAAGAAAATAGTATTATAACTGAAGATTATAGAATCGTTTCTCAGATGCGTGTTGGAGGAGAATATTTAATATCAATATCTGAAACTTTTGGTGTAGCATTGCGATTAGGATCCGCTTTCATTCCATCTCCCAAAATTAACGAAACGGGGGAGACGATTATTTCCTCATTTGGACTTGGAATTCCAATCCAAAAAAGAATCATGGTTGATTTTGCATATTTACATTCTTATCATAAAAAAACATCCAATGATTCATATGTACCCTCTGATGTAATTGAAGAGATAAAGAAGAGTCAGTTATTATTTAATGTATCCTATTTATTTTGATTGAATAGATCTTATTATTATTTGGAATTAGAGGCTCAGCTCGACTAACTTTGCGAGCTTATAATCGCCAAAAATTTATTAGTGGCTCGGTAGCTCAGTTGGTAGAGCAGAGGACTGAAAATCCTTGTGTCGGCGGTTCGATTCCGTCCCGAGCCACAAACATATCAAAGGATTTTTCATGAAAAACTTCTTCATATTTTCTGTATTGTTTTATTCAACTTTATTTTCCCAACAAAAAAAATATTTTCAGCAAGAAGTCAATTATGAAATTGATGTTACGTTAGATGATAATAATCATACGCTATCTGCTTATGAAAAAATTTCATATAAAAACAATTCTCCTGATGAGCTATCCTTTATTTGGTTTCATATTTGGCCTAACGCCTATAAGGATGATTCTACGGCTTATGCAAAGCAAGCTGGCCCTAGCTCTCGTTTTGCAAAATCAGATTCTACAGCACGAGGCTATATTGATAGTCTAGAATTTACAGTCAATGGAAGAAAGGCAAGCTGGTCATATCACCCTGAATGGATTGATGTTATAAAGTTAGAGCTGAATACTCCATTAAAATCCGGTCAAACTATTGCAATTGAGACACCTTTTTTTGTCAAACTACCAGGGGAAGTTTTTTCTAGATTAGGGCACACTGGAAAACATTACGAAATTACGCAATGGTATCCAAAGCCCGCTGTTTATGATAGAAAAGGTTGGCACCCAATGCCTTATTTAAATCAAGGAGAGTTTTATTCTGAGTACGGGTCTTTTGATGTAAAAATTACTTTACCAGAAGATTACCGGATTATGGCTACGGGGGATCTCATTAATGGCGAGGCAGAATACCAATGGCTTAGCTCCTTGACTTCTATTACCGATTCATTAAATCGTTTATCTGAAAAAGAGTTGAAAAAATGGGCAAAAAGCCAAAATGATTCCAAAAATACAAGCAACACCGACTCGGTAAATATTGATTACAAAACGGTTCATTTTAGACAAAAGAATGTTCATGATTTTGCATGGTTTGCCGATCAAAAATGGTTGGTACAAAAAGGAGAATTAACCCTTTCCAGTTCTTCATCCCCTATCACCCTATGGTCATTTTATCTTCCAAAGAATGCAGAGCTATGGAGCAATTCCATTGAATACCTGCATGATTCCGGGTATTGGTTTAGCAAGTATTATGGTGATTATCCCTATAACCACATTACAGCTGTTGATGGTGATCTTTCTGCGGGCGGAGGGATGGAGTATCCTAATATTACTGTCATCGCCAGCATGCCAAGTAAGCACTTACTTGAAATGGTTATCATGCATGAGGTAGGGCATAATTGGTTTTACGGAATTGTTGGGAGCAATGAGCGCTATCATACCTGGATGGATGAAGGGTTAAATGATTATTCAAATATTCGCTATTGGCAAGACAAGTACAAAGATGCAAATGAGCGGTTTGTAGTATTTGCCCCCATTCAAGATAAGCTAGGGATTGGTAAAAATTTAAAATATAGCTGGACATCTTATCTTGGATATTCAACATCTGCAAAAAGTCCTAGCGTCCAGCCGCTCAACCTTAAAGCTGATGAATACACTAGTGGTAATTATGGATTGAATTATTCTAAAACTGGTGTTTTCACCCGATTCCTCCATCATTATCTGGGTGAGGATAAAATGGATGAGGTTATGCAAAAATATTACCAAAAGTGGAAATACAAACATCCCTACCCTGAGGACTTTCGTGCCGTTTTTGAAAACAATACCAATAAAGATCTAGACTGGTATTTTAATGGCGTATTTGAGACCACAGATTACATTGATTATTCAATACGCAAAAAAGGTGGAAAATATACTGTCACTAATCATGGCACATTGAATGCCCCCGTTGAAGTTGTTTTCTATGGTAAAGATAAAAATGAGATTGATCGAACTTGGCTAGAAGGTATAGATAAAGAAAAAGATATTCAAGGTCCGAATGGTGCACGATATGCAATTATTGATCCTGATGAACACATGCCAGATGTCAAGCGCGAGAATAATGCCACAAAAAGCGCTATCCGCTTTCATTGGGTCTGGGATCAGCCGACTTATTATGATCACGACATAAATTTTGCTCCATGGACATCCTATAACTATTACAATGGCTGGACACCTGGAGTGATGTTTTATAAAGGTGGAACCCCTGGATATTCAGGCCTAACCGCTGCGGAGGTATTTTGGGATGGTAATAATAGTAAGCCAGTTGGAAAAGCCACTAAAACTTTTAATTATGAGAGTAATAATTTATTTGATAGATCCTCGTTGGCTTTCAGCGGCATGGATTTGCAAGGCAATAGAGGTGGAAAGATAAAATACAATGGATCACTAAAGAAAAATGATGCAACCAGCAATTTTTCAATGGAATTAAATCACAATATTCTAGATGAGACCGCATTGGATTCCAGCCTGTATAGCGCAGGTGCATTTACCGTTTCGGCTTTTCAGTATGATTACAATAAAAATTTTAAGGGCATCTTTGATGAAATCGCACTTAGTTCAGGCATATTGTTTGGAGAAAAATTTTCTAAAGGGTGGCTTGCAGGTCGTACACAAATAAACTTTAATAAGAAAAATAATATGCGTGTGCGAGGGTGGGTCGGTGATTATTTCAATAAAGAGGATGTTCCAAAGCATTTTCGTTCTTATTTAAGCGGTGGAATAGATCCAACCTTTTCAAGCTACGTTTTTGATCGTACGGGAATCTCAGACCTATCGGTTATGCAGCTTCAATATATAAGAAGCGGTCCAGCGCTAAGAGGCTATGCTACAGAAAATGAAATTTCACTTTCTTCATCAAACATGACATGGGGATTGAATATTGATTCGAAAATAGCATTTTTACCTACTTTTTTTTATGATATTGCTGGTGGAGATGATTTTGAAAATACCTATAGCGCTGCCGGTATTGTTTTGGGTCCAATCATCCTTCCATTATATCAAAGCTGGGAAAAAGATGATCAAACCGCAACAGATGCTAAATGGATTACTGATCGCTTGCGCTTACAATTTTCTTTATCTTTAGATTTTAGTAGAGGAATAAGGATTAGTTTATAATATCCTAAAAATGTTTATATTTATACACTTTATTTAAAACGTATATATAGGAATTAATGATGAAAAGATTATTAAATATTTTTGTTCTATCCGTTTCCATGGTTTTTGCCCAGGAAGGCGCTTCTGTAGCTTCTGCACAGTTTGATGGCACAGGACTTGCTGCAGTTGAAACTCAAGCATTATACAATTATTTTATGGGTGAACTTGAAAAGGCAAGCGATGGTCCAATTACTGCACAGGAAAATGTTGATCAGGCAGTCGCTGGGCTTGATCTAGTTACTGCTGATTGCTACAAAAAAGATTGTATGTCTGCAGCGCAAGATGCGGTAGCAAGCAGTATTTTCTTAGCCGGAACCTTAAATTTCTCAAAAAATAAATATCGCGTAAAAGTTTATAAAGTAGATTCTTCAAATCCCGGAAAAGTTAAAACATATAAGATTCGCTATAAAGGTGAAACCGATGGATTTATTACAGAGCTTGAAATTCTTGCATGGAAGATTATGGGTAAAGAAGTACCAGGTAGGCTTAACGATAAGAGAAAGCCAAATCAAGAGGGCTTATTTGAGCAGATTGCTGAAAATCCATGGGCACAAAGAGGAGCCGTTCTCGCGGTTGCAGGCCTAGGAGCTTCATCGTACCTAAAGAATACTGCGGGAGCAGCTAAGTCGCAAGAGAAGATAGATAGCCTGCCTTCATATGATACTGCTGGAATTAAGGCGCATACAGATAGTCGCGATGGTGCAAAAAGTACAGCTATGTTATCCTTAGGAGTGACTGTTGGCTCATTGGCTTATGGTTATTTTACAGGGGTTTTCTCAGAAGAATAAGCTCAGCTGCAATGCGAAGCTAGCCAGTCAAACATTTGTTTGATCTCAGTCCTTGTATTGAAAAAATGGATAGCTACTCTTAAATCATTTGGGGCATCAACGGGCGATGTAAATGTTTTTTGGTTGATCCTTAGCTCATCATATACTTTCCACCCACTGCACCCTCGAGGAAGTTCAAGTACAAACACTCCTGAGCGTTGCGCTTTATTAGTGGGCGAAGAGACTCGATATCCACGCTGCTCCCAATCTTGAATTGCAAAATCAACTAATGTGTCTATTCGATTTAATATGCGATCGATGTTGATCTGTTCACACCAATATAATGCAGTGTCAAAACCAGCAAATGTCGCAAGCGCTCTGGTTCCAAATTCAAATCTTTTTGCAGCAGGCAATAGGGTATAGCCTCCTTCTTGATCCATGGATTCATGGCTATGAGAACCAGTCCAAGTTAAACGCGTTTTATCTAAAATATCTTTTCTGCAGAAAAACATTCCGGTTCCTTTTGGGCCCAAAACCCATTTGTGACCACATGAACTATAATAGTCACAACCTAATTCATGAAAATTGAACGGAACGCAAAGAGGGCCTTGGGCTCCATCCAAATGATAGCGAATATTTTTTGATCTTAAATAGCGACTTATCTGCTGAGATTCATCTACCGTAAGGGCACGCCCATTGTTGCGAGAAACGTGTGGAATGCTTACCATTCGCGTTTGACTGGTTGCTAGCTTTTTGATTTCTTTCACAATATCTGAACCACTATCAAAATTTAATCGAATAACCTTTACCCCATAACGAGTAGCCAATGAATACCATGGAATCGTATTGGCGGGATGTTCTTGATTAGTAATCATCACTTCATCACCTTTTTTCCAGTTAATTGCCCATGAGGCAATATTGATTCCTTCAGAGGTGCTATGAGTAAGAGCAATCTCATTTTGATTAGCGCCAAACATCGAAGCTAGATGCGCTCTTAAATCCGGCTCAATCTTGCTCATTAGAGGATATATATCAGGATGCACTGGACCTTTATTTTGGAATACCAATTTTTTTGATACTGCATCCATCACGATCTTTGGGGAAGGCCCTATACCAGCGGTTTGAAAAAAAGAATCTTTAGTTGCTGGTATTGATCTTCTAGCTTTTCTAACCCATGCTTCTTCAGATTCATGTGTTGAATGAGCTAGGTGAGCGCTAAGGTAAAAAGGGCTAATTAAAGGTAAAGAAATTGAACCCTTCAAGAAGTCTCTTCTTTTCATTTTTGATCCTAACTTTAATGAATATCGATTACTGGATTGCCCAATACATCCATTATAGGCTCTATGCCTAAACCAGGACTATTAGATGATTTCATACGCCCATTTTTTCTTTGAGGGGCTCCATCTGCAATATTTACAGTTACGTAGCTATTGAAATCTGTTGCTGTAAACAGAAGTTTAGGTTGGGTGCTATGTGCTAAGTGGGCAATGGTTGCTGTAACAATATCACCGCCCCAGCTGTCTTCAATCGTCATTGCAATGCCGAGCTCTGTACATATATCTCTCGCGAGCACTGCTTTTGTAATTCCGCCAAATTTACTTATCTTAATATTAACGGCATCCATTGCTTTATCATGATATCCCCTAAGTAGTACACCAATATTATTTACACTTTCATCCAAAATAAAAGGATGGGTGGTTTTTTGTCTAACCGAAAGGCATTCTTCATAGCTTTCACAAGGCTGTTCTATATAAACATCAATATCATTAACGGCTTTAATAACGCGCAGCGCTTCATGGGCAAGCCACCCTGTATTTGCATCAGCAATTAATTTATCACCTACCTCAAGCTCTTTAGCTACGGATCGTATTCGCTCAATATCATCATTAGGGTTTCCGCCAACCTTCAATTGAAAGCGCCTATAGCCTTCATTGCGATACTTTTTAACATTACTTGCCATTGCGTCAGGTTCATCTTGTGAGATAGCCCTATAAAGGACAAAGTCTTCATCGTAGGTTCCTCCTAATAGTTTACTAATAGGCATATTGGCAGCCTTGCCTTTAATATCCCAGCAGGCGATATCAATTGGCGATTTTACATAGGGATGGCCTTTTAAGCATTGATCCATTACCATATTTATATAAGAATGATCCGTTGCGTCTAAGCCAATTAGATGAGGACCAAGTTCTTTTAAGCCTGCACGAACACCTTCAGCGTATGATGGCAAGTAAAATGGTCCAAGTGGACAACATTCACCATAGCCAATAAATCCATCACTAGTCTCAATTGCAACAACTGTTGAATCGAATATATTAACAGTCTTTCCTCCAGACCAATTATAAGAGCCTTCATGTAGTGGAAGGTCAACCTGATAAGCAGTTATGCGTTTTATTTTTTTCATCAATGGTTCTTTTTATTCAATTTATTAGTTAAAATATATATTAGAATATAACAAATGAGGTAACTATGAGATATAAGAGTATAATTATAAATTTATTTTTGATTTCAGGTCTAATTTTTGCCCAAGGTAAAAAAATATATATTTCAGCTGATCTCGAAGGGGTTGTTGGAGCTGTTACAGGCGAGCAGTTGGGACCTGGAGGTTTTGAATATAATCGTTTTCGTGAATTTATGACAGGCGAAGTCAATGCAGCTATTCAGGCGGCAAGGGCTGCGGGTGCAACTGAAATACTCGTAGCTGATTCCCATGGTAATGGCCAAAATCTATTAATCGAAAAATTGCCAAAAGATATCAAAGTGATACGATCCTGGCCCAGGCCCTTAGGGATGATGGAAGGTATAGATAAGAGCTTTGATGGGGTAATTTTTACAGGCTACCATTCAAGCACAGATAACCCAAAGGGGGTTAGAGCGCATACATTTTCAAGTGCACGCCTTACTTCTGTTAAGGTAAATGGAAGGGTGATGTCAGAAGGATCTTGGAATGCAGCAATAGCTGGTGAATTTGACGTACCGGTGATTGTAGTGTCTGGTGATGATGCCGCTGTGGATGAGGTAACCTCATTGATTGGAAATGCAGAGGGAGCCGTGGTAAAAGAAAGCATCAGTTTTCATTCTGCAAAATCACTTCACCCTGAAGCTGCGTATGATCTAATTGCAGAGAAAACATCTATTGCTGTAAAAAATATAAAGAAGTATAAACCTTTTAAGATCAGAGGGCCTATTACCGTATCAGTTAGCTTTAAACATTATCAACCATCTCAGATTCTTTCTTATGTAAAAATGTTTAAGAGAACAGACTCTCATACAATTGAATTCAAGGCAAAAGATATGATTGAAGCCTCATACATTATGAGAATGATTACTTCTTATAAAGGCGGCAGCACCTCGCCTTAGGGATTATTTTGAAAACAAATGCTCGCTCATAAATTCTTGAACAAATTGGAATGCAGCCTGCCTTGATTCTGGGTTACCACCCATAGTTGGGCCTCTTTCAGCGCATATTCCCAACCCAATTTTTTGCCTTAAGGGAGTTGTCATTGGAATGTTAAGAAAACCCATTAATACTGCTCCATCATCTCGTATTTGGAATCTGCAATCCACAGTACTGTAGGCCTTTTCTTTTACTGCAATAGGGCTTTCCCTATCAAAAGAATGATGTGAGTTGGGGAAAACCGTAAGACCAATATTCGATCCTGCAGCACGGGCTTGTTGGGCGAGTTCTTTACAGGCATCTGCGGGAACCCAATCATCTAACTCACCGATTAGGATATGCATCGGAGAATCAGAAAAAATTGGATTTTTTGGCTGAGCAATACAAGGGGGGTAAATTGATAAATGTGCCGCAAATTTATTTTGAGGATTTATTTTTTCAACCAAAGGAAGCCATCCAGAGAACAAGGCAACACCTCCTCCAAGGCTCCAGCCCATAATTGCAATATGGTCTTTATTGATCTTAGGATGAGTAGATAATTTATCAAGTGCTTTATAGGCATCTAAAACCATCATTGAGGTTGTGACTTCCACTTGTGACCCAACCGTAGATTTAACTCCGCGACTAGAAAAACTTTGCAACTCAAGCGTTGCGATACCTATCGATCTCAACATTTCTAAGTATTCTAGATGATGCGAACCCCAGTCCAAACTACCTGCAACCCCAATCACCAGTGGGAAAGGGCCATCGCCATTAGGCAATTTTAATATTGCCTCAACTTTTTGCGGTTCTTGGTTATCGAGATTTGTAATCACATCTTTAAAGCCAAAAGGATTTGCACTAGAAAGAGAAATCAATTCTTGGCCAAATACATGTGTTACTAATAAATTGATTGCGATTAGATATATTAATTTCAAAAGTAACTATTTGTTATTAGGTAGGTAAAATAATACCATTTAACATATTTGTTTAATGAATAGTTTATTATCATTACTTTATTTTTTTAAATAGGAGGAAAAATGATAAGGTGGGCTCTCACTTCGATAATATTTTCAGTGCTATTACCAGCTAGCAATAGCGATACCACACTTTCTTTTGATGCTTTAGAAGGAACATTAATTAGCGTAGACGTTTCTCCCAATGGGCGAACTATTGCATTTGATTTATTAGGACATATTTACCTGATGCCAATTAATGGAGGTAGGGCGGAGGCAATTACCAAAGGCACTTCATGGAATATGTTTCCAAGGTTTAGCCCTGATGGCGAACAGATTCTTTTTACCTCAGATAGAAGTGGTAGCGACGATGTATGGGTTCAGGAGCTTAAAAGCGGTGAAATGAAAAATATTAGTAAAATGAATAGGCCTGTCCATCAAGGGACATGGTCAGCAGATGGCAAACATATTTTTGGAACTGCGCTTAATATGAAAGTTCGCCACCCTGTATATATGTTTAATATGTATGGGAAAAAACATGAACTTATTCCTCCAGGTTCAAGAGCACCAGTGACACATTTTCAAATGCACCCAAGCAATGATCTTGTATATTTTGCCCATGGCGATGCCCCTTTATATCGCAGCGGAGATAGAATCAAAACCTATAATATGAAAAATGGAGATATTGAAATATATATTGATAGACCTGGGGGTGCAGCTAATCCTACTTTATCTAAAGATGGCAAATTTTTGGCCTATATCCATCGCGATGATAGGCAAACTGTGTTGGTTGTAAGAAATATCCAAACCAATGAAGAGAGAATTGTAAGTAGAGATCTCGATTATGATCGCATGGATAGCGGCAGTTTTTATGGTTCTTATACCAATATGAGTTGGCACCCTAATGGTAAAGAAATTTTTGTATCATTTAATGGTGGGATTCATTCGGTCAATGTGACTACATCAA
>Ga0208764_10002128_pt1 | contig 12542 bp, 10 predicted proteins | sample ETNtaG_18_FD_185762 | JGI IMG/M metagenome (GOLD analysis project Ga0208764, IMG submission 185762) | Marine microbial and viral communities from oxygen minimum zone, Eastern Pacific Ocean - ETNP201302SV91 (SPAdes) (version 2) | ecosystem: Environmental > Aquatic > Marine > Oceanic ... | reverse complement strand
CAATAAAATTGTTTCAGAAAATTTAAAATCAAGATTTACAAACGTTTTTTCTGATATTTCAAATTCCATAAATAAAAACATAACATATCATGAATGGGTCCAACTATATAAAAAAATTACCTTATGGGAAATTGAACTAGATAAATATTCAGATGAAAATTTATTTTCAACAATTAAACATTTGAAGGATGAAGCAAATTATTATTTTTTTGAGTTTATAAAAAAAAATTATCAATCCTGGCTATCAAATTCTTTTAAAGATTCTCCTTTAATGTCTAATAATATTATGAAGGAATTAGTTTTCCCAAAGCTAAATAAAGAAAAGGTTTTTTTTATTTTAATAGACAACTTAAGATTAGATCAATGGTTAGTACTTAAGCCAATGATTTTAGAATCTTTTTTGATACAAAATGAAGGAATATATTGTTCCATTTTACCAACTACAACAGAGTATTCAAGAAATTCAATTTTTTCAAGTTTACTACCAATAGAATTGTCTAATATAGAAAAGGATTTATGGGTTGGTGAAGGAAATAATTTATCTGGCAAAAATAATAATGAGTATGAGTTATTAAAAAGAAATCTAAAAAGAGAAAATATTGATATTAAGTTTTCTTATTCAAAAATTATTAACCATGATGATGGAAAAAAATTATTAAGAAATTTACCTTCATTTAAAGAAAATAATCTAAATGTAATTGTATTTAATTTTGTTGATATGCTTTCTCATGCTAGAACTGAAATGGAAATGATAAAAAATTTAGCTTATGATGAATCATCTTATAGGTCATTAACCTTATCTTGGTTTACTCATTCAGTATTTAAAAAGGTGATGGATTTTTTGTCTCATAATAATCATAAAATTGTTTTAACAACAGATCATGGAACAATAAGAGTAAAAAACCCAATTAAAATAAAGGGTGATAGAAATACTAATAGTAATTTAAGATATAAGTCTGGGAAGAATTTGTCATTTAACGAAAAAAATCTTTTTTTCACAAGAGATCCAGAAAAACTATTTCTTCCAAAACAAAATATTAGTTCGAGTTATGTTTTTGCAAATGAAAATAAGTTTTTTGTTTATCCTAATAATTATAACTCCTATGTTAAAAGTTATAAAGATAGTTTTCAGCACGGAGGTATTTCTTTAGAAGAAATGTTTATTCCTTATTCTATATTAGAACCAAAAAATTAAATATGGAATATATTTCAGATAATATTTTTGATTTAGAATCGATCGGAAAAAAAATAATTAAATATTCAAAGAAAAAATCCAATATATTCACATTTGAAGGAGAAATAGGAGCAGGAAAAACTACTTTAATTAAAAATATTTCAAATACTCTTAAAGTAAAAGATTTAGTTAAAAGCCCAACTTTTTCTATTGTAAATGAATATTTAACTTTTGATAACAAGTTAATTTATCATTTTGATTTTTTCAGAATAAAAAATAAGATTGAAGTTTTAGATATAGGTTTTGAAGAATACCTTGATTCTTCTAATTACTGTTTTATTGAATGGCCAAATATTATTCAAAACTTTTTACCTTCGGATGTTAATAAAATTAAGATTGAGTATTTAAATGAAACAAAAAGAAAGATTATAATAGATTAAATATTAACTAAAATAAAATTATTTAGCGTTTTTAATTTTTATTAATTTCTTTTTAGTATCATCTGAAAATTTTCCTTTTATAATCCAGTTAAAATATTCAGGATTTGTTTTTAAAATTTCATTTATTTTTTTGCCTTTGTATTTTCCAAAATTAAATATTGGGACGTTATTATCCATTATAAACCTTCCTTCTAAATCAATCATATTATTATTTAGAGTACTATTTATTTCATTTATATTTTTAGACACTTTTCCCATTTTATTTCCTTTTAAATCAAAAACTTCTTGATTATTATATTTTTCTAATTGATTTAGAAAAACTTCATAAGTTGCCATAGTATCATTGAATGAAGAATGAGAATTTTTTAGAGTTTTATTACAATAAAATTTGTATGCAGCTGATAAATTTCTTTTTTCCATTAAATGAAATAATTTTTGAACATCAATAATATTAACATTATTTATTGAAAAGCTAATTTTATTATTTTTAAATTCTTCTATTAAAATTGGAAGATCAAATTTTAAAATATTAAATCCAACTAAGTCACATTTATATATCAGTTGTTTTATTTCATTTCCAACGTTTTTAAAAGAAGGTGAATTTTTAATATCCTTATCATAAATTCCATGAATTTTACTAATTTCTAACGGTATAGGAATTCCTGGATTAATTCTAAAAGTAAAGGTGTTTTTTTTACCTGAAATATTAATTTTTAAGATAGTAATTTCAATGATTTTATCATTTATTATATCTAATCCAGTTGATTCAATATCAAAAAAAACTAAAGGTTTATTAATTTTTAACAAGATTAAAAAGTTTATTAATTTTTAAATTATCAAAATTTCCTGATGACATTAGAAGAATATTATTGTTTTCAATAAAGATTAGTTTTAGAATTTTTTTTAAATTATCCAATGTATTACAACATATTAATTTATCATTATTAAAAATTTTCCTCATTTTTTTTTCTGAGAATTTGTCTGCTATTATTTTATTTGAGAAATATAAGATTGCTTTATCAGAGTCATTTAGGGTATTTTTATAATTTTTTAAAAATTTTTCATTTAGACTACTCAATGTATGTAGTTCTAAAATACAAGACAGTTTATTTTTAAATTGTTTTTTTACAGCTTTTACTGTTGAAAGTACTTTTGATGGTGAATGAGCAAAATCTCTAAAAACTAATCTATTTTTGAAATTTTTTAAAATTTCTAATCTTATTTTTGGATTTCTATAACTTTTAATAGCTTGATAAAATATATTTTCTGTAACACCAAGTTCTTTAATAACTGCCTGTGCACCAGAAATATTTTGCATATTATGATCTCCAAAAATATTAACAGGTATTTCTTTATTATCAGCAATTAAGAATGTTTTGGCATTTTTGATAGAATTTTTATGATGATTATATTTTATTATTGATTTACCTTCTTCAGGTTCTATTAAAATTTTATTCATATCCTTATCTCCATCATAAACTATAATAGTTCCTCCTTTTCTTGTTTTATTTAACAATTTTTTAAATTGATCTAAGTAAATATCTAATGTTGGAAAAACATTAGCATGATCCCATGATATGCCATTTATTAATACTATATGATGATCATAATTTAAGAATTTAGGTTTTTTATCTAATGGACTACTTAAATACTCATCTCCTTCAATTATAATTGTAGGTGAATTTGATAATTTTATATTAAATTCAAAACCATTTACTTTAGCTCCGACGACATAGTCAAAATCTTTTTTTGCAAATTTTAGTACATGCATAATCATTGATGTAATTGTACTTTTACCATGGCTTCCTGCTATAACTATTCTTTGTTTATTTTGTGAAAACTCTCTAATGAATTCTGGGAATGATATTATTTTTAATTTTAGTTTCCTAGCTTCTAATAATTCTACATTATTCATTTTTGTATGCATCCCAACTATAACAAAATCTAATTTATTAGATATGTTTTTTTTTCTATAACCAATGGATGCAGGATATAAATCATATTTTTTTAAAATAGATTTACTAGGATCATATATTTTATCATCAGATCCTGTTACTATATTTCCATTTAATTTTAAATTAACAGCTAATGAGTGCATTACACTACCTCCGATTGATATAAAATGGATATTTTTTGAAGTAATCATAAATATTTTACTAAAATAAATTAATTTGATTCTGTAACAAGTAAATATCAATTTTCTTTTAATGTTGATAACATATGGAAAATTTATTTTATAATTCTATTTCAAATTTTTGTTTTTTATTTACGTTTGCTTATTACTTACTTATATGATGGATAAAGGAAATTTAGGTTACAAAAAATCATTTTCAAAAAATAAAAATTTAGGATTAGTTTCTAATTTAGAATTAGGGAAATTACCACCTCAAGCTTTGGATTTAGAAGAGTCTGTATTAGGGGCTTTAATGTTAGAAAAAGAAGCTTTAACAAATATAATTGACATTTTAAAACCTGATAATTTTTATAAAGATGCTCATAAAGAAATATATCAAGCAATTATTGATTTATTTAATAACTCACAACCTATTGATCTATTAACTGTAACAAATCAACTAAAAAAAAATGGAACTTTAGATATTGTTGGTGGATCATATTATGTTACTAAATTAACTACAAGAGTAAATTCAGCATCTAATATTGAATTTCATTCAAGGATAATTTTAGAACAGTCAATAAAGAGAGAGTTGATAAATATTTCATCAAAAGTTCAAAAGGATGCATATGAAGATACTATGGATGTATTTGATTTGTTAGATCAAACGGAACAGTCATTATTTGATGTTTCAGAATCACATATTAGAAAAAATTATAAAAAAGTTCAAAATTTAATGAAGGAAGCCATTGATGAATTAGAAACAAAAAAAGAAAAAAAAGATGGAATTACTGGAGTTCCATCTGGATTTATTGATTTAGATAATATAACATCTGGTTGGCAACCATCTGATTTAGTTATTATTGCTGGAAGGCCTTCTATGGGTAAAACAGCTCTTGTTCTTTCAATAATTCGGAATGCATCAATAGATTATAATTTACCTATGGGTATATTTTCTTTAGAAATGTCTTCTTTACAACTAGTTAATAGATTAATTTCTTCAGAAGCAGAATTGGATAGCGATAAAATTAGAAAAGGAAATTTAAAAGACTATGAGTGGCAACAATTATTACATAAAACAGATTTGTTACAAAAAGCACCTATATTCATTGACGATACACCTGCTTTAAGTATCTTAGAGTTAAGAGCAAAAGCCAGAAGATTAAAGTCTCAGCATGATATTCAATGTATTATAGTTGATTATTTACAATTAATGACTAGTGAATATGGAAGAACTTCTGGTAACAGAGAACAAGAAATTGCATCAATATCTAGGTCATTAAAAGCTGTTGCTAAAGAATTGAATATTCCAGTAATTGCATTATCCCAATTGAGTAGAGCAGTAGAAACTAGAGGTGGTGATAAAAGACCTGTTTTGTCTGATTTGAGAGAATCAGGCTCAATAGAACAAGATGCGGATATGGTTATGTTTATTTATAGAGCTGAAAAATATGATATAACTGAAGATGAGGATGGGGAATCAACTATTGGTGTTGCAGAACTTTTACTTAGAAAAAATCGTAATGGTCCTACTGGAAAAATTAAATTAAAATTTGTTGAGAGGTTTGCAAAATTTGTTGATAAAAATTATATTGATTCATCGGAGTCAATTACATTAAAGAGTAAATCAAATATTAAGAATTTAGATACTGATAAAACTGATCCATTTTAAATAATTAATAATTATGAAAATATTAGTTTGCATTTCATATGTTCCTGATACTACATCTAAAATTTCTTTTAAAGAAAACAACACTAAATTTAATTCTGAAGGTGTACAATACATTATTGGTCCTTACGATGATTATGCTTTAGCAAGAGCAGTAGAAATTAAAGAAAAAACAGGATCATCTATATCGGTTTTAAATGTAGGTAAAGCTGAAACTGAAGTGGTTTTAAGAAAAGCTTTAGCTATTGGTGCAGATGATGCTTATAGAATTAATGATGATCCTATAAATTCCAAACATGTTGCTTTTCAAATATCCAACTTTATTAAATTAAATTCTTATGATTTGATTATGATGGGTAAAGAATCAATTGACTTTAATGGTGGGATAGTACATTATATGGTAGGTGAAAATTTAAAAATACCCTGCATTAATCCAGTAATGAAGTTAGATATTATTAATGATACAGTTAAATTAATGAGAGAAGTTGATGAAGGAGTTGAAGAATTAGAAGTTAAACTTCCTTTAATAGTAGGTTGTCAAGAACCTATAGCAGAATGGAAGATTCCTAATATGAGAGGTATTATGTCAGCTAGATCTAAACCTCTAAATGTAATAGAACCAATTCAAAATAATTCAGAATTTAAATATTTAGATTTTAGTCTTCCTTCTCAAAAAGAGTCTGTTAAAATTATAGACAAAGATAATTTAGAAGAATTGATTAATCATTTGAAAAACGATTCAAAAGTAATATAATTTATAAAATATGGCGGTTTTATGTATTGTTGAATTATCTACTAATGGAGAACTTAAAAAAAGTTCTTTAGAAGGAGTTTGTTTTGCAAAAAAACTAGATGATAATGTGTACTCTTTTTCTCCTATGTCTCTAAAAGAAAAAGAAATAAACCATCTTGGAACTTATGGTTCAAGGTTTTTTATTCAACTTAATCAAAATAACGATGTTGTATTTCAATTAACTGAAATTATTAAAAAATATAATATTAATTATATCGTTTTTCCAAAATCTAATTTATCTCATCAATATGCGGGTAGATTATCAGTGATATTAAATTTTTCTATAATTAATAATATATATTCTGTTCCTGAAAAAGAAAAGAATAATTTAAAGATAAAAACTTCGATTTTTAGTGGTAAAGCTTTTTCAAATCTTATACTATTTGATTCTAATTCAATATTTTTAATAAATAAGAGTTCTGTTCAATTAACTAAAAATATTGAATCGATTAAAATTCTAGATCCTTTAGAATTAAATGAATCTAATTCTTATTTTGATTCTTTAAAGATTTTAGACAAAAAAAATATTTCGGGTTCAATTCCATTAAATGAAGCAGATGTTGTTGTTTCTGCTGGCAGAGGAATGAAGGGGCCTGAAAACTGGAATGATATTGAAAAGTTAGCTTCTTTATTAAATGCTGCTACCGCTTGTAGTAAGCCAGTATCTGATATGGGTTGGAGACCTCATCATGAACATGTTGGACAAACTGGAATTAAAATATCTCCTTCATTATATATTGCAGTTGGAATATCTGGTGCTATTCAACACCTTGCTGGTGTTGGTAATTCAAAAGTAATTGTTGTAATAAACAATGACCCTGATGCACCTTTTTTTAGTTCAGCAGATTATGGAGTAGTGGGCGATGCATTTGAAATAGTTCCAAAACTTATTAGTTTATTAGAAAAAAATAATGGATAAAGAAAAAAAAATCAAATTAGAAATACTTGGTTTATCATCTGGAAAGTCTGATTCTGGTTCATTTGCTTTGGTTTTAGGAGAAAGAAAAGGAAAAAGAAGACTTCCAATTATAATTGGGATTTTTGAAGCTCAGGCTATTGCTATGGAAATAGAGAAAGTCACCCCCAATAGACCCATGACTCATGATTTATTTATGAATTTTTCTTTAAAATTTGATTTTAAAATAAAAGAAATCTTTATTTCTGATATTAAAGAGGGTGTTTTTTATTCTAAAATAGTTTGTTTTAATTCCAAGAAAGAAATTTATATAGATTCAAGACCTTCTGATGCAATTGCAATTGCTTTAAGATTTAAAGTTGATGTTTTTGCTTCTGAAAAAGTATTGTCTGAAGCAGGAATAGTTCTTGAGGATGATGATTCAAATAAAGAAAATGTAATTGATAAAAATAAATCGAAATCTTATAAGGATATGACTGTAAAAGAATTAAATAAATTATTAGATAAAAACATTTCTTCTGAAAACTATGAAGTAGCAGCCAAAATAAGAGATGAAATTAACAATAGAAATTAATGGATTTAATTAGATTTTTTATCGGATTATTTTTTATTCTCTTTATTGCATATTTATTTTCAATAAATAGAAAAGAGATTAACTGGAGGTTAATATTATCTGGAATTTTACTTCAAATTATTTTTGCTTTGTTGATATCAAATATAAAATTGGTTGAAAATGTTTTTAAAAATATAAGTGAGTTTTTTGTGCTTCTTATTGATTTTTCAAAACAAGGAACACTTTTTTTATTTCCAGACGCATCATTTAATGGTTTTGCTTTTTCTGCATTACCAGTTGTAATTTTATTTTCTTCGATAAGTTCATTTCTTTATTATTTTGGAATACTTCAATATATTGTTAAATCTATAGCTTGGGTTATGACTAAAACTATGAGATTATCTGGAGCTGAATCACTTTCTGCTGCAGGTAATATTTTTTTAGGACAAACCGAAGCTCCTCTTTTAGTAAAACCATATATTAAAAAAATGACTAAATCAGAATTGATGTGCTTAATGACAGGTGGTATGGCTACAATTGCCGGAGGTGTTTTTGCTGCCTATGTAGCTCTGCTTGGGGGTTCTAATCCAGATGAAAGTATAAAATTTGCTACAATTTTATTAACCGCATCGATTATGAATGCTCCAGCTGGTATTATTATATCAAAAATTTTTATACCAGAGGATTCAACAAATAAAATAAATCAAAATTTGAATTTAAATAAGGAAGAGTTAGGTTCTAATCCTATTCATGCTTTAGCAAAAGGTGCTTCAGATGGTTTAAAATTAGCATTTAATATTGCAGCTATGCTTCTTGCTTTTTTAGCTTTTGTATATATGATAAATCATTTTTTAGCTTATATAGGTGACTTAACTACTTTAAATAATATAATCAATATTTCATCAGAAGGTCAATTTAATAAACTTTCTATGGAATATTTATTAGGTCAAATATTTAGAGTTTTTGCTTTCATGATTGGTGTAAGCTGGAATGAATCTGTTTTGGTTGGAAGTCTTTTAGGTCAAAAATTTGTCTTAAATGAATTTATAGCTTATGTTAATTTGTCTGAAATGAAAGAATTAGGTTTATTATCAGAAAAATCAATAATTATTTCTACTTATGCTCTTTGTGGATTCGCTAACTTTAGTTCAATTGCTATTCAAATTGGAGGAATAGGCTCAATGGCACCTTCAAGACAAGAAGATATATCAAAGTTGGGTATTAAAGCTCTTATTGCAGCTACTTTAGCAACTTTATTAACTGGAAATATAGCAGGATTTATTATGATCTAGTTTTATATATAAAATCTAATTGACCCTTTGTAGAGTCATCAATAACAATATTATTTTTTTTATTTTTTATTTTTTTATAAATTTCTTTTGATAGAACTTTTCCCAATTCTACTCCCCACTGATCAAAACTATTTATGTTCCATATACTTCCTTGAATAAAAATTTTATGTTCATAAATAGCTATTAATCTTCCTAAATTATAAGGATTAAGTTTATTAAAAAGGATGGTGTTTGATGGTTTATTGCCATTAAAAAGCTTGGATTTAATTAATAGTTCATTATCATTATTATTTCCTAATTCTTTTTTTATCTCATCTATTTTTTTTCCTTTCATTAGGGCTCTTGATTGTCCAATAAGATTTGAAAGTAATATTTCATGTAAATCATCTTTTTCATTATTAGAATTAGTAAATCCAATAAAATCGCAAGGAACATTCTTAGTGCCTTGATGAATTAGTTGAAAAAAAGCATGTTGACTATTTGTGCCAATATCACCCCAGATTATTGGACCTGTTTCATAATTAATTTTGTCTGCATTATTTGAAATATTTTTTCCATTGCTTTCCATATCAGCTTGTTGTAAATAAGCAGGAAAATACTTAAGATAATCATCGTATGGAAAAATTGCATGTGTTTCATACTTCATAAAATTGTTATAAAGTATTCCAATACAAGCAAGTATGATTGGGATATTTTTTTTATAAGGTTCTTTTTGAAAGTGATAATCTATTTCATTTGCACCTTTAAGTAATTGGTCGAAATTATCAAACCCAATACTTAAGATAATTGGAAGACCAACGGCCGACCAAAGAGAATAACGACCTCCAACCCAATTCCAAATTGGAAAAATATTATTTTTATTTATACCAAAAGATATTGCTGCTTTTGTATTTGCTGTTACACCATAAAAGTGATTTTTAATATAATTTTTTTCTTTTGATATATTTAAAAACCAATCTTTACAAACATTTGCATTTTTCAAAGTTTCAATTGTTCCAAATGATTTTGAAGATATAATAAAAATTGATTCTTCAGCTTTAATTTGTTTTAATACTTCGGTTAGATTTGAGGGATCTATATTCGAAATAAAAAAATTCTTTATATTTCTATTTGAATAAAATTTTAAAGCCTCACATACCATTTTAGGGCCTAAATCTGATCCTCCAATTCCTATATTTATTATGTTTTTAATTTCTTTTCCTGAATAACCTTTAATTTTCCCATTTTGGAAATTTTTTGAAAATGATTTTAAATTATTTATACATTTATTTACATTATTATCAAATATATATTTTGTTTTATCATTGTATGAACCTCTCAATAAGAAATGTAAAGCCGGTCTTTTTTCAGTTTTATTAATTTTTTTTCCATTAAAAAAATCCTTTATTTTTTTTTTAATATTTAATTCGTCTAATAGATTTAAGAAAAGTTTTATCATTTTTTTATCAATATGATTTTTTGAGAAATCAAATAGAAGATTATCAAGTTCTAGAGAAAAGTTATTAAATCTATTACTATCATCTTTAAACATTTTATTAATAGATGTTTTTGAGGTTACTTTAGAATAATTTTTAATTTTTTTCCAAGAATTTAACTTTGATGGATTATTCATATTCATTTTTAATTTTTAAAATTTCTTCATCTATTAACTTAGATAACTTTAATTTATTTTTTTTCTCATTTACTCCATTAACACTAAAATAAAATTTTATTTTTGGTTCTGTTCCTGAAGGTCGAAGTGTCATTATGTAATTATGTTTTGAAAGCATTTGAATTACATTAGATTTAGATTTTATTATCGAATTTTTTGAGATATTTTTATAATCTATAAATTTAATAACATCATCATTAAATATTTTGTTTGGTGGATTTTTTCTGTAATTCTCCATTATTTTATTTATTTTTTTGAGACCATAGATTCCCTCCATTTTAATAGTATAAAGCTTTTCAATAAAAAGACCATGAAAATTGTAAATATCTTCTAAAATATCAGTTAAACTTTTTCCTTTTGATTTTGCCCAATTAGTAATTTCACATATAACTGCACTGGAAATTATAGCATCTTTATCTCTAACAAAATCATCTACTAGATAACCATAACTTTCCTCACCTCCAGCAATAAATTTTTCTTTTTTATTATTTTCAATTAGTTCAGCTATGTATTTAAAACCAGTCAATGTTGAGTAACAAGATACATCATAATGTTTTGCTATTTTATATATTATTGGACTTGTAACAATTGTTTTTGCAATAAATGGAGGTTTCTTTAAATTATTTTTTTTTAATTTATTTAAAGTATAATATATTATTAATGTTGCTAATTGATTTCCATTTAATATTTTTATTTTATTATCTATTTTTATTGCTACTCCAACTCTATCAGAGTCAGGGTCTGTCGCTAATAAGATATCACCATTTTCTTTCTTTAATTCCTCAATTCCTAATGATAAAGCATCTTTTTCTTCAGGGTTAGGTGAAATTACTGTAGAAAATTCAGGATCTGGTTTTTCTTGTTTTTTTACAATTAAAATATTTTTAAATCCAAACGCTTTTAATGCGTTGGGAACTTGTGTTATTCCCGTGCCATGTAATGAAGAAAAAATGATTTTTAAATCTGATAATGAATTATTTTGAAGAGATAATTCTTTAATTCTCTCGATATATTTTTTATCCATTTCTTTATCAATCTGATAAATAAGATTTTTATTTTCATTGAAATTTATTTTAGAAAAATTATCCAATTTATTCACCTCATTAATTATATTTTCATCGTGAGGAGAGATAATCTGTCCTCCATCTTTCCAGTATACCTTATATCCGTTATATTCTTTAGGATTGTGAGATGCAGTAATTACTATTCCACATGAAGATTTTAATTCTCTTACTGCAAAAGACAATTGGGGTGTTGGTCTTAAATTTGAAAAGACATAAGATTTTATATTGTTAGCAGAAAAAATTTTAGCAGCTTGAATTGCAAATCTTTTACTAAATTTTCTACTGTCATAGGCTATTACTGATGATTTGTTATTTTTTTTAGACTTATTAAGATAATTACATAATCCCTGAGTTGCTAATGCAACAGTATATAAGTTCATTCTATTTGTCCCTATTCCAATTAATCCCCTCATACCACCTGTTCCAAATTCAAGTTTCTTATAAAAAGAATCTATAAGAATTTCTTTATTTTCTTTTTTTAATAAAAATTTAATTTGCTGAGTTTCGGAGTTTGATAAATTAAAATTTAACCATTTATTAGCCTCTATTCTTGAATGTTTTAATAGACTAGACTTTTCGTCACTCATTTCAGTATCCTAATTTATTTCTTACTCTATCTAAAACCGAGCAAGCAATTTTTTTAGCTTTAACTTCTCCTTTTTCTAAGATTTTATAAATATGATCCTGATTTTTGATTAATTCAAAATATTTTGATCTAGGTTTTTTATATTTCTCTATTATTAATTCAAATAATTCTTTTTTTGCATCTCCATAACCATAATTTCCTTTTTCATAATTTCCTTTCATTCTTGTAATTTCAGAATCATTTGCAATTAATTTATACAGGTTAAATACATTACAATTATCCGTTATTTTT
>Ga0208764_10002124_pt1 | contig 12559 bp, 10 predicted proteins | sample ETNtaG_18_FD_185762 | JGI IMG/M metagenome (GOLD analysis project Ga0208764, IMG submission 185762) | Marine microbial and viral communities from oxygen minimum zone, Eastern Pacific Ocean - ETNP201302SV91 (SPAdes) (version 2) | ecosystem: Environmental > Aquatic > Marine > Oceanic ... | reverse complement strand
TTTCCGCAAGACTGATGCTCATATTTACCTCTTAGATTTATAATATAAACTTTCTGATTAAACCCCTGCTTATTGCTGACTGGGGGATTTTGACTTTTTGCAGACAAAATTGCTGAACAATTACTTACAACAGACTTAGTCTTTATTTGCGTTTACGGACAATTATTGCTTAAACGATCCGAGAATGAAAACCATGACAGAAGTGTACAGAGTGGAAAACGGTCTGACAAGATTATTATTGATTTGTAAATTTTTTACTTGACTTGAAAAAAACACTACAAGATACTTACCTCTTTTGAACAACAGAATATTACTGTAAGAACAATCTTCCATTAATTCTATAATGGATTAGTATTCTTCTAACTACCTTTTGGAGTGGTTTTAAGCTATTCATTTTAGCTTAAAACCCTATCTTTTTGGGTGTTGTAAATTTTCCTGTTTTTTCTAAACTTAATTGTGATCTGAAAATACTGAGAATCTTTTTAAAATTTTGGCCTTTTAAAAGCCCATTATGAGTTCGTTGAATCCAACATCATCTCCACGTCTTTTGGAACCTGGATTACGCTCCTACCTACCTTATGGTATGGAACGTTATCAAGTTCCGGCCATGGGCACAATTGTCGTTACTTTAACACCAGACGACACCTTGACCATTAGAGATCCTGAAGGGCGTCAATGCGGTGAGCTGGTGGTTTTCGGTGAAGGCGGCCGTGAAGACGCTGAGTCCCTCGGGACAAAAGCCTCCAAAGATGCTTCCGGACTGAAAAATATTCTCAACCGTAAATCAATAAGCGCCAACAAAGTTAAGACTGCTCTTAAAAAACGCGGACTGAATGTTAGTAAAATGAAAGCGGTTCCACTATTTTCAGAAGAATCTCTCCCTGAAGAAGAAGTCACATTCAAGGCTGGCAGGGAATTGACTTGTGTGATTGCGGCACTGGGCGAAAACATGACAGTCGAAGAACAAGCCTCTCCCACAGATTTGGTGGCCTTTATTCAACGGGCCAATCCTGAAACCGCACCTACTCCAGATTTACCGGAACCACTCGCAGATCCGCGTTTGGAAATCCGCATTCACAACAGTACCGCCAATACTTATGAAATCAAAGCTGGTGAGTATATTCAAATTTTAGATGTCGCCGGACGTCAGTGCACAGATTTTCAAGCGTTCAAAACCAGCCAATTGGACAAAGGGATTGAGTGTTGTATTGAAACAACTAACACCCGTACCTTGATGATGGGCTCCTATCCGAAGCCGGGATTGCATTCAAAATTTTTCGACCAGGATATGCAGCCGATAGTGGAAGTGATTCAGGATACAGTAGGACAGCATGATACATTTGGGCTTGCTTGCGCCCCAAAATATTATGACGATATGGGCTATTTCGGTCACATCAGCTGCTCAGAAAATTTCAACACTAATCTGGACCAATACGGAATTAAAGCACGGCTAGGTTGGACTGCAATCAATTTTTTCTTTAACACAGGAGTGGACGATCATCATGTAATCTATTCGGATGAGTCGTTTTCGCGACCTGGAGACTACATTTTATTGAAAGCCTTGACGGACATTGTATGCGTGTCTTCTGCCTGTCCAGACGAAACTACTTCGGCAAACGGATGGAATCCTACCGATATTCACGTCCGGGTTTATCCGGGCAAAAACATTTTCTCTAAAGCAATAGCCACTAGAATGACTCCTGAATCCGATGCTAAAATGACCCAAGAAACCGCCTTTCATCCCCGGACTTCCGAACTGACTCGGAATTTCGTTGAGTACAATGGATACTGGCTCCCGACCTGCTACACCAATGGCGGAGCGCAGGAAGAATATTACGCCTGTCGCGAAAAAGCGGTGGTGATGGATTTATCACCACTCCGGAAATTTGAGATTCTCGGACCGGATGCGGAGCTTTTGATGCAGTGGGTGCTCACTCGAAATGTGCGAAAACTGGCTGTTGGACAAGTCGTATACTCTTCCATGTGTTACCCACACGGTGGAATGATGGATGATGGAACTTTACTGCGTCTCTGCCAGGACAACTTCCGTTGGGTCGGTGGAAGTGACTACGGTGGAGAGTGGATGCGACAACAGGCAAAAGAAAAAGGCTACAAAGTTTGGGTTAAATCCTCGACCGATCAACTGCACAACATCGCCGTACAAGGACCAAAAAGCCGAGATATCCTCAAAAAAATTATCTGGACTCCAGAGCATCAGCCAAAAGTGGAGGAAGTAAACTGGTTCCGTTTTACCATCGGCCGTATCGGTGACCTCAATGGAATTCCGGTGATGATTTCACGCACAGGTTATACAGGGGAATTGGGTTATGAAGTCTGGTGCCATCCTAAAGATGCTCCCGCAGTTTGGGACGCAGTTTGGGAAGAAGGTCAGCAGCATGGACTCAAACCTCTTGGACTGGACGCATTGGATCTCGTACGTATTGAAGCAGGATTGGTTTTTGCCGGATATGAATTCTGCGACCAGACGGACCCGTTTGAAGCAGGAGTGGGTTTTACTGTACCACTCAAAACCAAGGAGGAGGATTTTGTCGGTAAAGAAGCATTGATCCGCCGGAAAGCCAGTCCACAGAAACAACTCGTAGGATTGGAACTGGACGGACACGAAATTGGTGCTCACGGAGATTGTGTTCACACTTCAGGAGGCCGTGCTCAGGTTGGTATAATTACCAGCGGAATGCGTTCACCTCTATTGAAGAAAAATATCGCTTTATGCAGAATGGATGTTGCGCATGCGGAAATTGGAACTGAATTAGAAATTGGCAAACTTGATGGCCACCAAAAAAGGATCCCGGCTAAAGTCGTAAAATTCCCTTTCTATGATCCGGAAAAACTTTTACCACGCTCTTGACTTCTTGGAAAGATTCAAGTAGATTTGCTCACTTTTAATAAAATGCAAGGTTCTGCAGAATTTAAAGAGGTTTAATCACGCTGGCTGAAAATATATTTCTTTTACAGCCTTAATTTTCCGATCTTGTATTTATCAAGTTCGGATAAAATTTTAATGGAGGAGAGAATATGACAGACTTAGAAGCTCACGTTAATGCCGACGGGCGAGACAAATTAGTTAAACAGGTACGAGAGAAAATCAATGAACTGGGAATCACCTATATTTACTACCAATTTATATCAGTAACCGGACGGATTGTTGGGAAGGGGATTCCTGCTGACCACTGGGAGCGTACTGCAGAAAGAGGTTTCCAACTCGTGTATGGTTCCACTGCAAACCTGTTTGTTGACAGACACGGCGACTATATCGGTTACGGGCCGGAATCCTCCGAGCTAGTTGGAATCCCTGACCCCGAGACTTTTTGTCAACTGCCTTGGGACAAGCGAGTTGCACGAGTATTCTGTACTTGTTTCCGTAACCGAGAAGAACGTGAAAATCCAGGTGGTCATTTGACTTCAGATTGTCGGGGCAATCTACGTATCATCCATAATGAATTTAAAGAAAAGTTTGATGGCTTGCACATGCGTGCCGGCACTGAGCCGGAAATGATGTGGCTCAAACGTGGAGACGATGGACGCCCAAATGGAGGCGTAACAAAACCGAATTGTTATCACATTGATCAGTTTGAAGAATTGCGACCGACTTTCATGAAAGTCATTGAATATTCACAAGCCATGGGTTTGGATATTATTCAGGGGGACCATGAAGACGCGCCTGGACAATTGGAGCTAAATACCATGTTTGATGATGTTTTGCGTAACGCAGACCGCTTAACGACTTACAGGCAAATCTGCGCACAAGTAGCACGTGAAGATGGGTTGATTGCTTGTTTTATGTCAAAACCTTTTATGGGCGTTTCTGCTTCAGGATGTCATCATAACATGTCTCTTTGGAGAGGTGGTAAAGAATCCGTTAATGACCTTCACAATCCTAAACTTCCAGGAATGGAAGGGGCTTTTACTTATCTTACTGGTGGTGAAAACACATTCATGCCGGATCTTTCAATTGATGAACGCAAACCCGGACCGATCGGCTTGCAGTGTATCGGCGGAGTAATGAAACATCTCGGTGCTTTAACTTCAATCGGTTCATCCACTGTAAATTCCTATCGTCGCCTATGGGATACGGGTTTCTGGGCTCCAGTCTTTGCAGATTGGGGTTATCAGAACCGGACTTGTGCCTTAAGGATTTCCGCTCCAGGACGTTTTGAGTATCGATCTGTGGATTCGATGGTCAATCCCTACCTGATGGGAGGTGCTCTTCTTAAAGCCTTCGAAGACGGCATAAGTAACGATCTTGACCCCGGAGAAGCCGAAGAGCGCAACATTTACCAAGCCATTGAAGAGGGGAAACAAGTCAAGAAACTGCCTATGTCACTAGGCGAGGCGTTGCAAAAATTGGCGGATGACGAGGTTATAAAATCTTCTATGCCGGATGAGATGTACCGAGTTTACCATCATTACAAAAATGACGAGTGGGAGAAGTTCAATCATACAGTGACTGATTGGGATCTGGAAACATATATTGACTGTTTACCCTGATCATAAGCTTAAGTCAAATTCAACAGCTTGTGTGTAAGCAGAAAAGCTAACTCCCTTTTTTTTATTAATACAGGGATATTTACAATCACAAAGAGGAGAACAAATGTGCGGAATAGCAGGGATTATCCGCCGGGGGAATCCCGGAAACATTGGGGAGGAGATGACTTCCATGCTCAGATCCTTGAAACATCGTGGACCTGATTCTACCGGGTTTGCCGTTTACGGCGTACCCGGTAAAGATCAGTACGTGATGCGCTTCAAGGTTGCTGAGCAGGAAGACATCAGCAAAGGTTTTGACATTCATCAGCAAATCAAGGATCGACGGGCAATAGTGAACAGTCGGCTCAAAGAACTTGGTGTTGAAATACTAACTGAAGAGGAAGCAACGGAATATGCATTTCGCTACACTCTACGCTATCATGGTGATATGCACCGTATGGCAGATTATATTGAGGATATTGAAGGTGCAGAAATCATGTCTTTGGGACAGGGATTAGAGTTAATCAAAGACCTGGGAGATGCAGATGTTGTTTCCAATCAGTATAACCTTGGAAACTTCAACGGCAGTCATGCTATCGGACACACTAGGATGGCAACTGAATCCGACGTCGATATTCGCTCTGCACATCCGTACTGGGCCTACCCATTCAATGACGTTTCGGTTGTCCATAACGGACAGTTGACTAACTACTGGAAATGGCGTAGAAAAATGGAACACCGTGGACACAGATTTATGTCACACTGTGATTCAGAATTGATTGCTGTCTACCTTGCAGACAAAATGGAAAACGATATTGAACTAGAAGAGGCAATGCATGATTCACTGGATGAACTTGACGGCGTTTTTACTTATGTCGTTGCGACTTCTGACAGATTGGGTATGGCCAAAGACTTGATGGCAGCAAAGCCTATGGTATTGTATGAATCAGATGATTTCGTAGCACTGGCGTCCGAAGAAGTTGCTATTCGCAGCATCTTTCCCCACGAAATTGACACATTTGACCCCTATGAAGGAGAAGTGAGAGTATGGGAACTGTAGATAAATCTTTTGAGTCCGGCTTACACTCGGAACAACTGCGCGGACGAACACAGCAGACATTTTTTTCGTCAACTGAAGAAGAGAACTTTACTTATCCGTATAATGCGTTCGAAGTTGATCGAGCTAAAAAGGCAGAGTTTGATGCCAAGGATATGGAAAGTACAGAAATTAATTTGAAAATTCGCTCCTTGATGGAGGAAGGTTGCGGACACATTGTGGTTAAAAATCCGCGCGCAAAGCATTCAGTCGGTGTAGGCATACTTAACCGGCTTACCCTCGACTTCGAAGGAAGTCTCGGTTATTTCGGCTGTGGTTTAATTGACGGACCGAATATCCATATTTCCGGACGGGTAGGTTGGTCTTTCGGTGAAAACATGATGGCGGGAACAGTTGTTATCGATAAGAACGCCGGATCAACATTCGGTGCGGCTATCCGTGGCGGAGACCTTGTCTGCAAAGGCGACGTCGGCTCACGTACCGGAATTGACATGAAAGGCGGAAACATCATAGTTGGCGGACGCACAGGTACCTTAACCGGATTCATGATGCAGCGTGGAAGGATGATTATCTTGGGCGACGCCGGTGATAATTTGGGAGATTCGATGTATGACGGTACTATCTATATCGGTGGTAAAATTGCTTCGCTGGGTGTCGATGCAGTTCCAGGTGAAATGACAGATCTTGAAGCAGATTGGATTGAACGCAAGCTGGCACTCTATGGTATGAAAGCTCCAAGCGGTGTGAAGAATTTGCAGAAAATCGTAGCTGGCAAGCAACTTTGGAATTACGACAACTTAGAACCGTCTGAAAAGAAGATCATACTTTGATTTCAACATATTTGAAAACGGATTGAACCGTCTTCTTAAATTTTCAAGCAGAGAAAAAAATTATGGCAAGAAATAAATCTCTACTCGGTGAGAGTTTCATCTTCAAGCCCGAGGTAATAGATGATATACATATCAAATCAGAATTGGGACGCTATCGGATGCGCGGTTTCTCACTGTTCAAAAAAATCCCAACCTGGGATGACCTGACATTCCTTCCTGGAACATTGACGCGTTTCGTCATTGAAGGTTACAGAGAAAAATGTCTGACGAAAACAATCATCGGTCCGAGAGCAAAGCGGCCACTGGAGTTGGACATCCCAATCTATATCACAGGCATGAGCTTTGGTGCTCTGAGTTACGAAGCCAAAACAGCGCTGGCTCGCGGTGCGACAATGGCGGGTACCGCTACCTGTTCCGGAGAAGGAGGAATGATTCCGGATGAACGACGTTATTCATCCAAGTGGCTCTACCAGTGTATTCAATCACGTTACGGTTTTAATCCGCATCATCTAAGACTTGCTGATTGCTGTGAATTTTTCATCGGTCAAGGCTGCAAAGTTGGTTTGGGTGGCCACTTAATGGGACAGAAGGTCACGGATCAGGTTGCAGAAATGCGTTCGCTACCTGCGGGAATTGACCAGCGCTCACCAGCAAGACACCCTGACTGGCTGGGTCCGGACGATTTGTCTTTGAAAATTAAGGAAATCCGGGAAGCGACTGACAGTCAAATCCCAATCCAACTCAAACTGGGTTCTGCACGTGTCTATGATGACGTGCGTATGGCACTCAAAACAAATCCTGACAGCATCTACATTGACGGTATGGAAGGTTCAACCGGAGCAGGACCGCATTTAGCAACCGAAGAAACAGGTGTCCCAGGAATTGCGGCCATACGACAGGCGCGAAAAGCTTTTGATGATCTGGGCTTGTCCGGAGAAATTTCACTGGTTTATGCCGGAGGTATCCGCAACGGTGCGGATGTTGCCAAAGCACTAGCTTTGGGAGCGGACGCGGTAGCAATCGGCCATTCAGCAATGATGGCCTTAAACTGCAACAAAGATACACCTGAAGCAGATTATCAAAAAGAGATGGGTGTTGATGCAGGATACTGTTACCACTGTCATACTGGACGTTGCCCTGTTGGAGTTGCAACCCAAGATCCAGAACTGCGCAAGCGACTTGATCCTGATAAAGCGGCAGAGCGCGTTTACAACTTCCTGCACTGCTTGGCCATCGAATGTCAAATGATGGCTCGTGCCTGCGGAAAAACGGATGTTCATTCTCTTGAACCGGAAGATCTTGCGGCACTGACAATGGAAGCATCGGCTTTGGCCCAGGTACCTTTGGCAGGTTCACAACACACTGTGGGCCGTCCCGACATGACACGTTACTGAAGATCTTTAATATCAGATTGAACTGTTGAAATATTAGTTAAGCATTTCTATCTGTAACAAAGTTAAAGTTTGAACTACTTATAATAAGGTAAACAATGGTAAAAGAAGATGAACTTGTTCCAGAAGATTTAGGAACGAACCGGGAAAAGGAGATTGGACAGCACATCGGCTACCGCTACGATGTAAATCTTGTTCCAGACTATGACAGGCTCACTCCTTTCCTCAAGAAGTATCTTGAAGTTATGGATTGGAAAGACCTCAACTGGCTGGAAGATGTCCATTTGGGGTACGAGGAGGATCGTGCTGCGGTTTTTGACAGAAATATAAATGGCTGGGTAACAGTTCCAGAAGACATGGAGCTTCCTGATAACCAACAGGATCGAGATATGATCGCGCGTGAATTGTTGATTAAATTTCAGATGTCAAAACGCCATCCTATGGTTGTTTTAAGAGACAACTACGGAAAATTCTGACCCAAATAGATTTATTTTTCCAGGCTGCTTAAACGGGGATTGTATTGGAAGACAAAGAAGATATTTTCCGGATTGTTGTGCAACCCTATACAGCAAGTTTTGATTGCGGATCAAATGAAACACTACTTCAAGGATCCCGCAGATGTGGTTTGACACTCTTCAATAACTGCCAGCAGGGAGAGTGCGGAAAATGTAAAGTCCGTATTCGCGAAGGTCGGGTACGGTTAGGAAGTTTTATGCCTTCTGCTCTTAGTTTTGAGGACGTTCAAGCAGACCGTACTCTTGCCTGCCGTTCCATCCCTTTATCCAATCTTGAAATAGTCGCTGAACTCACTGGATGGCCTGAGGAAAGACACTATTCCCGTCCTGAGGAAAAATTCCAGCAGTAACGGTTGAAGAATGATTTAGTGGTCTTTTTTTTGTATTTCTTGCTAGAACTGCGAAGGATCTGCACAGGCCTCAGACCAATCCGGTTCAAAACCTAGAACCTTGACTTCTGGTGAAAGATACGGATTGAAAAGCAGATTGTGCCAGTAAGTAAACTCATAATCCTGTTTATCTTTTGAGAGCACACCAACACAGCATGGGATGCTAAAACTTTGCTGCTGGTAGTTGAACTTCAGCACACATCGTTCCTCCTTCTGCAGTCTCTTTGCTATGTTGGAATCATTGGGAAACAGTCCGGTCAGCAAACCACTAAAATCCTCAATATGCTGATAGAATGCGGATGAAAGCAACTGCATCGCTTTTTTGTATCTTTCCTGCGGATCATATGTTTTTTGTGACATAAAACGGAATTGCTGGATACTTTCCTGCGGCTGAGCCGGAACAAGCAGTAGAGTTAGTGCTGACGCCACTTGCTCACCACTTTCCAGAAACACCGTGGGACACATTCCAGGCGTTGGCCTGCCCTCATCGTTACGCATCGCATATTCACGCACACGGCACTGCCATCCTAAAAAGTGATCCTGTAGCGGATGTCTCTCATTTCTATGCTCTGAGTCTCCTTCTACTATCTCTTCATCCATAAAACTGGTACAGCGTCTTTATATTGTTACGAAAAACGTTCCCTGAGCGAAGCCACATCATAAACGCGTGAATGAAAAGTCGATTAACTCCATGGGAAAGGACTATTTGAAACCGGATGTAACTTGCCCTCCTCAAAACGTGAAAAACTAAACGGTTCCAGCAGTTTACTTTTTTCACCCACAATATACTCCGCAACAAGTTTACCAACTCCTAGCATCTTATAACCATGGTTTGAATCTGCTATCACATAGCAGTTTTCATGATACTCATCAAAAACAGGGAAACTGTCTGGAGCCAATGCCCCCAATCCTCCTGAAGGTTCACCGCGGTATAGATGCCTCGTATCTTCAAAACGTTTCTGGCAGAAAGCCAACGCGGCACACCACATGTCAACAAAGTCTTTGCCTACCACAAAGTCTGGAGACTCCGTTCCATAAGGATCAATACTGAAGTCATCGCCTGTATTGTCAACATTATAAGGCGCCGCTCCGCCCTGCACACCGTCAAAACTAAAATCCGGTTTATAATAGATACCCCACATTTTGTCAGTGATCAGACGTCCGTCAATATCCGAGTAGAGTGGTGCGTCTGTATCAACGTGAATCACCGGCGGACTCCCCCCATCATTGGTTTTAAGCATATTGGGATCAACACCAAGAGTGCCTTCCTGCAAACAGTAATAACGCCACATTTCTACATTTTCATGAACGGTATCACCATCCTTCACTTTGATAGTCTTGGGAAGGTCCAACATATCCCAGAAAGTATTAATCCATGGACCAACACCTACCACAACATAATCAGTTTTGATAGTACCGCGATTGGTAACTATTGCTGAAATGGCTTTCCCTGAATATTCAACACCTGTGACTTCGACATTTCCTGTAATAGTAACACCTTCACTTTCAGCCTTTGCCGCAAGTCCCTGCATGCATTTCATATTATTGGAAAAACCTCCCTTTTTTTCATGCAAAACGGACGTTATGCTTTTGGCTTGCCAGTCGTCAAATAACCCGCGCATATAAACCATTGAATCCGCACTTCCCTCAATAAACTCTGAAGGGTAGCCAATGGCCTTCTGTTGCTCATAGATTGTGGCAATGTCAGCGTGCATCACTTCCGGGCTGATTTGCATGTAACCTACAGGGTGATAGCTGTATGCTTTCGGATCACTCTCCCATACGTCAACGCTATGCGCCATCAATTCACGCATTGCGGGCTGGAAATAATTGTTGCGGACAACTCCACAGGCAATTCCTGAAGCACCTGCTCCAATACCAGATTTATCAATAACAATGATGTCTTTCCCACTTCCGAGGCCTCGTTTTTTTAACTCCAGTGCCAAATGGTAAGAAGTACTTAGACCATGAATTCCTGCACCAATTATTAGATATTTTGTAGAACTTGCTAACATATAATTATCCTTCTAAAAACTGTTGAGATGAAATGAGAGTTTTTAACGAAATAACACAATTAATTTTGAATTATTGCATTTTAAATAACAAGCTCTATTGCCATTTTTGAATTGGCAAATTCACTACAAAAAAACCTTAATTACGTTTATCAATTCCTGAACTTGGGCTTCTGTGAACTCTCAGTCAATACTATAAAGCACTTTACCATCTTTACCGAATAACATTATATTGCTGCTATCATCACTCAACCCCCACTTTTCTACTAGAGTTTTTTTGAGATCTTTCACATATACAGTTGTTTTATATTCCTCTTGTTTGATTTTCAATTTTTTATTGATCATAACATCAGGCAGCCAACTAGCCGCCATGTTAACAACTACTACTGAACCAGTTTTTTCTGTAGAAAATTTTTCTTTCAAGTTAAGAGTAGATTTATGTGATTAAAAATTCCTCTCAAATATTAGAAGAAAATTTTAATTGATTCTATTTTAAATGTGATGAATTATTTTTCACGATCAAAATGAATAACGTGCCTCAAAGAAAAGACGGTCGTTTTCATTCAAACTTCGAAAATAGGCATTGTCGCCAGTCTGATAGAGCATCACGCCGCCCGTGACGGAGAATGCGTCCATCACATCATATTCTAACGAAGCACGGTTGATACCACCATCTCCGCCCCGTTCACCGATCATCATCCCAAATATGCTCAGATGCAGGGTCTGGTTGATGTAATCCTGCATAAAACTAACTGAGGTGGCAAATTTATCTTCAAGCTGAGAATCCGGTGATGTTTCCACTGTTACATCAAAATCATTGATGTGCTGTACTCCAAATTCAATAGTCAACGAAGTATCGCTCCATCCGGAATACTCTGTACCAACCATAGCATCTGTCCGTGAAAAAGTTTTATCTGTAACCAGCGCAAACTCCATCCCCTGCAACTTTGCCGCTTCCGCTTTCCAGAGGAAATTTCCGGAAGGAATGCTCAAAGTCGCTCCGCCCATGGTTAAACGACTGTGTCGCTGTTCAAGTGTCGGAACTGCTCCAAATCCGGTAATAGTTATTTTAGTGATTTTAAGATGTGAGTTATCGTCGAAATACTGCGCCCAGTGTAAAGACGCATCCCAACCGCTGAATGTACCGATCAAAGCCAATCCGTATTCAGCATTTTCCGTTGAACTTTCCGGAATGACTTCAGTTATTTTTTGCGTTGATGGATTATAATCGCTGCCGAAAGGTGGGGATTTATTGAATTCAATTTGATGAACTGCCACTGCTTCCAGTTTGAAATCTCCAAGATAATAATCAAGTTTTGTCATTGTAATCGGCAGGCGTACGTCTTCCAGATCAGTCATGCCGAATTCCCGGCTGTCGGTGGGATTAAGCACGTCCACAACGCGTAAACTGTTTGCTACTCCCCAAGCCACAATCTGCTTGCCGAGTTTGATATCCAAACTTCCGAACGGGCTGCCTTCCAAATAAAATTCCCGAAGCTCGGCGTCCTTTTCCAACTCGCTCAGCACTTCTTCCGAAAAGGTTTCCCTGTCTTTCATTCCGAAAGCTAAATCATAAAATGCTTTTCCGGAAATTCGTGTTTTCCAGTTTTTTCCGAGTTTTGCGTCCCAGGTCAAGGAAAAGTAGGGCCGGAGTTTCGTCAATCCGCTCCAATCAGCTTGTGTCCCGTCAGCAGGCGCGTCTTTGGCGTAACTGTAACTTGCACTAAATCCTGTGCTTCCGGATAAACCTCTAAAAGCTTGCTTCCAGCTTTCCTCTTCTTCAACAGCTCCTGTTTCTTCATCAGATCCGTCTTCATTTGTCCCGTCATCAAATCCGGAAAGCGCGTCATCTTCATCGGCGGATTCCTCATCGTCAA
>Ga0208764_10002122_pt1 | contig 12560 bp, 13 predicted proteins | sample ETNtaG_18_FD_185762 | JGI IMG/M metagenome (GOLD analysis project Ga0208764, IMG submission 185762) | Marine microbial and viral communities from oxygen minimum zone, Eastern Pacific Ocean - ETNP201302SV91 (SPAdes) (version 2) | ecosystem: Environmental > Aquatic > Marine > Oceanic ... | reverse complement strand
GAGGCAGCGTAATGAGATTAGTAAAAATTTTTGGTGGATTAATTATTATGATATTGGTATTGTACTTTTTAATGCAAAATACAAGTTTAGTTTCTGTTGATCTTGTATTTGTACAATATGATAATGTTCAGGTTGCAGTGGTTATGCTAGGCGCTCTTGCTGTTGGTATGATAATTGGGTATGGTGCCGCTATAACAAATATTCTTTCAAGTAAATCCGAATTACGTGCTCTAAAGAATAAAAATCGTCATTTATCTGATGAATTAAATGATTTACGAAATCAGGCAATTGATGAAGAAATATATCATTCTGAAGATAAGGATGAATAAAATTGATTTATACTCTCGTAAGTCTTGCTGTGGTTGTCGGTGGAATTTTTATTATATATTTATTTAAACCGAAGAAACAAAAGCTTACTGATTCAATTTATACAAATGCATTAAATGCAATGGTGCGTGGTGATACAAGAATAGCTTTAAACCACCTTAGAGATGTGGTGAAACAAGACTCGAATCATATAAATGCATATTTGCAAATGGGCAACATATTGAGGCAGGATAATAATGAACAAGCTGCCATAAAAATACATCAATCCCTTATGGTCCGACCAAATCTTAATAATGAGATTAAATTAGATATTCATAAAGCTTTAGCTCTGGATTTTGAACAAATTGATGATTTATCTAGATCTCAACAAGAAGCTGAATTAGTGCTAACAATTGATAAAAAGAATCAATGGGCTAATGAGTTTTTGTTAATGATTTTTGAAAAACAGAAAGATTGGGATAAAGCAACTCAAATTTCAAAAATACTGCAAAGGCTTAATAAAGAGAAAGATCCGGCTCAAATCTCGAAGTTTTTAGTTTTTCAAGGCATGGATAAATTAGAAAAAGGTTTAGAAATAGAAGCAATTAAGCTATTTCAAAAGGCAGTTAAAACTTCTCCAAAATATAGTTTATCTTATTTGAAATTAGGAGATTATTATGCTGAAAAGCGTGATCTAACAAAAGCTATTGAAAATTGGGAAAATTTTGCTCTTTATAATCCTGAAGACAGTCATACTGTTTTTTCTAAAATTGAATCTGCTCTTTTTGATTTAGGTAGATTCAGCGAGGTTGAGAAATTCTATAAACGTATTTTAAATAATGATCCAGTAAATCTTGCTGCACTAACAAGATTGGCAAATGTGCTAGAAGAAAAAGGTCAACATAGTGAGGCACTAAGTCTTGTTGATGAGACTTTGGCAAATAATGAATCATCAGTCCATGCGCACTTAATGAAATTAAAAATGTCTTTACATATATATAAGCCAAATGAATTATCATATCAAATTGATAATATTTTGCAACTTTTATCAGAAAGAAAAGATTAACTTATTTAAATGCTTTTACGTTTCATTATTTTACTATCATTCGCTCCTCCATTTTTTCTTTATGCACAAAATATAGATCTTTATATAACATTACTTGAAAAAGGTAAAATCAATGATGTTAGGGAAAACCTCCCAGAATTATTAGAACGCTATCCTAATGAAGCAGGTGTTTTTTTCCTTAAGGCTTTAACGGCTAGTAATGGTGATGAAGCGATATCAATTTATGAGAAATTGATATCTGATTATCCTAATTCTGATTATTCACCACTGTCAGAAATAAAAATTGGTGAATACCTTTTTGCGAGAGGACTATATTCTCAAGCAAGTATTCAGTTTAAAAAAATAATTATCAATTATCCTAAGGGTGATCATCATCAAAGGGCATTGGATCTTATGGTTAATTCTTATTTAGCTAGTGGAGAAAATGATTCTGTAAAGATTGCTTTAGTAAATATAAAAAATTTCTACCCAAGTCTAGATTATAACAAATATGGCATTAGTGGATTAAATACTGTTCCTCGAGAAGCTAAGCTAGTACGTTTGGATCCTAATAAAATTAGTGACAGATTTAGGAACGCAAAAGTAAAGAGAGAAAAAACAAAAATAATAACTAAACCAAAAACTAAGCCTTGGGTAGTACAGGTAGGTGCGTTTGGAAAATATAATAATGCACAACGTTTAAAAAAACAACTGCAGGGGAATGGATATCCAACAGAAGTACATACAATTAATTCTAATGGAAAAAGATTACATGCAGTTCGGCTAGTACGTTATCAGGAAAAGATTGATGCTGAAAAAATTGGGAAAAAAATAAAGAAGAAATATGGTTTAGATTTCCGGGTAATTTTCAACCCTAAGTAATGGATTTAATATAAAATATGGGAATGATTAGGTGGCTGGTGCCCCTCGCGGTCTTCAACACCGTTGTCTTATATATTGTATAAGAGCTGGGTTCAATTCCCAGGCGTTCCCGCTAAAATTATTTAAATTAAAGGAAAATAATGAATAAGAAAAAAAAGTTAGTTTTAAAAAAACATCGTAAAAATAAAGCACGAATCAAATCCTTGAAACAAAATTCTTATGCAAAAAAATCTGAAGAATTACTTAAATCAACAGATGCAAAGAAACCTGCAGCAAAGAAGCCTGCAGCAAAGAAACCTGCAGTAAAGAAGCCTGCAGCAAAGAAACCTGCAGTAAAGAAGCCTGCAGCAAAGAAACCTGCAGTAAAGAAGCCTGTAGCAAAGAAGCCTGCAGCAAAGAAGCCTGCAGCAAAGAAAAATAAATAATGGCAGGTTTTATCAACGATAAATTACGTTTTGGGTTTGCTATCTTGTTGATAGTTGGGGCTATTGCAACTTTTGTTTATGGATTTATTGAAAAAAACTCTGGAAATGAATTTAATCAAATTTGGACGTTGGCAATTGTAATGTTGGGCGGAGCCATGGTTCATCTGCAAAAAATTGGCAATACCAATCGTAAGTAATATAACTGATATTTTTCATGTTTACTTTTGTAGATGAATATCTAAAAACCTATGATCAGTTTGAATTATTTGGACTATCTCATTGGGCAGCAATATTTCTTTTTTTACTATTGGTCTTCTTGTTGCCCTGGTACGCTAAAAACCACTTAAACACAGATAAGCAAAATAAAGTTGGCATCGCCTTAGGATTAATTGTCTTTATCAATTATCCAATTTGGGTTTTACTAGAAATTTTAGCAGGATCATTTGATATTTCCTCGCACCTTCCACTTCATCTTTGCAGGTTTGCAAATTTGTTAATTCCTTTTGTTATGATTAAGCGTAATTACTTTGTTTTCGAAATTTTATACTTTTGGGGATTATCAGGAATGCTACAGGGTATGATAACTCCTGATATTGTCGAAGATTTCCCTCATTTTCATTATTTCCGTTATTTTGCGGGTCACCATCTATTAGTTGTGTCGATTATATATGCTGTTGTCGTTTATAAATTAAAGCCAACATTAAATAGTTTAAAAAAAGCATTTATTGCATTAAATGTGTTTCTTGTAATTGCATTATTTGCAAATCTTATTCTAGACGCAAATTATTTTTGGATTATGACAAAACCACCAACGGGTTCTTTATTAGACTATATGGGCCCTTGGCCCTGGTATATACTAACTGGTGAATTTGTTGCCCTTGCCCATTTTATTTTGGCATACCTATTATTTTTATTGCTTGATAAAATAAATGTCAGATCTTAGATCAATTAACCCTTCGAATGGTGATATTGTTGGATTATATCCACAACTTAGTGAGCAAGAATTAAATCAACTAATAGTAGAAGTTAACAGTGAATTTGATTTATGGCGAAGAATACCTATTAAAGATCGTTGTAAATATTTTAAATATTTGGCTGAGGCAATTCAAATACGAAAAGATGAATTTGCTCGTCTTATGGCACTTGAGATGGGCAAGCCTTTATTCCAAGGTATAGGAGAATTAGACAAATGTGCGTTGGTTTGTGATTATTACGCGGATAATGGAGAAAAATTCTTAGCAGACCAAACTATCAAAACTGATGCCTCCGATAGTTATGTTTCTTTTCAACCTTTGGGTGTAATTCTTGCAGTTATGCCTTGGAATTTTCCTTTTTGGCAAGTATTTAGATTCGCAGCTCCAGCGATGATTGCTGGCAATGTAGTTGTGCTAAAACATGCATCTAATGTTCAGGGATGTGCTGATGCCATTGAAGGGCTTTTTATTGAAGTTGGTATCCCTAATAATACTTTTAGAAATTTAACAATTGACTCTTCAAAAGTGGACTATGTAATAGACAATCCCTTTATAAAAGCAGTCTCTCTTACAGGAAGTACATCTGCCGGCAAATCTGTTGCCCAAAAAGCTGGATCTGTATTAAAGAAAACTGTATTAGAGTTAGGCGGTAGCGATCCTTATGTGGTTTTAAAAGATGCTGATTTAGATATAGCAGTAGATGCATGTATCTCAGGAAGACTATTAAATTCTGGGCAGAGTTGTATTGCTGCAAAAAGATTTATTGTTGATATAAATATTCAGTCAGAATTTGAAAAAAAAATTATTAATAAGATGAACAAGCAAAGAGTTGGAGATCCGTTTTTAGATAAATCAACAGTTGGACCCATGGTTAATAAGGCTGCGAAAGATGAATTAGCTATACAAGTTTCGAAAAGTATTGACCAGGGAGCGAAATTAATTTATGAAAGTGATGTTCCTAAAAGTAAAACTGGTTGCTATCACCCAATTATGGTTTTATCAAATGTGAAACCAGGAATGCCTGCGTTTGATGAAGAGCTTTTTGGTCCAGTTGCTTGTATTATTACAGCCCAAGATGAATCAGAGGCCATTTCTCTAGCTAATCAAACAGCTTATGGCTTGGGTGCAGCAGTATTTACTTCTGATATTGAGAAAGGTAAAGAAATTGCGAATGTTGAATTGGAAGCGGGTGCAGGTTTTGTGAATGATTTTGTTAGGTCTGATCCAAGACTTCCTTTTGGTGGTGTAAAAGAATCTGGCTATGGCAATGAACTCTCATCTTATGGTATATTAGAATTCGTAAATATTAAAACAGTTTACGTTCGATGAAGAATACACTTATAAATATTATACTATCGGGCTTACTTTTTTGCCAGGTTATTGAAAAGCAAAATAAGTTGCTATGGGATGGCACCGATTGGAAACATGTTTCAATTCGTACAAATGGTAACCCCGAATCAACATATAGGGTCAAATCAGCTTATCTTAATGGTGCTCTTGATGGAAGATTATATTATTATTTGAAATCTTGGGGAGAACAACAAGCTTTTGCAGATAGTATTTATAGAGACCGAGTTGATTATATGTCGCCACGGGAAACTATCCGTCAATTAGATAGATTTTACAGTGATCATTTAATGAATTATGTTCCAGTTATTTCAGCAATCATTATTGTGCATATGCAGGTAGAGCAGGCTCCAAAAAAAATAATAGACCAGTATGTTGATCAAACAAAGCTTTGGATAAATCAATTAACTCTTGATATGCAAAGTAGGGGAATGCATGAGTTAATAAAAGATAAACAGCAACGATCTTCTGATCGCAATAGAAAAAATTAGATTTATATTAATATTATTTATAACTCTTCAATCTATCTGATTAATGATGAATGAAAAAGTGATTTTAAGAATACCCAAAATTCCTAGGGTACATTGGATTCTATTGTTACTTACTATTATTACGACTCTTTTATCCGGCGCAATTATGGAGGGAGCTAGGGTTTTTTCTAATCCATTAGAGATTATAAAAGGTATACCTTTTTCCTTTACATTATTATTTATTTTAGGTACACATGAATTTGGGCATTATTATTATGCCAGAAAACATAAAGTAGATGCAACGTTGCCTTATTTTATACCTGCTCCTCCTTTTTTATTCCTGATAGGAACTTTTGGTGCTTTTATTAAAATTAAGTCACCAATATATAGAAAAGATGCACTGCTTCAGATTGGAGCAGCAGGACCTATAGCTGGGTTTGCAATAGCATTACCAGCTTTGGTTGTAGGACTACTATTATCTGAGGTTATTGAAAAAAATGATATTCAGGGTGCTTTGATCTTAGGCGATTCGATTCTTATGAAAATTCTTACATGGATTACTCACCCTGGACTATCAAAATCGCAAGATATTATGCTTCATCCAGTGGCTTTCGCAGGCTGGATTGGCTTATTAGTGACAATGTTGAATCTACTTCCTATAGGTCAATTAGATGGAGGACACATTGCATATGCTATGTTAGGTGAAAAACAGATTATTATTGGAAAATTAGCATTTATATTATTAATCCCATTAAGCTTTTTATCAATCAATTGGTTTATATGGGCTATACTATTGCTAATCCTAATGCGATCTGTAAAACATCCTCCAATCCAAGATACACACGTGCCCTTATCATATAAAGATAAGCAAATTGGCTATGCTTGTTTGATAATTTTTCTTTTGTGTTTTATTCCTGCACCATTCAAAATATCATGAAAAAAATATTATTTCTGCTCTTTAGTGGTATGATCTTTTGTCAACCGCGTATAGGAGAAATGCGGGCTCTAACTTCAACTCTTGAAGTTAGAGAATTAGCCTATTTAGGTAATAAAATAATATTTGGTACTGGGGGTGGACTCTCAACATATAATACAAAATCTCAACTTTATAAAATTTTTACAAGAGACCATGGATTAATTGATACAGATATCAATACTGTGCATGTTGGGCTTATGGAAAATATTTGGATAGGTTCTAATATGGGCATTCAGGTATGGGATCCATTGAAACAATTGATAGTTAATTGGTTTCAATTAGACATTGATAAAGTATCAGGATTTACTAGCTATAAAAATATGATATATAGTTCCGTTCGCAAAAATGGGAAATGGGGCATAATGGAATTTATATATTCAAATGAAAAAATTTATTATAGAGATTTTTATCATACAGATGACATTAATGATATTGTAAAAATTGTTTCTTTTGAAGAAAATATAATTTTACATACTAACCAAGGTTTAATTGCTGGAAACCCTCAAAAAGAACATCCCTTATACTGGACAAACCCATTCCCAAATATTACTGGCGATATTCAAGCTATTAATACAAATAATAATAGCTTAGCAATTATTTCTTCTGATGCAATTTACTCCATCAAAGTTGGAGGTGCTCCCGAAGTTCTTGTTAGAGATAATAGTAATTTAAGCTCTATCAATTATATTGAACTCAAAGGCGATCAAGATATTTATGCTATTTCAGATTCTGTATTATTTGATATAGGCACAGATAGGTTCGAAAAAATTTATTCAAATTCAGATATAAAATTTTCAAGCATTGTTAATTATAATTCTCAGATCTGGTTAGGGTCAGAGCTTGGATTTGGATATCTCAATAATAGCAAATTTGAACATATTGTAAATAATGAACCTTATGTGGCTTCACCTGATGCAATATATTATAGAAAAAATAAAGTTTTTATGGCTGATGAAAAGGGACTTTCATTGACTGGTTGGTCAAACCTATCAGTAAACCCTTATCTTAAAGATCGGTATGACGACCTCTATATGAAAACAATTAATATTGATTTGGGTATTTATATTTCTGAGAAAATTTCTTTAGATAGTTTGATATACTTGAGCTTATATAACTCCAGTACAAGTGGAATAGCATCATTTGATATTTCTAGCAATATAAAGTTAAATAGCTTGCTCCTGACAAATAAAGAAATGACGGAGAATGGATTTTATTTTGTTGTACCAGATATTGCAATAGATAAGAAGAGAAACTTATGGGCTATTTCAAATAACAATAAAATGAAGCCTTTAACAGTATTCTATAATGAAGTGTCACGAAATATTTCAGTTGAAGAAAGTGGCTATATCCTTTCTAACGAGTCGAATAAAATCTCTGTCGATAATTTTAACCGAATTTGGATTCTTAGTCCTTCCGGGTTAGTTATGTATAAATATACAGGTGATGCTATGAACCCTGATAAAGAAATCTGGATTGAAGAGGATATAGATCCTGGAATAACCACTAGAATACCTTTTGATATTAATGTTTCTCCGAGAAATAGGTTATGGATCCTAACATCAATTGGTTTAATTCATAAAGATTTGCAAGTTTCTGAAACAAATCCTGTTATTAGTACTGGACCATTGGGAAGTCAGAGTAATCTTTATCCATATTTTCCAAGTATTCCTTTTAATGATTATTCGCGAATTCGATTTGATCCAAGAGATAATGTTTGGGTCACTACTCGATCAAGTGGGGTTTATGTTCTTACTGAAGATGGAGACTATTGGCCAAGTATTAATGGTTTAAATACCTCTAATAGTAATTTACTATCAAATCATGTGAATGATATTTCTTTTGATTCAAAACAAGGTTTGGCTTATATAGCAACAGATAAAGGTGTTAGTATTGTTAGGATACCTTTTGCAGATAAAAAGAAATCATATAAGTCCGTTGAAATTTTCCCAAGCCCATTTATTATACCAAATATGAAACCTTTAACTATTAATGGTCTTAAAGATGATAGCTCAATCAAAATTATGTCACTTAATGGTTTAGTTTTTCGATCAATAAATAAATCTGATATAAAAGGCTATCAGGCTTTTTGGGATGGTAGAGATGATGAAGGGAATTTGGTTGGAAGTGGAATATATTTAATTGCTATTTATTCCAATAAGGCATCACTTATAGAAAAGGTTGCTGTTATAAGGGAATGAAATCAATACTCAATATTCTAAAGGTTGCATTAGGAATTATACTTATAATAATTGGTTTTGTTGGTGGGCTTATTCCGATCTTTCAAGGATGGATGTTTGGTATTCCTGGATTAATGTTGTTAGGTAGCGTTTTTCCGCCAGTAAAACGTTGGACAAAAAATATTGTTAAAAAAGCTAAGGCAAAGATGAAGAATTAATTTTGACGGGATTCCACATATTCGGGCAATATTCCAAAATTATTTTCAAACTCTTGAGCAATATTTTTTATCATTAATTTTCGCTCTAAATGTGGTAAGAAAGAAGATTTCATTGCTACAATAGTTATTTCCCTAAAATCATATAATTTAAAATCAAAGAGATCTCGAGCTAAACCAAATTCTTTTGTAAGTGAGGTGTTTGAGATAAGTCTATTATCAGTATTTAAAGTAACTCGAATTCCTCTGTCATAATAGTATCTAAAGGGATGTTGTTTTAATGATCTAACTGAATGTGTATGCCAATTTGATGTTAGGCATATCTCCATTGTTATTCTATGATCATTTACATAATTCAAAAGGTTTTGATCTTCTTTTAAGCGTGTTCCATGACCTATCCTATGTGCACCGCAATGATGTATAGCTTGATGTATAGATGAAGGTCCAAATGCTTCCCCTGCATGGATTGTTGCATTGACATTGTTATTTAATATCATGTAAAAGGCTTCTCGATGATCTTTAGCAGGAAAGTTTTCTTCAGCGCCAGCTAAATCGAATCCTACTACACCCTTATTTTTAAATTTTACACATAGATCTGCTAGCTTTAAAGAAGCTTCAGGTGAAATATGTCGAATTCCACAAATAATAATCCCTGATTTAACTCCAAAGTCTTTATATCCATTTTCTAATCCACTGCGAACTGAAATTATTGCGTCATCCAAAGTCATGCCCTTCATCGTATGGAGTATAGGGGAATACCTTACTTCAATATATCTAACATTTTCTTTAGACACATCTTCAATAAGTTCATAAGCAATCCGATTAAGTGATGATGGAGTTTGCATTACACTTAATGTAATGTCAAAACGTGCAATGTAATCTTCAAGAGTAACTCTTTTGTTACCGATAGATAATAGATTTTTTAGTTTATCTTTGTTTGTAGTAGGTAATTCTATATTATTCTTTTGAGCAATATCTAATATTGAATCTAAACGAAGAGATCCATCTAAATGGCAATGCAATTCAACTTTTGGAAGCTGATTTAATAGCTTATCTGAAATTTTCAAGATATTATTTTTTTGACACAGATTTATAAAGCCAATAAATCATTCCAAGAAATAATATTGGGCCTAATAAACTAATTCCTGATAGTTGAGGCCACCAGTCTTTCTGACTAGTTAAGAAGATAGGAACAGCGACTAGAATTCCCATAAGAGCTTCTCCCGTAATAAATCCTGAAGACATGAGTAACCCACGTTTTTCAGATGCATTACTACCACCAGCTTTCTTCCCAAAATGATTTACCATACCACCAATAAATATCGGAACCGTTAGCGTTATAGGAAGGTAAATTCCAACTGCTACTGCTAATACAGGTATCCTAAAATCTGAGCCTTTCTTTTCTTGCATAAGATCTAGAGTGATAAGAATAACTGCTATAATGCCACCAATATAGACAAATGGCCAAGGTAGATTTCCTGTGAAAACACCATCAGCAACTGACTTCATTAGTGTGGCTTGAGGTGCGGATAATGTTGGTGATCCAATCGTATATGCAGTATGCAATATATCAAGTACTAGGCCTAAAACAACAGCTGATGCAAGGACACCAACAATCTGCATTATTTGCTGCTTCCATGGTGTAGCGCCTAGGATATGGCCTGACTTTAAATCTTGCAAGTTATCTCCGCCAATAGCTGCGGCACAGCATACGACAGCTCCAACCATAATCGCACTGGCTGCTCCAACTCCAGATCCCGTACCAAGAATTCCTAATAAGAATAACGATGTAAATAGTATAGTGGCTATAGTTACACCTGAAATAGGATTATTAGAGGATCCAACTACACCAGCCATATAAGCTGCTACAGCGGAAAAAAGGAAACCAAAGACCATCATTACAATAGTCAATAAAACTGCGAGACCAACAGTGTTAATAATTTCTAAGTATAGTAAAAAAACAGGTACTAAAAGTGCTATGAGTCCAATCCCAACATAATTAATAGGCATATCCTGCTCTTCCTTAGGTATTTCTCCATCAGCAGATTGATTTTTTAAAGCAGCCAGGCTTGCAGTCACCCCTTCTATTAGAGGTTTAAATAATTTTATAAGTGACCAAACTCCACCAACTACCATTGCACCTACTCCAAGATATCGAATTTTAGAGTTCCAAATATCCCAAGCTGAATCAAGAGCATTTCCTTCAAACCCAACCATTGCCGAATAGATAGGTATGGCAATAGCCCAAGAAATTAATCCTCCAGCAAAAACTAGGATTCCGATATTACGACCAACAATATAACCTACTGAAATCAAAGCTGGAGAAATATCAGTTCCTAGACCAAAAATTGATTTCCCCATTGAAAATGCTCCTGCTATTTCAGAATGCCAAGCACCAAGTCCTCCTTGAAATAATTTCATAAGTCCACCAAATAAACTTGTTAAGCCTATTGTTTTTAATCCACCGGCTCCATCATCATCTTTTCCTTTTTTAGCTTCATCACCAGCGCGCAAAACTTCTGCTGTAGCTATACCTTCTGGGTATTTTAGTTTAGCATTTATAATTAGTGCTCTACGAAGTGGTACAGTAAAAAGGACACCTATCACTCCTCCTATAGCAGCTATTTTTGCAATTTCAACATAATCAAATGTTTCCCAGTAGCCAAGGAGAACCAGTGCAGGGATAGTAAAAATCACACCGGCAGCTAAAGATTCACCCGCTGAAGCTGCTGTTTGAACAATATTATTTTCTAGAATATTTGATTTTTTAAATAATGACAATACACCCATTGATATGACTGCTGCTGGTATTGATGCAGAAACAGTCATCCCTGCAAATAGTCCAAGATAAGCATTTGCTCCTGCTAGAAGCATAGATAATAAGACTCCAAGTAGAATGGCTTTAACTGTTATTTCTGGAAGTTTTTGATTGGACATTATATTCCCTTGTTAATTACGCGGAAAAATATGTTTAATCAATTGAAATATACAAGTGTCATAGATAACAATATTTGACTTGAATAGGTTAGCCAAGTTAATTTTTTTATCTACTGGGGTGCTATTTGATCCAAAATCGTTCAGCTGAGAGAATACCCTTGTACCTGATCTGGATAATACCAGCGTAGGAAATTCTAAAATATGAAAAAAATATGCTTTTATAGCCTAGTATTTTTTAACCTGATTAATGCCCAAACTGCTGAGATTATGGGTATTGTTATAGATAGAGAATCTCAATCTCCGCTTTCTGGTGTCAATATTGTTTCTGAATTAGGCGGAACAACCTCAAATAAGTCAGGTGAATTTTCTCTTTTAGTTGATGAAGGAATAGAAGTTTCATTCTCATATATTGGTTATGAAACAATTAATACTATACTCAAATCAAATATGGTTGTATTGATGACACCCACGGTTCTTGAAGGTAATGAAATAAACGTGAGTGCTACGCGAGCTGTTTTAGGAGTTACACCTGTTTCATTTTCCAATTTATCAGCAAAAGAAATTGAGACACGATACTCTGCTGAAGATGTTCCAATGGTACTTTCGACTGAACCAGGTATTTGGTCTTACAGTGAGAGTGGAAATGGGACTGGCTATTCATATCTATCTATCAGAGGTTTTGATCAGAGTCGAATAAGTGTTATGCTTGATGGCGTTCCTATAAATGACAATGAAAGTCATCAAGTTTATTGGGTTGATCATGGCGATATACTAGCGGATGCTCAAAATATTCAAATCCAACGAGG
>Ga0208764_10002121_pt1 | contig 12563 bp, 10 predicted proteins | sample ETNtaG_18_FD_185762 | JGI IMG/M metagenome (GOLD analysis project Ga0208764, IMG submission 185762) | Marine microbial and viral communities from oxygen minimum zone, Eastern Pacific Ocean - ETNP201302SV91 (SPAdes) (version 2) | ecosystem: Environmental > Aquatic > Marine > Oceanic ... | reverse complement strand
TATATTCAATTACATAAGGATCATCATTTACCATAATTAATCCTATAAACACAAATCCCTGAAAAGGAATTTGATCTTTTTTTAGCCCTTCAATTGTAGGCTTAATTATGGTTTGTTCTATTTTGTTCATAAGAATGTCGTCAACAAAAGGCGGAGGAGAGACGGCTCCCATTCCTCCTGTATTTAACCCTTGATCTCCTTCTCCTATTCTCTTATAATCCTTAGCGGTAGGAAGAATCTTATAAGATTCTCCATCAGTAATCACAAAACAGCTAAGTTCGACGCCTTTTAAAAACTCTTCTATTACCACTTGAGAGCTCGCTTCTCCAAATTTATTTTCACATAACATTTTATAAAGCTCTTTTTTGGCTTCATCTAGGGTCTGAATTATTAGAACTCCTTTTCCTGCTGCAAGACCATCTGCTTTTAAAACATAAGGAGGCCTTAATGATTCTAAAAATCTATTTGCTTCATTTATTTGATTCTCATTGAATGTTTGATGAGCTGCTGTTGGAATGTTGTGGCGATTCATAAATTCTTTTGCAAAATTTTTGCTGCCTTCTAACTGTGCCCCTTTAGTCTGTGGCCCTATTACCATGACGTCTCTTAAATCATTATCGTTTAAGAAAAAATCGTGAATTCCGTTTACAAGAGGGTCTTCAGGGCCTACAACCACCATATTAATCTGGTGTTGTAAAACTGCGTTTTTTATTTCTTTGAAGTTGTTATAGCTAATATTTAAGTTTTGGCCAACCTGTGCTGTGCCTGAATTTCCCGGCGCAATAAATAGATTGTTACAATGCTTGCTTGATTTTATCTTTTTAGCAAAGGCATGTTCTCTTCCGCCAGAACCTAAAACAAGTATATTCATAAATTTTTATATAGGGTAGTAAAAATACTAGATGTCTGAGAATAAAAAAATTAATATGCTTTTTTCTCTCCTCTTAGTGAATTAATAACGGTTAATAATATTATTTTAATATCCAATAACAAAGACCAATTTTCAATATAATTGATATCATACTTAATTCTATTAACAATGTCTGGTTGTGTTTGAATTTCTCCTCTATATCCATTGACTTGAGCAAGCCCTGTTATTCCTGGTTTTATAAAGTGTCTTACCATAAACTTATCTATTGATTTAAGATATTTTTCATTTTCATTCACCATATGTGGCCTCGGTCCAACAACAGACATGTTCCCTGCTAATACGTTAAAAAATTGTGGAAGCTCATCTATACTTGTCTTTCTTAAAAATGCGCCAACCCCAGTAAGTCTTTTGTCGTTTCTAGTAGCTTGTATAGTATCTGCGTCAGCATTAATTTTCATCGATCTAAATTTGTAACAGTAAAACTGTTTGAAGTTATATCCGTTTCTTATTTGTCTAAAAAAAACAGGGCCATTAGATTCTGATTTAATAATTATTGCCAGTATAGGAATTAGCCATGACAACAGAAAAACTATAACAAATAAAGAAAAAACAATGTCAAAAAGCCTTTTTATAAATTTATTAAAAGGCTCATCTAATAAAATATTTCTTAAAGAAAGTACAGGAACATAATCGTATGTTTCATACTTGAGCTTCTTTGAATATAAGTTTTCAAAGCTTGGAATAAACTTAATTGTTTTTAGATTATTCTCAGCAAAATCAATAATTGTTTTTATTTGAGTCTGACTTAAGGAGGGCAATGAGCAGTATATTTCATCTATATTTTCTTTTAAGATAAAATCAAGGTGTTTTACTACATCTTCTTCCTTATTGGGCAAAAATGTTTTAATATGCCTATATCCTGTAGATGTTTTTTCTTGAAAAAATTTCTCTAAACTATTACTTTCTGCTCCATTTCCTATTATGACTGTTCTTCTATAGTTTCCTCCAAAATCTGATCTAAATTTTATCATAAAATAATAGATGGTATACTTAATTACGCCTATTGTAAGTGCAGCATATAGCGTAAATAATAGTATTTTTTGAGGAGGAATCTCTAAGAAGGGGAAAAGGCCTGAAACAGAAAACATTGCAAACAAAAACAAAACAAACTGTAAAAGTATTAGGTGTAATATTTTTATTTCAGAGGTATATCTATAGACATTGTAATACCTAGAAAATATCGCTATAACAATCCATGTAACAGAAACTAAAATACAAAGCCAATTAGGCGACACATTACTAAAAAATTCATTTATTACAAGAAAATTAATTACAGACAAATCTATTGTGTAGGTTATTGGCCTAATATATCTTGAAAATCTTCCCTGTTTTTTTCTTGGCATTATTAACTTGTGTTTCTTTACAACGCTTAGTAGAAGGCAAAATTGCTTATAATGATAAATAGTTTTTGTATGTAATTAACTGGAAAAATATCTGTAGTGGTTTGTTAAATTTTGAATATAATTTGATAGAAGATAATTTTTTTGATAATGTTTGTATCCGTTCTCTTCAAATTCTATTCTCTTCGCTTTATCTTCTAAAAGAGTACAGATCTTTTTACTCATTGCCTCTTGGTCCTGATCATTAATTAAATATCCTGTCTTATTATCAACTATTAAGTCTTTATTTCCGTCGCAGTTTGTTAATACACATGGTGTTTTTAGGTAAAGGCTTTCAATAACTGCATATGGCATTCCTTCATACCTAGATGTTGAAACATAAACTTGAGAATATTTTATAATAGCCATTGCCTCTTCTCTTTTGACCCATGGTAATATTGTAATATGGTCTGAAAGGTTTCTTTGAATTACAAGCTTTTTTATATTATTAAGGCTCGGGCTATACTCCCCTGCTCCAACTATATAAAGATGTGTGTTTTTATGTTTCTTTTGAACTAGCCTAAAAACTTCCACTAGCATTTCTGTGTTTTTTTGGTAAGAAGGTCTTCCTACAGTGCATATATACTTTCTATGTTTAATTCTCTCGCTATTATTGCTCGGCTGTTTTGTTGGGCTTATTGCATTCTTCAAAACAATTACATTAGACGGACTAAACCCTACAATATTAATAGCCTGATCTTTTTCTGATTTTGAAGTTGCTAGCAGGGTCGTTCTCCTGGTTCTTAACAATTGTTCAATAAAAATAAACATCTTCCTTTTTAAATAATTATTCGTGCTTAAAAAGGAAAAGGCGTGAGGCGTGTACAAAATATTAACGTTAGAAAACATTGCCGCAATTCTAGCGATTACTCCTGCCTTGGCGCTATGGGCATGAATTAAGTTTGGTTTTTCTTTTTTTATAATTTTGGCCATATTAATAATGGCTAATAAATCCTTTGAAACATTTATTTCCCTCTGAATAGTAAGTTCATAGTGTTTTATTTCTTTTTTTTCTGAGTCTGTTATTTTTCTTTTTTTGTCAATGTTTTGTGACAAAACAATGTTTTCAATCAGTTTTGGATTTGTATTGTTAATTATTTGTCTTACACAGATCTCAACACCGCCAACAAAATTTAAAACATGAAGTACTTTAATTTTTTTCATTGCTTAATCGGTTTTTTTAATATTATTGCCAATATTAGTGCAAAAACAAACACTCCAAAAGTTCTGTGAAAACTGTTTTCAATACACATAAATAAAATTAGCACAATCAATAAATTTAAATTGTAAATTGAGTCTTTAGCTTTTATTACTAGAATTCCTAAAAAACCGAGAAATAATACTAGGCCTAAAATTCCTGTACTTATTAAAAGATCTAAATATTGATTGTGTGTGTTAAAATCTCTGTCTAAAAACCAATTTCGCTTCCTTTCAGGATTAATTTGTTTATATTCTTTTCTAAGAAGTTCTTGAGTTTTTCCAAAGCCTAGTCCTGAAATCTTGTTTTCACTTTCATTGAATATGGTCAGAGCTGATTTCCATATTAAATATCTTGGCTCATGAGTTTTTACTTTCTCAATATAACTTTCTCGAAAATCATCTTCTATATATAAAAATCTTTGTGATAAATTATAGCTGCCTAAAAAAGCTAAGAGAGCAACGGCCATAACAGTTAATAAAGCTCTGTTCCTCTTTTTTGATTCTAGGGTTTTCCAAAGAATACTTGTTAGCGCTATTAGCACTAAAATAATAGCACTTCTTGACGCAATTAAAAATATGCTGAGCAGTAAAAAACCTGCTGCAGATAAATAGATTGTTTTATATTTTTTATTTGTTATTAAGAAGTAAAGCTCTGCACAAAAGATAAAAGAAATAACGCTAAAAACACCCAAATACAGCCTTGGGGTCATCATTAATTCAGCAACAATTTCTCCTTTATAAAACACTAAACTGCCTGTTTCTAAAATGTAAAGTAAAATTCTTATAAGTGTAATTCCAGAACTTAATATTGTCCCTGCTATAAATGCATTTTTTAAAGAAGCTTGTGATTTAATGAAAGAAAAAAGAATAACCAAAAGACCTATCTGGCCAATTTTTCTTAGCTCTGAAAAGTCTGCAATAAATGTTCCTTCATAAACTGATGCAAAACCAATTACCAAAAAGAACACGCCGTAAATAATGTAAGCTTTTTTAGAAAGCATTTTTTTTAGTTGTTTTTTATCAACAATAAAAAAGGCAAGCACTAAAATACATCCCATAATAATGCTACTAACCGCATGTGCTAGTGGAATAAAAGGGATGTAAAAGCATAAAAGCATGCATAATAACAAGTATCCTCTATTTAATGAAATTTTCATGTTTTTTGTTTATGCTTTTTGAGATTTTGTTTTTATAAAATTGCTAATTTCTCTACTATAAAATAAAAGTATTACACTGCGAATAATGCCATAAATTGGATAAATTCCAAAATAGAAGTTCTTAGAGATTACTTTAATTCTACTTATTACTTGTTGCTTTCTAAATTTTGATGATATTGAGTTTTCATCAACCATATAATCCATTAGTATTTCTGGATAATTTTCTGATTTATATTTTTTAATTATTTTGAAGAAAAAAGCATAGTCTTCTGCAGCAAAATAATTCAGCGGATATTGTTTTACTTCTCTTAAAACTGAAGTAGAAAACATCACTGATGGGTGAAGAAAAACAGAGTTTAGATATACTAATTTTTTTATTTTTTTATATTTTATTGGGTGTTTTAAATTGAAAAGATACTTGCCTTTTTCGTCTATGACTCGGGCCCATGTCCCTAACAGTTTTACTTCTGGATTTTTCTTTAAATAACTGTGCTGAATTTTAAATTTATTTTTATAACAAATATCTCCTGCGTCTAATCTTGCTATATATTTATATTTCTTTTCCTTTGCAAAGTCTAGGCCTATGTTTAAAGAAGCCGCTATTCCTTTATTTTCATTATGTCTTTTATAAAAAATTTTTCCGCTTTTATACTGCTGTTTAAGTCTAGTTGCATTCAATTTATTTTTGCTTCCATCGTCTATTATGATAATGTCTATATTTATTTTTTCTCTAATTGATACTATAGATTTTTCTAATCCTTTCTCGTTATTATAGCAGGGTATTATTATTATTATCTCCTTATGCATTTTTTATTTTTTTAGATTCTAAAATAAATATTAGCGATAAGCATAGCCAGAAAGCATAGATTCTCAATGAGTCCATTTTTAGCCAATTCATACTAAACCCTATTGTTGATATTAATATAACTATTGAATAAAGATTATGTTTGTTAAAGTTGTTGTAACACCAAAGAAACACTTGAATTAATAAGATGCAAAATATTAAAAATCCAACAACTCCTGTTTCGCTTAAATATCTTAAATAAATATTATATCCAGGAGGGAAACGTTCGTCATTTTGGTTTAAGTACATCACTCTAAATTCCCAATTATTCCTTTTAGCCCATACAGGATAGAGCTTTCTTGACTCAAAAGCCTGCAGCCCATAGCCTGTGCCCGCGACAGGATTATCAAGAAACACTTTAAACATAGCTTGTTGAATTCCAAATCTAGATTTATTAGAAATTGAATGCTGTTTATCGTCTAGTTTAAAGGATTGGATTTCGTTTTTAACATAGCCTGTTATTTCTTTTGAATAGATTCCTAATGTCGCGACAATTATTAAAATAAGGGTAAAAGAAGTTCTTAAAATTGCCTTTGAATGCTTTGTGTTTCGTAAAAGAATTGCTACAAAAAACACACTCTGAATTAGAGTTATAAAAAACGCAGCTCTTGAGCCTGAAAGAAATGCTAAAGCAACAACTATTATTGTTGGAATAAATTTCCATATTGATCTGCTGGTTATAATATAGCTAAACATCCAGCCGGAAATAGACAATAAATATGTGCCAAGCGCAGGAGCCTCAAAGCTAACCGATGAAATTCTGCTACCTCTTGGGTCAATTTTAGCTTCTGTAAATGGAAAGTAATCAAATATGTTTAAGATTTTTGTTTTTAACTCTAGCATGTCAAATTTTACGATAAGAACCTCTATAAAAGCATATGTAAATACTATAAATAAAGAAGCAAGCAAAGTTTTTCTTATTCTAAAAAATAAGACATCAGTGTCTAGTGTAAAAAAAGCATTATAAAAAGTAATCGGAAGTAAAATTGCACAAATTATTAATGCTCCATACTGGTTTATAAACCTTTCTATTCCAGTAGTGTTTTTAAAAAAATATTCCAAAATATTTGAGCTGTTTAATATTGTAGCTAAAAAGCTCCAAAGACTTAGTAGTATTAAAATTTGGAATATAATATTTTGGTATGGAATTTTTATTTTTCTTTTAAATGCCAAAAAGAGAAAGGCTGCAGAAAAAAACAAAAAACAAGAGTCTCTATAAAATTCTCCCAGAAAACCTATGCCTTCCCATGAGTTGAAGGGAATAAAAAATATTCCTATAAAAATTAGGCTTGAGGCAATATGTATTACGCTTAATTTTTTCATTTATAGGCTTAATTGTAGTTATTCCATCTTGATGTGTCAACACCTAGTTTCTTAATTTTCTCTACCTCTTTTCTAAAATAATCTATCAAGTGATTATGTGTTTTGTTATTTATTTTTTCTGGTTTTTTTTTATACCTAGCGGAAATGCCATTTAATATATCCTTCATCCAAGGGCGAATAGGAACAATTTTTTTTAATATATTTTTTGCTGTAGAGGGTTTAAATATTATTGATGTGATAATGTTTTTTGTATACGCTCCTCCAGGATTATATTTTTTTGTTAAGCTTTTAGGCTTAAATGCTGACTCAACTCCCAAGAACTCATATGTCCGCTTCATTGTTTGTAAAGGCTCTTGGCTTAATTCTTCTTGAGTTATAATTAAAACATTAGAAAAAACCAGTTTGGCCCTACGTATTTTCTCATAGTAAGTAGAGTTAAATTTGTAGTACCAAAAGTCAGCATATTTTAATGCTTTTCTGTTTGTCTCCCGGCTTAAAGCCTCTTCAAAACTAAGTGTTTCTCGTTGCTCTCTAAGTAGATGCAAATAGTTTGAGTGCGCTCTTTTTATTGGGTCTCTTATTAACACTATGATTTTTGGATCAGAAAGTGTTTTGCAGATTTTGTTGAAAAGTTTCGGGTAGTTTATGTAAGAGGGGGAGGTTTCTCCTACAATTTTGTGTTTTTCTCCTTCCTTAAAACATTTTTGATATTCCTTTAACGTTTTTATGTGTGTCTGTGTCAAAACAGAATCTCCTGTCCCTTTATTGTTTTTTGTAAATATTTTGTTTGTGAAAAAGTGTAATTCCTTTTGGTCTGGCATATAAATTTCAGGGTGTTCTGATAAATAGTAATGAAGAGATGTTGTCCCGCATTTTGGAAAGCCTGATATTATAAAATTGGGTAAAACCATAAACTATGATATATATATTTTAATTCTATCATTCCTGTAAATAACCATAACAATTATGCTGTTCCAAAAAATCATACTAATTAATGTTGCAGCTGCTGCGCCTTCAATCCCATACACTGGAATTAGCACTAAATTTAAAATTACATTAATAACAAGGCCTAATATTAATATGATATTTAGTTTTTTTTGCTTGCCCGTCATGTTTAAGTATATGGCTCCAGGGCCGCATAAAGCGGCAAAAAATTGTCCAGCCAATAAAAACCATAAAGCTTGTTTTGCCAAAACATATCCTTCTCCAAAAAAACTTAGTGTAGGGCCAGAAAAAACAAATAAAATTAATAGCACAGGAATGCTTATAATAAAAATAATTCTCGCAGCATCCTTAACCAGCTTATTTAGCTTACTAAAGTCATTTGTATTGTATATTTCTGCAATTTTTGGTGCAATTACAATATTTACAGACATAAGAGCAAGCGCCGTAACTGTTGCCAACTTTACTGCAATTGAATAATATGCCACATTATCAAACCCCTCATATACAGAGAGTATTATTATATCTATGCTTTGCATAATAAAATATGCTATAGCGCTTAACGCCATTGGGTATGAGCGTAACAATATTTGATTATAAGAAAATCTATAGCTGAGTTGATTGGGTAGGTTTAGTTTTTTAAACAGGATTAATACTTTAATTGTTGTGGTTAAAAAAAGCAGAATAAACCCTGCTAAAAAAGCCTCTATCAGCCATTCTTGTTTCTGAGTAAAAAATAAGAGTATTGACAAAACAAAAATGGGAGTATACCTAAATATGTTTCTGTAAAGCTCTGAGTGTATTGTTTGATTTAATGCTCTTAATGCGTCAATATTAAGCATTGTTGTTGTATAGAAAAACAGCGCAACAACAGCTTTTAAAATTAAAGAATATGTGGTTTTTTTGTCAAAAATTTCATTAATAAAACTTTCTGGGATAATTAAATACACTAAGATAAAAACAATACAAATACCAGTAGTTATTCTTATCATTTTAAAATATATATTTTTAATGGATTCTAAAGAATTTTTAGAGTTCAAAAAGCCTGAATAATAAATTAAAGATTGGTTAGTGCCTATTAAAGAAAACCCGCTAAGAATCATTATTGTAGCTCTAACAAAATCATACTGCCCTACTTGTTCTGCTGAATAGTAGTTTGTTAAAAATAGGGAAAACAAAAAAAGTAATATCACTCCTAGTCCTCTTATAAAAAGAACTCGAAAACTTTTTTTTAATAGACCCTCGCGCATCATGCTACATTCTTCCGTCTAATTCATCTAAATACCTGTATAGTTTTAAGAAAATGCCTCCAATTATAAATGCAAGCACTAATAGGATCGGATAATAAATAATTTTATTGTCGGCTAGCCCCTCCTGCTGTATTAAAACGCTTGTGTCATTGACAGCCATTACTGTCTCTGTAGATAAAATTCTTTCACCTTTTAATTCTTCGTTTTGTTCTTCTAGCTGAATTTTTGTCTTAATAAGCTCGTTGGGTAAATATGTTTTATTGTCAATATATAATTGGGAGCTGCTTTTTTCAAAATTGTCTGCTGAGCTATATTTTTCTATAAGCTTGTCTATTTGCTTAATTGTCTGTTCGTTGTTAAAAATAGTAGTTGAAATGCTTTGAAGCTGTCGCTCTTTTAAGCCTATGAATAATGGATTTGTGTTAAAGTAGTCTATTATTTTTTTTATGGAAGAGCTGCTTGCTGAAGAGGAGATGTCTAGGGTTAGTATATGATATTCATAGTCTGACTTAAACCCTTCTGTCATTGCCAAATTGTCTTCAAACTCTAAGTTTTCAAAAAGTGTTCTAATTTCATTTGCTTTTATTTCGTCTTTTAAAATGTCTTTTAGGTCTATTATTGGTTTTATGCTAATTTCCTCTAAAACTTCGTCTTCATTAAACTTCAAATTACTGATGAAAAACTGCTCATCCTCCGTCTCTATTTTTTGATTTATTAAGTTTATAGCGTCATAAACAAAATTTCCCGCATCAAAATTGATTCTTAATAAAATTGAAGCTTCTTTTGATGAGGTTTTTTCTGTAATATTTTCAACAATATACCCTAAGACTGCTCCTAAAATGATTACAGCGGCTAGTTTTTTCCAGACTAATAATATTTCTTTAATTCCTCTAAAAAAGAATAAAATAATTTTTAAAAAAAGTGTTCCTGCTTTGTTGAAAAGAAGAATAAGGTCCATTTCTTCTTGTGCGTTATTGTTGCTTTCGTTTGTCATAACAATTCATTTTGTCATATTTAAACGAAACTTCTACAGGTTTATTTTATAAAAAATGATTTTATCTTTTTTGAATCAAATTTAGCCTATAGAGCTCATCCGCAATTTTTCTGTCATTTGAAATTTTTGGAATTTTGTTTTGACTCCCTAATTTGCCTATAGAGCTCATATATGTATTAAATCCATTGGTGCGGACCCTTTTTATCTTTAATGTGTTTATGATGTTCCCTTGTATTAAATCTTTATAATATTTGTTTTGGTCTTGAAGATTTTGGTCTAAAGTTTTTTCAAATTGATTTAGATTTTCTGGTTCTGATTCAAAATCTATAAACCACTCATGAAATGTATCTGTTCTCTCAGGTCCAAATTTTGGCGCTACTGTAAATTCATTTATAATAGCGCCTGTACTTGAGCATGTTTTTTCAATTGCATTTTCAGCTTCTTTAACTATAACATGCTCTCCGAATGCAGATAAAAATTGTTTTATTCTTCCTGTTACTACTATTTTATATGGTGATGTAGAAGTAAACCTGACAGTGTCTCCTGTATTGTATCCCCATAAGCCTGCGCTTGTAGAAATAATTAAAACATAGTTTATGCCTTTTTCTATTTCTTCTAAGGAAAGTCTATTGTTTTTTGATTCTAAAAAATCTTGCTCTTTTATAAATTCATAAAAAATTCCTGAATTTAGAATAAGCAGTAGGTCATTAGATTCTTGTTGGTCTTGAAATGCAAAAAACCCCTCACTTGCTGGGTATACTTCAACACTATCAATGCTTCTTCCAATTAATTTTTCAAATTTTTTCTTGTATGGCGCATAGCTAACTCCACCATAAATTAATAGGTGGAGGTTTTTAAAGATTTCTCCTATTGGTTTATTTGCTGATGTTTGAAGTTTTTCAAAATACATTTGAAGCCATGAAGGTATCCCGCTAAGAATTCTCATGTCTTGGTTTATGGTTTCTTTAACAATAGCATCTACCTTTTCTTCCCAGTCCTCAATACAGTTTGTTTTATAAGAAGGCAGCGTTGAAAGCTTTAGATAAAAAGGTACATGATGGGCTGAAATTCCTGAAAGTCTTCCAGTTTTTATGCCTCCTTTTTCTTCTAAGACGGGACTGCCTTGTAAAAAAATGTGTTTTCCATTAAGAACCTTTGTATTTCCTGTATTTGCTATATACATCAAAAGGGCGTCTTTGGCTCCATCAAGATGGTTCGGGAGACTTTCTTTTGTTATTGGAATATATTTTGCTCCTGAAGTTGTGCCTGAGGTGACCGCAAAATATTTAGGTTTGCCTGGCCATAACACATCGGGTTTTCCTTGAATTATTTTGTTTATATATGGTTTTAACTTTTCATAGTCAACAATAGGTGTATGTTTTTTAAAACTACTATAAGAGTCAATAGAGTTAAAGTTATGGTCTCTACCAAAAAGTGTTTTCTCTCCAGATTTTATTAGTTTTTGTAATGTTTCTTTTTGGCTTATTATTGGGTTTTCTGCCCATTTTAGAATAGCTTTTTTTTGCCTATTTGCTAAAAAACTTATTATAAAATGTTTAAACATGGAGTTTATTTAAAATTGAATAGCTGCATAGGGTCTATTGGTCTTCCATTTTTCCAAACCTCAAAATGTAGGTGAGGCCCAGTCGTAAGAGTTCCGTGATTTCCGGATAATGCAATTATTTCTCCAGCATTCACCGTTTCGTTTTGTTTTTTTACAAGGGCCGAATTGTGTTTGTATACAGATGTCAGCATGTCTCCGTGATCAATAATAATTACATATCCTGTTTGGACTGTCCACTCTGAAAAAAGAATTCTTCCCTCAGAAATTGCTTTAATTGGCGTTCCCTCATCAACAGCAATGTCTATGGCAAAGTGATTTTCCTTCTTATTAAAATTTTGAGTAATTTCTCCTTGAACTGGTTGAAATAGAATTTTATTCTCTATTAAAAGCTGATTAGTTGTTAAGTTAAACTTGTCTTGCTCCTCAATATAAATTCTTAAAAGCGAATCTTCTTTTGAAGGGCTTAGTTCTGAAGATAATTTTTCTGCATTAATTTCATTTATAATGGAATCTCTGTTGAAAGCAATCGTGTCTAATTCTCCAATCAGCACTTTTTTTATAGAGTTATAATATTGGTTGTTAAGCTCTGTGGCTTTTATAATAGAGTCTAGTTTAAAGCTTTGTTCTGTTGTGCTTTTTAATAGCTCTAGCGATGAATATCCCGGGACATACTCCTTTAATGGTGTGAAAAAAATAAGGCAAATTGTGGACACGATCAGCGCTCCTGTATATAAAAAACTTGTAAGAAAAATTCCTATTTTAGTGGTTTTAAACGACAGTCTTTCCTCAAAGGTATTCTCATTTGAAACCACGACCTTGTACTCCCTATACAGGTTGTCTAAAAAAGTGGGATTTTTCTTCTTTTTCTTCATACTTTTCAAAAATACTGAAATATAATTACAATTCTAGATTTCATTATAATAGGCAATGGTTTAAAAATAAACTTTTAATTACTAACTTTACACAAAATTTAATGCTA
>Ga0208764_10002116_pt1 | contig 12584 bp, 8 predicted proteins | sample ETNtaG_18_FD_185762 | JGI IMG/M metagenome (GOLD analysis project Ga0208764, IMG submission 185762) | Marine microbial and viral communities from oxygen minimum zone, Eastern Pacific Ocean - ETNP201302SV91 (SPAdes) (version 2) | ecosystem: Environmental > Aquatic > Marine > Oceanic ... | reverse complement strand
GGGTGCATCGTATTTCCTTGATTCAACATTGTATGAGTTCCATGTCGATGGGACCACGACAAATACATCGCTTCCGGGCATGAATTGGACTGCCACATCCACAACCTACATGCAAAATTATTCACTCAATACCCCCAACATCGAAGGCGAATATGCGGTCCTCAGTTATCTGTATCAAAACGGAGCATTTTCAACATTAGACTTTGACTTCATTTACCACGAAATGTTGGTTACAGAATCTACGGCATCCAATCAAGGATGGATGGATGCGCAAAACCTCACAATAGGGCAGAGTTACTCGATTCAGTGGTGGGCCTATGACAACGCTACAAATAACACGTTGGGCACGAATATGGTCAATTTCTCAGCGACGTCGACATCTTGGAACCAAAGCGTTTCATGGACCCCCCCAACAACTGGAAACCAGCACAACTTCGAGGCTGTTTTGAGAACCTCAAGCTCAAGCAGTTTCATCGGGGCACATTATGATGAATTCTACCCAACCCCTGCTTGGGTTTCCATTGCAACCTACACCAATGATATCAACATGACCAATAATTCTGCAACGATCCAAGCGATGAACTTGGTACCGGGAGAAACATACATGTGGAATGTGTCTCTTTTGAATCATTCATACAGCCAAATTGCTACTTCGAGTTATTTCAATTTCACAGCGACAAATGCTACAATGATTCTGGGTTCATGGTCGTATAGCACCCCCACCACAAGTGGACAATACTGCTTGTTCCCTCATTTATGGACTGCAAACGGGACCCAATTGGGCAGTATTATCACGTGCTTCTCGTACATCTACGATGCAGATAGCGATGGCGTGTGGGACGAGTACGATCTCTGTCCAAACACGCCCATTGGATCAACTGTAGATTGGAACGGATGCGCTGCCAGTCAGCGTGACACCGATGGTGATGGTTACACCGATGATGTCGACGATTTCGTCAACGATTCAACACAATGGAATGATTTCGATGGTGATGGATACGGAGACAACGCCAACGGCAACAATCCCGATGCATTCCCACAAGACGCTACACAATGGTCTGATGCAGATGGTGATGGCTGTGGCGACAATGCCAACGGAACAAATGGGGACCAATTTCCCAATGATGCAACTCAATGCTCCGACATCGATGGTGATGGGTATGGAGACAACCCGAACGGCACGAATCCTGATGCCTTCCCCAACGATGCGACACAATGGTCAGACAATGACGGGGACGGATATGGAGACAATCCGAATGGCAACTATGCCGATGATTTCCCTCAGGACGCCACACAATGGTCTGATTCCGATGGAGATGGCTATGGAGACAACCCGAATGGAAACAACCCCGACCTTTGGCCAACCGACCCTACTCAATGGGCTGACACCGATGGTGATGGCTACGGAGACAATCCCAGCGGGACTTCCGGTGACCAATTTCCCAATGACCCTTCACAGTGGTCCGACAATGATGGTGATGGTTGGGGTGACAACCCTGCAGGTAACATGCCGGATCACTTCCCTCAAGATGGAACACAATGGACAGATGCTGATGGCGACGGCTGTGGTGACAACCCGGATGGAAACAACGCTGACGTTTGGCCAAACGACCCGTCGCAGTGCTTGGATTCAGATGGTGATGGATACGGAGACAATGCCTCTGGAACCAACCCGGATGCATTCCCCAACGACGGAACACAATGGGCCGACAGTGATGGTGACGGGTGGGGCGACAACCCCAGTGGAAACAACGCCGATGCATTCCCTGATGAATACACACAGCAACAGGATACCGATGGTGACGGTTACGGTGACAACCCCAACGGGGTGAATCCAGATGACTGCCCCAACAGCCCTGCGGGTGCGACGGTTGACAGCAACGGTTGTGCCGCTTCTGAACTCGATGATGACAATGATGGGGTCACCAACGATGCCGATACCTGTCCAAATACACCTGGTGGAGAGGTTGCCGATACCATTGGCTGTAGTGATTCTCAGAAAGACGGAGACATGGATGGAATCTCCGATGCACTCGATGCATGTCCAGGATCACCTCAGGGTGAAGAGGTCGATGGATATGGTTGCGCTGCAAGTCAGCGCGATACGGACAATGATGGCATCAAAGACCATCTCGACCAATGTCCAGTAACACCTCCAGAAGCCAATGTGAACGGCTATGGATGCGCCGATTCCGAGTGGGATGCTGATGAGGATGGCATCTTTGATGCCGATGACATCTGCCCATACACCTCGACAAGCGATGTGGCAGACAGTACAGGCTGTGGAGCGCAGCAGCGTGATTCTGATAATGATGGAATCGTCGATGCTGATGATTTGTGCCCAATGACACAACCCGGCTACAACGCTGATGCTGATGGTTGCGATTCTACCCAGCGAGATGGTGATGGAGATGGCGTCAATGATGCCATGGATACCAATTGCCCAAACAGCCCCGAGGGAGAATCGGTGAACAGCTTCGGCTGCGCTCCATCCGAACTGGATGATGATAACGATGGAGTATCCAACAATCTCGATCAATGTGCAAACACGATGACAACTTGGAATGCAGGCCCTGACGGTTGTTCGCCAGAACAGGTAGACACCGATGATGACTCCGTGATGGATGCAACCGATACATGTGCAAATACACCCACGGGTGAATCCGTTAACAACGTCGGTTGCAGCCTCAGCCAAATCGACACCGATGGAGATGGTGTCAGCGATGCTGAAGATGCGTTCCCAGAAGACCCCACAGAAGTTGCTGATAGTGACGGAGATGGTGTAGGCGATGTTGCCGATTACTATCCATCCGATGCCAAGCGTTCTGTAGACGAGGGAGGAATCTCCATGCCATTCTTGATTGCATTGGTAATCGTTGTATTCGTCGGTATTGGTGTCATGGCTGTGTTCTTCATGCGCCGTTCAGGAAATAATGGCGAAGAAGAATATGCAGGCGCGTTCTCAATGGACCCACAACCTGCACAGAATATCTACGACATGGCGGGTGTGGGCGAACAGAGTGTCGAAATGGCCCCAACCACATCTCCGTCGATGGCCCCTGCACACGCGACCATCAACGAGCATGGTCAAAAATCGTGGGTGGATGAGACTGGAGTATCTTGGTGTCAGGAACCCGATGGAAGCCTCAGGAGATATGACGCTGAAAGTGGAGCATGGGTCTCCCACCAGTGAATCAAATACTGATTGACACACGACCTCAGGGTCTTGCGATTACTCGAAATGGATCCAGGTGGACATCTTCGCCTATGGCTAATGCGACACTTGGGTGAAAATACTGCCGATGTTCGTTGGATTGCGCGTTCAACACTCTGGGGATTATTGCCCGAACCCTGCGAATTTGTCGCTCTAAACGTTGAAAGACGATTGCGGCTGTTGCGATTGATTGGATCTCTGTGCGATTTGCGCAAGGGTGAAACTGTACCACTTTCAGTTCGCAGTTTCGCAGAGGCAGCCCTGATGGGGTCGAGTAAACGAGCCTTGCAAATTATCGATTATTGGGTTGCTGGACAGGCCTTGCCACCTTGGCTTGAGGCGCGTTGTATCCAAAGTCAGCGCCACCTTGCTAGGCGCATCTCTACCGCCCTACTCCCCGCCCGTCAAGCCATCGATGGTTTGTGGCTGTTAGACATGCCTTCGCCATTCCTACCATTCGCTGTTGCCCAACATCGGCAAATGTTCGGGGCGAGGAACTGGTTGGTGCATTCAGGAGGAGACAGGTTGTACCCTGGCATTTGGACATGGACGATTGATGTCTCGGGGGATGGAGAAGTTCTGCGGCGAACTCGGGCTGGTTTTGAGCCATTCACGCGCGCCTGCGCACACCGTGATGCATTTGAACCGGGCAGCAGTGGCGTAGCATGATGGACGTCTGCATTATTCTCGGATCTCGCTCGGATTTACCTGTAGCAAAAAAGGCAACAAAGGTTCTCAATGACTTTGGAGTCGAATACGAATTGCGTGTAGCCAGCGCACATCGCGCACCCAAATATCTGGAAGGAATTATCGACGCTGCACTGGATGTAGATTGTCAGGTATTCATTGGAATGGCGGGTGTGGCAGCGGCCTTGCCTGGCGTCATCGCATCGATGACAACAAGGCCGGTCATCGGTGTACCGGTTGGAGGAAAAGTACCTCTGGATTCCCTTCTATCAATCGTTCAAATGCCACCTGGAATGCCCGTAGCAACCGTCGGTGTCGATCGTGGAGACAATGCCGCAGTCCTCGCTGTTCAAATTCTGGCCTGTGGAAACACAGACCTAGCCAAAGACTTCGCCACATATCGTGAAAATATGACAAACAAAGTCATTGCCGACGACGAATTGACGCAGTCGGAAGGTGCCTGAGATGAACCCGCAGATGCTCATCGATGAAGGGGTCACAATTCTCAAAGAACAAATCGACGATGTTGCAATCATCGCCTGTAGTGGTGGTATCGATTCAACGGTTGCAGCAGTGATGGCCAACAGTGCAGTGGGCAGCATGTTGCACTGTGTCTATGTCGATACAGGATTCATGCGAAAAGGCGAAACTGAAGAGGTTCGGGAAATGCTCACTGATTTGGGCCTGAACCTGAAGGTCGTTGATGCGAGTGAGCGATTCTTCAAGCACCTCGAAGGTGTAACCGAACCCGAAGAAAAACGCAAAGTCATCGGAGAACAATTCATTCGAGTCTTTGAGGAAGAGCAAGCGTCCTGTGGCGCCAAGTATCTCGTTCAAGGCACAATCGCGCCGGATTGGATTGAATCCGGTGGTGGAGAACGTGACGTCATCAAAAGTCATCACAATGTTGGAGGTCTGCCGGATGACGTCGATTTGATAATTGTGGAACCACTTCGAGATTTTTACAAGGATGAAGTTCGCAACATGGCTGCATTGCTGGAAATCCCAAGTAGCAACCGCCAACCATTTCCTGGACCCGGTCTGGCTGTGCGTGTGTTGGGCGATCTAACACGGGAGCGGACCGAGGCCTGTAGGGAAGCGTGTGCCATTGTGGAAGAGGAATTCGAAACCGCGGCAACAGCTGGAGAAATGGAGTTGCCTTGGCAATATTTTGCAGCATTGCTTCCTGTCAGCAGTGTTGGAGTTCACGGTGATGCGCGCGTCTACGGTGAAACCATTGTCGTGAGGGCTGTTCGCAGCATAGATGGGATGTCCGCGCGTTACTCCGAAATCCCGCACAGTATTCTACAAAAGATTAGTACACGAATCACGAACACTCTGAAAGGCCATGTCAATCGAGTGGTCTATGACATCACTCACAAACCACCCGGGACCATCGAGTGGGAGTAATCACTCTTCTTGGTCCGAAATCGGAACCAAATTGGATGGCCATTCTGCAACGACTGGAGTCACAGGGGGTTCTCCGATTTGTTCGCGAATGGATACGATACAGGGTATATCTGCGAATGTCCTACCGATACGTGCAAAGAGCATATTGTGTCCAATTGATGGGCCCACGAAAGGATCCAATATGGACCCACTAGGGTGGACCAAATGAATCGCGATGAAATCCTGATTTTCTTCGCGGACACCAAACAGAACCAATTCTAAACGCGTTTCACCCACTTCTCCTGCAGTGATTTGGCGCCGTGCAAGAGGACGACGTGCCCAACGCTTGGATTCCGAAACCCAACTCGAGTCGATGGTTGAAAGACCAACATCAACATGTGCAACTGGAAGTAGCCATCGTCCAGGAGGCCATGCCAATAGCGTTGCAATCCGAACCACTTGAGACAACCACAGTGGAATCGAAATCAATACCGCCAAGATTGGTAGGTGGCCAAGAGGCTGGTTGTAAACAACCCAAATCAAAACTCCTAGCAGGACTGTTTCAATCCGTATGAGATTCCACATCAACATCTTGATCGGGGAACCTTCTGTCTGATTAAGAGAAATTCTGCTGGCACCCAACCAAAGAAGAACAAACGCGCCAAAGAAAAGGCCGAGACTCAATTGTAAACCCATTCCGATCCCATGTCCAATCGCATGAAGAAAAATCGGAATTACACCGGCTGAAAGAAGGAAAACCGACCAAGCCGCAGGGAAAAGGAATCGGACGAGTTCCGGTTTCAAGCGCTGTCTGCGCCACCCATCCCATGCATCGGGTGCCTCAACCTCGTGTGGAAGGCGAAATGGCAAGCGCTCGGAACCAAACCATCCCGCTTCACCGAGAAGGAAGGACTTGTCCGCCCCCGCCATGCTGATGCGGTATTGCCCATCCGGCATCAATTCGACGCTGTGACAATGACAATGCGGGCGCGTGTTGCAGATTCAGAATCTCATTCTTCTTCGTCTAAGTCTGAAGAACACGTTGAGACGCCCATCAGCGTGTAGGTCGGACAATGGGCCGATGATGCTGTCGCAATCAACCAAATGGCCATTCCAATGGCGAAGTAGTGGAAATACTGTTCAACGCTACCCAAATTCCCCGTTAACTCTGCCACAGCGAGGCCACCGCCGCCAAGAGCGCGCATGACCCGATCGGAAGAACCCATATTTCGTGCAAGCATCTCAATCATCCCGTCCTCAATCATCCATCGGGTGACGGAGTACTAAATTTCGTGCCGCCCAAACTTCGTCGACCCGTTTTACAGGAGTATCGTGTGGAGCGGTCTTCACAACCTCGGGGTCTTCAGCGAGGATGGTGAGGAAATCGTCAGCAAATTGATCGATGGCTTCTTTGCTTTCAGTTTCAGTTGGTTCAAGCATCAAACATTCAGGCACAATCATTGGGAAATACAGGGTAGGAGCCATGTATCCATAATCCAGTAGGCGTTTGGCGATGTCCTTTCCAGTCACACCCGTCGCTTCTTTGACAGGTGTCATACTGAGGGTGAATTCGTGCTTGACAACATCGGCGGGAGCCCCATCAACCGGCATTGCATGAATCGTTTCTCGAACCTCTTTGGAGGGGTTCATGATTCGATGTCGGAGATAATTGGCATTGAGTACTGCATGCTCGCTCATCTTCTCCAAATCCCGGCCATAGCGACGATAGAAGGCCCAAGCTCGTACAGTCGCCCCTGAGTTTCCATGCCACTGATGTACCTTGCCAATCGATTTAGGAGGGTCATACCAATCAAACCAAACCTCGCCCTCTTCATCTTCTTCGGCCACGACGAGGGGCGCGGGTAGGTAATCGGAGAGGTGAGCCTTGACGCCGATCGGTCCAGCGCCTGGGCCGCCTCCACCATGAGGCTGGCTGAAGGTCTTGTGTAGATTGTAGTGAACCGCATCAAAGCCCATTAGTCCGGGGTTGGTTTTACCAAGAATCGCATTGAAATTGGCCCCATCATAATACATCTGCCCACCGGCTTTGTGTACAATCTCAGCGGCTTCAGCAATATCGGGTTCAAAGATTCCGAGCGTGCTTGGATTGGTAATCATCATCGCAGCCGTATCATCACCGACAACGGCGCGTAGTGCATCCAAATCGAGTTGACCATTTTCAAGTGAAGGGACCTCAATAATCTCGTAACCGCACATGGCTGCACTCGCAGGGTTTGTCCCATGTGCACTGTCTGGGACGATGACTTTGTCGCGGTTGGCTTGTCCAATCTCCCGGTGATACTCTTGGATACAACGCATCGCTGTGAATTCGCCCTGTGCCCCAGCGACCGGTTGGAGTGTTACGGTGTCCATGCCGGCACAATGTGAAAGCATCTCTTGCATCTCATGGAAAATTGCCATCAAACCTTGCAAATGTGAGGCCGGAGCCAGCGCATGCAAGTCATTCATACCCGGCATCTGAACGATTCTCTCGTTGACCCGAGGATTGTGTTTCATCGTACACGAGCCCAAGGGGTAGAATCCTGAATCGATACCATGGCTTCGTGTTGACAACCACGTGTAGTGGCGAACGATTTCGGGTTCCGAGGCCCGGGGCCAACGCGGCAACCTGTTGCGTTGCAACTTTTTGGGGATCTCAAACTCGTTGGAGACGGGATCGGGCTGGGCATAACCGGCCCCTTCGGCCCCATTAAAAGCGAACAAATCACTCATTCAGAAGCCTCCAACCAATCGCGAATTCCTTCAGCGAGTTCCTCAATATCCTCTGCATCGATTTGATCGGTCGAACAGACGAGAAGTTCGTTTTCTCGTTCTGGCCACCATTGAGATAGGTCAAAGCCGCCCGTGATTTCACATTCCTCGTCAAGGAATGACAGTAAATCGGAGGTGGTGCGAGGAAGGCGGATGGCGAACTCGTTGAAATGAACGCCATTCGGGTGAACCATTTCGATTCCATCAATGGCCATGATTGCTGCTTTTGTTGCAGCACAAGCGCCAGCATTCCTTTGAGCCAGTTTTTCGATACCTTCAGGACCGAGCAGCGCCATGTGCATCGCTCCCATCAAAGCGATGAGTGTTTCATTTGAGCAAATATTGGAGGTCGCCCGATGTCGGCGAATGTGCTGTTCTCGAGTGCTGAGTGTAAGGGTGAAGGCTCGTTCTCCATCGGAATCTCTGGACAAACCCACGATTCGACCGGGCATTTGTCGTATGTAGGCTTTAGAACAAGCAAAGAGGCCGTAAATGGGGCCTCCAGCTGTTGGACCAATGCCAAATGGTTGGCCTTCCCCTACAACGATATCAGCGCCATAATCACCCGGTGGAGCGACCAAGCCTAGAGATACCGGTTGGACACCAACTACGAGAGCTGTGTTTTCACCTACAATTGATTTCAGATCACATAGCCCCGGGTCAAGTAACCCCAATGCATTCGGTTGTTCGACATAGATTGCACAGGACCCTTCAGCGGAGGCGGCGGCGGCCAAATCGAGCATTCCCTCATCATCATGTTGAAGCATTTTGATTTCGATTTCAGCACCTTGGGTGTAATTTTCAATCACAGACATTCGGTGTGGCGGGACCAAATCTGAGACGTAAATTGTGGATTTTTGAGAGGCCTTGCGATCGTGTACACGCACAGCACAGGTCAATGCTTCAGCGGCAGCGGTGCTGGCATCATACATTGATACATTGGAAACGGGCAAACCGACCAGTTCTGAAACCATGGTCTGGAATTCCCACATCGCCTGAAGCATACCTTGACTGACTTCGGGCTGATAAGGTGTGTATGCTGTCAAAAATTCCCCTCTGGTAGCCAGCATGGCTACCATCGTTGGAACATAGTTGCTGTAGAGGCCGGCGCCGAGGAAAGAAGGGCGGCTATCGACAGAGATGTTTGTACCCAACAACATTCGAGCCTCGCGAAGAATCTCTTCTTCGGTCTGCGGCGCTGGTAAATCGAGTGGTTCGGTTCGGTATACTTGCTCAGGGATATCCGAAAACAAATCATCGATTGAGTCCATCCCCATGGCCGCAAGCATCTCTGCCTCGCGTCCAAGATTGGGGAGTTGGTCGACCAAGGGCTCACCTCTCGGCGCCCCGTAGGGGCGCATTTCCACTCCCGCCTGTCCTCTATCGGCTCTTCAAGGTTCGCGGAAGAAGCAGTGGATTTCCGAAGGGAAATATGCCGTCAACATCATACCCTATGGATGAGAGGCAGTCGATGGGCGAACACATGAAGGTGGCCATCAGTGGACAAGATGATTTTGTCCAACCATATCTGGAATCTGCTCTTGGCGACAATGTTGTGCAAATTCCGCACGAAATGTTGCAAGAGAAAATCCAGCTTGATGTGTTGCTTACCTCTTGCGATGCGGTCGTGTTGATGAATGCACACCCACCACAAACAGGTACCGGTCGTGATGATCGTGCCGCACTCCTTGAGATGAGGGATTCAGCTAGGCCGATTCTAGAAGCGGTCGAACGACATGGGAGTCTACATCTAGTTCTCATCGGTACGTTGCGCGTCCATCCTCGACCCGGACCCGAAGACCCATATTACTCGAGTCAAGTTTCTGTTGTCCCAAGGGATATTGCAGCAGAAGGGCAACTTTGGGTAGAAGAACGAGCGATCGAACATGCGACTGAGAATGCACCAGTCAGTGTCCTGCGATGCTCCAATGTACAAGGCATTCGCATTGACTCCGATGAGGGGAATGGAACCCTTCACCAATTTGCACGTGACTCGATTTTTGGTTGGTTGAGTGTCCCTGGTGACGGAACTCAAGTGAAAGATTTCGTCCACATTTCAGATGTGATTGAAGTCGTAATGCATATTCTACAAAACCCACCGCCTACAAGAGAAACTCTCTGTATTGGAACGGGTGAAGGGGTGTTGATGAGTGACGTCGCAGCCATCTATCAAGAGCGGACAGGATCAGATCCACAATATGGAAACGATGACTCACATGAGGTCTGGGGAATTGTAGATGCTTGGGAAATCGAGCAGCGGTGCGGGTTCAAACCCTCCGTTACACCTGCAGAGATGATTGATGAGGCGTTCAAAAACGCCGGAGTCTAATCAATTGATTCGAATGAATGACGAATCTGCCTGCATCTGCCAATTGCTTCCATCTGGTGCGTTGTAAATGGTCTCACCCATCGCCCCTGTGGAATAACTTCCTCCACCTGGTAACTGTGTGTAATCAGGAATCACTTGAGGGGCAGCAGCAACCGCTGGAGCTGCAGCATATCCCATTGGCGCCGCCTGTGAATCCATGAACATGGACTCGCCTGTAACGGATTGGTCACCACGCCGCAATACAACCATTGTCGCCATGATGGCGATGCCGATAATCAACACAGTGCCAATGATAATCCATAGCAAATTCTTCTGCAAAACCGCACTGGTATCACCAAGATTGACTCGTTCGTCAAGAGAACAGCCAGCGTATTCACCATCGGTTTGGACCTCTTCTCCAGAGGGTGTTTCGGGACACTGGTCGACATCTGACATAACTCCGTCTGCATCCTCATCGCGCTGGCTGGCTGAACAGCCAAGCAAATCTGGACTGGCATCTAAGACCGATTCCCCCTCAGGAGTATCCAAACAGCGGTCGAGATAGAGACGAATACCGTCGGCATCCGAATCATCGTCACCATACCAACATCCGAAGACATCAACGTCACCAAATCCAGAATGATTGGTTCGAGTCGCAGCATCGGAGGTCCCTACACACTGGTCCGGACCATTTGGTGAGACCAAGTCACCTGTAACGCCATCCATGTCGATATCATACTCTGAGACGTGGCAACCATCGACAGATGTCATGGTCTTGTACTGAGCGGGCGTATTGGGGCAATCATCGATGTAGAGTAGTTTGCCGTCGCCATCGGAATCTGATTCACCTGGCCAGCAGCCAATCTCATCCACGTCAAAGCCGTGCGAATCATTGAACATATCCCGAATCATTGAACTCGGTGTGCTCTGACAATTGTCAAGGTGGTCCCACACACCATCGCCATCGGTATCTTGCTGTGTGAACCAGCCGCATCCTGTAACATCGATGTCTTCACCCAGTGGGGTGTTTGGACATTGGTCTGCGGTATCGGATACGGTGTCTTGGTCGTCATCGTCGTCTTCGGTGTCATCTCTGCAACCATCTCGATCCCAATCATTCTCTGAAGTTGAGACCCAGCCGGTCTCACCCTGAGGACAACTGTCATCGGCATCTTGGAACCCATCACCATCGTCATCGGTGTCTTCGTCAAGGTCTCTGCAGCCATCTCCGTCCATGTCTGAAATTGCATCTGAAATCCATCCCGTCATTCCGCGTGGGCATGCATCGTTGGCATCAGGAATGGTGTCCCCATCATCATCATCATCCTCATCCAAATCTCTGCAGCCATCGCCGTCAAGATCGGTTGAAGGAACGCTTTGCCAATTGAGTTGCCAACCGAGTGGACCGGGAGAACAATTGTCGTTGACGTCTGCGACTTCGTCTCCGTCGTCGTCATTGTCTTCTGTGGCATCGCGGCAACCATCGCCGTCACGATCGTTGTTCTCATCTGATATCCAGCCCAAATCTCCGGTTGGGCAGAAGTCTAGAATCGCATCCATGGCGTCTCTGTCGAGGACACCATCGTTGTCATCGTCATCATCTTCGCCACCATCCTTGCAGCCATCGCCATCGTGATCGGTAGTGGTAGAAGCAGTCCAATTGTGCCAGCCACGTAGACAGTCATCATCGACGTCGTTGACACCATCGTTGTCATCGTCGGGGTCCTCTTCTGAATCGTGACAACCATCGCTGTCGTGATCGTTGGCTGAATTGCTGGACCACTGTTGCTTGTACATTGTACCTGTACAGGGGTCGTTGACATCCGCAACACCATCACCATCGTCGTCCTGATCCTCGGTTGCATCTAAACAACCATCTTGATCCATATCGATACTCACATCTGTTGTATCCCAATTGACTTCAGGACCATCACAATTGTCGATGTTGTTGAATTTACCATCTCCATCCATGTCATCATCACAAACATCTCCAATGTTATCGGTATCGATGTCACTCTGATCTGCATTCGCATCAACGGGACAGTTGTCATCACCATCAGCCGTACCATCACCATCACTATCGGCACCTACGGCCCAAACCCACATACCGACGTCATAACCGCCATTCTCTGTGTAGTAATTGCCTGTACCTGTGACACTGGAACTCCCGAGCGTGAGAGTGTAAGTAGAACCGGTTGCAACACCACCTCCACC
>Ga0208764_10002115_pt1 | contig 12586 bp, 11 predicted proteins | sample ETNtaG_18_FD_185762 | JGI IMG/M metagenome (GOLD analysis project Ga0208764, IMG submission 185762) | Marine microbial and viral communities from oxygen minimum zone, Eastern Pacific Ocean - ETNP201302SV91 (SPAdes) (version 2) | ecosystem: Environmental > Aquatic > Marine > Oceanic ... | reverse complement strand
TTTATCTACTCAATAACTTTATTTAAAAGATTTCATTCCTGTTCTCTCCTGAGTATTATTGAGTAATGCGAAGAAGAGAGCACAAAGTTTCTTACTTAAGCAGCGAAGCAATATTTGCTATTCCTGCCATGAAACCTTCAAAGGTAATTCTTTCTTTACTTGTTTGTAGTTCTTTAATGTTATCTGATGTTTATTTTGAATCTTCTTCTAAAATTAGAGGATACGCACAAGATTTATTTATACCTCTGAATGCTTTGGTTAATGTTCCTGTCGGTTTTCTCACCACTATAACTGATTCTCTTAGAACAAAATCTAAACTCAAATTATCATTAGAGCAAGTTGAAGAAGAAAATAAGAAATTACAAGTTATCAATCAATTCCTTGAGAAAGTTTCTAAAGAAAATGAAGAATTAAACTCTTTATGGTCTTCTGCTAGGTTAAATTTTGATAATTATTCTTTTGCAAGGAAAAGATCTATCTCTTCCAATGAGTTTCAGCCCTCACTGACAGTGGATATAGGCCGTAATAGCGGTGCGGGTATAAACGATGCTTTGCTTACTCAAAAAGGGTTATTAGGAAAGGTAATTTCTTTAGGACTTTATAGCGCTGAAATTATGCTTATATATGACGTAAGATCAACTATCCCAGTTATTACAGAGAAATCTAAATTGCATGGAAATGTTAGAGGAAGCGGCCTAGGTAGGACTGGAAATATAGAATACATAAAGAAAACAGCTTCTTATCAATTAGGAGAAAAGGTTTATACTTCTGGTATTGCGGGAGTTTTCCCAGAAGGTATTTTTGTTGGAGAAATAACTTCTATAGACGACCTTGAGGATAGTAAATTCTTAAAAGTAGAAGTATCTTTCTTACAATCTCCCTTAAATCAAGATTATTTTTTAATTTACAAGAATGAGTAGAGATATAAAAAATCAATTTTTAATTTTCTTAACGCTATTTACGGCTTTATGTATAGATAGCTATTTGTTGCTAGGAGCTCTTCAAATCATTAAACCAACCTTTGTGTTGCTAGCTTTAATTTATTGGAATATGGCATTGCCAGATAGAGTAGGAATAATGGCAGCTTTGTCTTTTGGAATTTTTGTAGATCTAGTTGAAGGTTCTTTACTTGGGCTTCACGGGGTTCTTTTTATTTTGATTACCTATGCCTGCCAAAGGTTCTTCTATCAATTTAGAGTGTCACCACTTTGGCAGCAATCGTTTATCCTTTTCTTTTTATTCTTCTTTTATAAACAAGTGTTTGCTCTAGATTTTTTAAATACAAATCAAGATCTAACAAATTTTTCAGATAGTTTGTCTCTTAAGAATTCTTTTTTGTTTGCTTTGTTTTCTGCTTTAATTTGGTCACCTTTTCTTTTAGTTCTTAGGTACTATAGAAGAAGATGGATTAAAACATAATATCTAGTGAACAAGATTATATCTTCAGTCTTATCATTTTTTTGTATTTTAATTTGCATTTTAATTCTTATCTCATCGGTTTTAACTTCTGAAAAGAGTCTCAAGTTTATTTTGAACTTAAACCAAGATTTTGATGTCGATGTTATCTTAAAGAATAGTTATTGGCACCCATATAGACCAAGCGTAGAGATAGATTTCCTATCTGTAACTGAGCAAGGAAAGGAGACTCATATCTTAACTGCAGATATTTTGAAAGTTAATTTCAACCTCTTATCTATTCCTAAAGGAAGCATAGTTCAGAATGTCTTTTCTAAGAATGTGAGTTTTTTTATCAATCTTTCAGGCAATAAAGACCCTACTAATTTTGGTTACTTACAGACTTTTCCCCATCTATTAAAAAATTTAAACATTGAAAGTTTTTCTATTATTGATTCTAGCAATAAATTCAATAGTTTAAGTGGCAGATTATCTCTCGTAAATTTAGTTTCTGGAAGTTCCAAGTTGAGTTTTTATGCAGAGGATGGGGAAGAAGGAAATATTGATTTAAGAGTTAATTCGATTTTAGGTTCTAGTAATTTAAAAGATTTTAAGGGTTTTATTAAAACCTCTAAATTTAAGTTAAAAAAAGGAATACTAAAAGAAATGTGTATCGATTGTTTAACAGGAGAACTCAACAATAAAATATCATTTACAGTTATAGACTCTAAATTAGTTAAACTCTCAGGAAATTTAGATTTTAAACCTCATTCAAGTCTAGGCTTCGTTGATTCGTTCCATGCAAGTATTGGATTGGAAGACTCTAAGAACAATGTCTTTAGAATATCTTCTTATTTAAATCGCGATAAAGCACATTCGCTTCCTGAAATTTTTAGTTCTTATACTTCAGAAGATATGATGTTTTACATCCCTGAAATAAGTTTAGGTCAAAATAAGACTGTTGATAATATCTTATCTTTTTTGTTGCCTTCTGACTTTATTGTAAAAGGGAATATACGTAATCTTGCGTTTAAATTTCAAAATAATACTGAATTAAAGGCGGACTTAAGTCAGCTTTCTTTAACTTATAAAGATATATCAATTACAGGGATTCAAGGAAGTCTACAATATATTCCCAAAAATACAATTTTAAGAATAAATTCCCCAGCACTTGAAGTAGATTATAAGACTTTATTTGATAGTTCTTTGATTTTTAATAACTTAAGTACGACCTTAAGTATAAAACTAAAAGATAATAAATTATCTATACCATCATCAGGATTTGAGGCTATTTTTAAGGATTCCTTAATTAAAGGCCATTTAAGTTTCTTACCAAGTCCACATCAAGACAATGGAGATTTATCTATCTCTGCTGCCACTAACCATTTAAGTTATTCAAGTGCTTTTTCATTATTCCCAAATTTTACAAATGTTACAGAGACTAAGAATTGGTTAAAGAAATCTATTTCTTGCGGATCTTTAAAGCGACTATCTTTTATATTTAGAACTCCTATTAATAATAAGTTTAATAACTCTAGTCCATCTTTCCTTTCTAAAGGATCTTTTGAAGAAGCGTGTTTAAATATAAATGGTACTGAAATTAGCAATATACAATTGGATTTTAAGCTTAATAATTCTTCATTTTATGGGAAGATAAAAGAAGGTAAATTATTTGGTTCCTCCCTTGCCGGCACTGTTAAAACTTTTCGATACAATAATAAAAATATAATAGAAGTTAAGGGTGATTCTGAAGGACCTTTAATGTCTTTATTAAAGCTTTCAAAATTAGACGATATATTTAGCGCCGAAGACAAATCATCTGGTAAACATGATACATCTTTTGATTTTACTTCAACATTAAGTTCGTCTATCAAGCTTCTAGGAAGTCAATCTAGTTTGAAATTTAATACCAACATAAAAGACGGTAATTTAACTAACAAAGATACCAATTTAAGTCTTACTGATCTTTATTCTTCCATAGAATATAACAATTTAGATGGCGTAAAAGATAGTTTCGCTTCTCTTAGAATAAATGAGGTACCAGTTCAATTTGACATTAAAAAGAAACAAGTTGATGAAAAGATTTTTACTTCCTTAACCGCAGAAAATACTTTTTCAGCAAAATCTATTTCAACTTTTCTTGGTCTAAAAAAGGGAATTAGTGGTTCTTCAAAATTTAGTATAGAAATATCTCTACCCTCGTTTATTAGAAACAAGAAAACCTTAGAACCGGAAATTAAGATTTTTTCTGATTTACAGGGATTGTCTATAGATTTACCTGAACCTCTTAATAAATATAAAGGATCTACAATAAACTTTAATCTACTGTTTCAGCCGTTTGTATTAAATCGATCGGCTAGGTTAACTTTTTATTATGGAGATCTTTTTAGAGGGAAGCTAGATTTTAAAGAAAACACAAGAGAAGGATTTGTAATAGCAGGAAAGAAAAAACAAAATATTTCTACTAAAGATAATAAAATTCAATTAGTTGGAGAGATAGAAAAGTTAAATCTTAGAGAATTTATATCTTCTGGTTTATTTTCAGCTGAAGGGACAAGTAATTTCTTTATAAAAGACTTATTAATACATGAGGCTAATTTATCAAATTTAACTCTGATAAAAACAAATATCAGCTCTTCAAGAGTTAAGGATGGAGTTGAGTATGTATTTATAAATGAAGATTTAAGTGGAAAATTGTTAATTCCAGATGAGGTAGACAGAAGAATGTCACTTAAATTGGACTATCTTACAGTGAATCTAGTTTCCGATGGCGCTAAGGATAGTTTTCTTTCTTTATTTAACACAATAGAAGAAGGCTTTAATTTTAGCACACAGGCAATTTTCTTTAATGGGATAGATTACGGTCAATGGGAATTCTCAATTCAACCGAATCCAAATGCATTAATTATTGATGATATAAAAGGTGCTTACGGAAAATGGGGAGTTAAAAGAGATAGAGATGGGCAGTCTTCGTTGACCATAATCAAAAATCCTTTTGGATGGACCTCTAGTCTGGAAGCAAATATCTACTCAGGTTCTCCAGAGAAAGCTTTTAAACAAATAGGAATTGAACCAAATTTTGAAATGGATGTATTCAATGCAGATATTAACTTGAAGTGGAATAATTTACCTTGGCTTTTTGATTACAATTCAATTTATGGAGATATTTCTCTCAACCTGTATGGATTAAATATCAAGAATAGCGAAGATCTGGATAGGTCCAACAATGTATTAAGGCTAGTAAATATTTTTAATATAACTGATTCAATTGAGAAGGTTACAAACTTAGATTTTAGAAAGTTATATAAAAGAGGTTTTAGTGCCGATAGAGTTACTGGAACTTTCAATATAAATAAAGATAGTATAGAGATAAAGGACCCGATTCTTCTTAAGAGTGGCTCTAGTAAATTTAGTTGGACTGGAGATTTATCAAGAAATAAGAAAGGTGAAATTGATGAACTTGATCTTGAAGTAATCATGACCCTTCCTTTAAGAGAGTATCTACCTGCTTATGCATTGATTTTAGGTGGACCTATAACTGCAGGGGTAGTCTATATTGCTGGAAAAGCTTTTGAAAAAAATCTTGATCAGTTAAGTTCAGGTAAATGGGAAATTAATGGAAATATCGCTGAACCCAAAACTGAATTTAAGGGCTGGTTTGAAGATAGAAAATAATAATTCTTAATTAACTTTCCTTAAACGGGCTGAATTAATACCAGCTTCATTTCTATATTTTGAAACTGTTCTTCTCGCAATATTAATTAGATATTTATTTAAAAGAAGATTGCGAAGATTTTCATCACTTAAAGGGCGGCTTGAGTCCTCATCAGAAATCAGTAACTTTATTATTTTCTTTAGCTCTTCTGCTGCGATGTCTTTTCCTTCCTTCTTTTTATTTACTTTTTTTTGCAGTAAGTTTTTTAAAGGAATGATTTTATCAGGTAGCTGTATGAATTTATTTTTTACTATTCTTGAAATAGTTGATTCGCTTAATTTTAGGGCCTCTGCAACCATTTTATTGGAGATGGGCTTTCTGTTTGATTCATTATTAAGATATTTAGTTTGAAACGTTACAATAAATTCACTTACCAGGAAAAGAGTTTGTTGTCTTTTCTCTAGACCTTTTAAGAAAGACTTAGCTTCTATTATTTTTTTACTATTTTTAGTATTTAATTTATTTCTTATAATTTCAATGAGTTCTTTGATCATAAAATCATCATTCAAACTTACGTGCCATAGGTCTTTTTGCGAAAAAGCAATTAAATCTGGTCTAACGTATAGATCCTTATCAGAACCGAAGTTCAGTCCTTGATTAAGATTAAGTTTAGAAATGTGATTCCTGATTAAGGGATTAAGATCTCCTATGCTTATTTCCTGACTAATAAGTGATCCTAAAGATTGTTTGATTTGGTTTTTTTCATTTGTTTTTAGTTCTAGATTATCAATTTGTATATCTAAAGACTCTTCAATTGATTTATAACCGCAACCAGGCGGATCAAAACTCTGAATTATCTTTAAAATAGAGTCTATTTTTGCGTTATTTACGTCTAATAAAAAATCTTCTTTAATTAATTTTTTTATATGTATGTATTCTAGTTCAGGATCTAGCCTTCCATTGTCTTGAATTGAATCAATTAGAATCTCTCCAATTAAGGTTTCATGCCCCGAAACTGGAGAGACATACAATTGTTCAAGAAGTTTATCTTTTAGGTTATTCTCTTGATCAATCTGAAAGTCTAAGAAATTATTTTTTAAATTAGGGTTTATAGCATTTCTATATCTGTCTGCAAGAACCTCATCCCTGAAGAAAGCTATTTTCTTGTTGTTAGAATCTTTGCAGAATTCAGTAATTAAATCTTCAATATCACATCTAATCTCAAAGTCGGTATTGGAAAGCAGCTCTATTTGCTTTTGTAGATTAAAAGTTAGGTTTATTGATAACTTCTGCTTCTGCTTTAGACTTTGTTTCACTTTATTGCTTAAAGTCTTTTCCTAGGTATACATCTTTTACTAAAGGATTTTTACTAACTTCTTCAGGTATACCTTCCGCAATTATTTTTCCTTGGTTAATTATTAAGACTTGATCACAAATTTGCATAGTATCTCGAACATTGTGATCACTAATTAGGACGCCTATATTTTTTGATTGAAGCTGCTTGACTGTCTTTTTTAAATCCGAGACAGCTATAGGGTCTATCCCAGCAAATGGTTCATCAAGAAGTATAAAGCTTGGATTAGATCCCAAGGATCTAGCTATTTCAGTCCTTCTTCTCTCTCCCCCTGAAAGTTTTATTCCAAGAGTATTTGAAAATTCATTTAGTTTAAATTCATCAAGTAATTTATTTAACTCTTTATTCATTAGATCTTTAGTTAAGTCTTTTCTTTGCTCCAATGAGGTCATTATATTTTCTTTTACTGTTAGCTTTCTAAATATTGAAGATTCTTGAGGCAAGTAAGATAGACCCAGATTAGATCGCTGAGAAATATCCTTATTAGTAATATCTACAGCATCTAGTTTTATTAATCCAGAATCTTTTTTTAGTAAGCCCGCAATAATATAAAATAATGTAGTCTTCCCTGCACCATTTGGTCCTAAAAGACCTAATGTATCACCAGAATTCATTTCAAAAGAAATATCTTCTACTGCTATTTTAGAAAAATAATTCTTACTAATATTTTCTACTGTTAGCTTCATGAATTATTTATAATTTTTGCGTTAAAAGATTTTAATATTTTATCTTGATTAAGGTCATAATGAATTTCATCAGAAGAAATCTTCATATTATCTTGGTATAGCTCCGCTTTTCCTTTCATTAGAATTAAATTCTTTTCTGGAAAGAATTCAATGTTATTGGCTTTGCCTTTAGTCATCGAAGGTTTCGAGTTTTGTTTCTTTATTTTACCGAAACGTGCTTTCTCGAATAGCATTTTCATGCCATCTTTAGAAGTTTCATAAATATTTAAGCCTAAAGAAACAATCTCAAAATCGCTTGTTTTTAATTTTATTTCTTCTTTTGAAATAATGGATTGCTTTATAGGGTTTATCGTTAGAGTATTTGCCTCTAATTCATAAGCATTGTTTTCAAGAGTGAATTTAGCTTCAATACCACGGGTAAATTTAATATCTTGTATATCTGGGTTTACGCTTCCTTGCTTAGATTTAAGAAATATTTCTTTTCCATTTATCTGAAACGTTTGGTATATGACATTACTTAGATGTATTGTTTCATCTTGAATAGATGGGCTAGTTGAAGAGAGAGAAGTAGACGAAATAAAAATAAACAACCCCATAAAGGTTCTTACTTGAGTTAAAAGTGATTTAGATTTATACAACTTAAACTAGTCCGGCTTCAATTAGGTCATGCATTCTAATTAGCCCTGCAGGTTTAGTTTTATTATCTATTACAACTAATGAGTAGATTTTATTTTGTTGCATAAGCTTAATAGCCTCTACTGCTAGGGCGGAATTTCTTATAGTTTTGGCATTTTTAGACATTAGTTTAGATATGGGAGCTTCCAGCAAGTCTGCTTTATTACTAAGAACCCTGCGTAAATCTCCATCTGTAAAAATACCCTTTAGATTAGACTTTTCTTTTACTAAGGCTACGCCTAAACCTTTCGAACTAATCTCAATTAGAGTCTTAGCTAGACTGTCTGTTGGTTTAACTATTGGAAGTTCTTTACCTTTTTTCATAACGTCTTCTACTTTAAGAATTAGCCTCCTACCCAGCTTGCCGCCTGGATGAGATTTAGCAAAATCATCTGCTTTAAATTTTTTGGCTTCAAGCAATGCAACTGCTATAGCATCTCCTAAAGCAAGGGAGGCTGTAGTGCTTGTGGTGGGTGCTAGATCTAAAGGACAGGCTTCTTTTGATATACCAGTATCAATATTAATATTTGAGCTATTAGCAATTATAGAATCTTTAGACCCTGTAATTGAGAAGAAATCGCAACCTAGATCTTTTAGATAAGGTAGCAAGTCTATAATCTCTTTACTTTGACCAGAGTGGGAAAAAATCAAAACCTTGTCTGATTTATTAATTCCTCCTATATCTCCATGTAATGCTTCAGCTGCATTTATAAAGTTAGAGGGAGAGCCAGTACTAGACAGGGTAGCAGAAACTTTTTTTGCTATATGGCCTGATTTCCCGATTCCTAGAGTTATGATTTTCCCCTTTGTTTGTAAAAGTTTGTCACAAACATAATTAAATTCAGCCCCAATAGATTTTGCTAGTTCATCCAAGCCATTTGCTTCTATCTGTATTGTCCTTTTTCCGATTTTGAGGTGGTTAATTTTTTTCATAGTTACGTTTTTAATTAATAAGCATAAATTAAAGAAACAAAATAGATACTTAAGAATAATATACTCAGCAAGACACTAACTCTTCTACCTTGCTTGGAAAGTATAAAGATATATGTAATAAATATTAAAGTAATTGCGAAAAGAATTACCAGTAAGTCTGACCATTCTGAATATTCCCATCCTTCCGCCATTTGATTGCTTCTAAAAAGACCTGGAATAGCTAAGACACATAATCCGTTGAAGATATTTGATCCAATTAAAGTACCTGCAACGGCTTCATATCTACTTTTAAGAGCCAAAGATACCGAAGCTGCTATTTCAGGGAGACTTGTCCCTATTGCAAGGACTGTGTACCCAATGAATAACTGGCCTAAGTTAAAATTATCTAGTATTAGAATAGCTCCCGTTGTAATAAGCCAAGCAGCAAAAACCAAAGCAACCAAGGAAAAAATTAGCTTAATAAGATTCCTCTCAGATGCTTCTTCATCTTGTATTTCAGGCACTTCTTTATTGCTCGTATACCAAATATAAATTACGGCCATTAAGGAAATCAATAAGATTATAGAAGACGTAATAGCAAAAGGGTCAATTGCTATCACAACCCAAACTAGCAGGCTAGAGAACAAGAGAATAACTAAATTTTTGTTAATAGATTTAGGTTGTGAAATATTCTGTTTCTGTATGGACAACACCAGCAACATGGAACCAAATACAAGAGATAGGTTAGCTACATTTGAGCCGATCACATTACCTATAATCATTGCTCCTTGGTTCTCTAAAGAAACAAAGAAGGTGGTAAGCATTTCAGGTGCTGATGTTCCAAAAGCTATTACAGTAGAACCTATGAGGAAAGGTGACATTCCAAACTGCTTAGCGGCTAAAACAGAGTATTTTTCTAATTTCTCAGCACTAATCCATATTAAAGCTATACCTGAAATTATTGATACAAAAGCTAATGTCATAATATCTATAGACCCAACTATTTAATTGAGATAATTCTCAAGTGATATAATAATGCTAAAACATAACTTATTCATATTTATCTCCAATGAGAAAAACCTTAAAACAGCTATTAGTATTGACTATTTTTATAGGCAATAGTTTAGTCATAACAGCAGAAAGCATTTCTGCCCACGAGCATGCTGAAAGAACCCACAATAATATTATTCTAATATTGCAAACTAAGAATGCTTTATTTGAAGAAGATTCTGAATTATTTATTCAAGAAATTAGTAATGCTTTTAGCCCAATAGTAGATTTTCAAAGAATTGCTAGAAATGTTATGGGTAAGCACTATAAGAATTCTACTGATTCTCAAAAAGAAAGATTTTCGGAAGCTTTTAGATCAAGTTTATTGAATACTTATTCGAAAACTCTAATTGAATTTAAGGACGAAAAAATAAAGGTATTACCACCCAAGAAACAACTTAATTCGCCAAATAAGGTCAAGGTACATATTGAGATAATTACCTCATCTAAGAGCTATCCAGGCGTATATAGCATGTATTTAGATAAAAACGACGAATGGAAGATAATAAATATTGTTATTAATGGCATCAATCTAGGCATAACATTTAGAAGCCAGTTCTATTCTTTAATGAAAAAAAATAACAATGACATCTCAACAGTTATAGATAAATGGATAACTTCTGTATAAATGGATAAGCTTTTAATTAAAGGAGGGGCACCTTTAAATGGAGAAATTTATGCATCAGGGGCTAAGAATTCAGCCTTACCAATATTAGCTGCTTCCTTATTATCCGATTCACCTGTAAAGGTAGGAAATTTACCTCACCTTAACGATGTTACAACTATGTTGGAACTTTTAGGTTCAATGGGTGTAGACGTAATGTTGAGCGACGATATGGAGGTTCAAGTAGACACTTCATCAATTAAGAATCTGGATGCCCGTTATGAATTGGTTAAAACTATGAGGGCTTCTATATTAGTTTTAGGACCGCTTTTAGCAAGATATCAAGAAGCAACTGTAGCCTTACCTGGTGGTTGCGCAATAGGAAGCAGGCCTGTAAATCTTCATATAGATGCTATGAGTGCAATGGGGGCTGAAATAAATATAGAAGACGGATATATAAAAGCTTCAGTAAATGGAAGATTGAAAGGGAATAAGATTTCTTTTGATCCAGTTAGTGTAACTGGTACAGAGAATGTGATTATGGCAGCTACTTTGGCTGAGGGTGTTACTACTATTCAAAATGCTGCTAAAGAACCTGAAGTGGTTGATTTAGTTAACTGTTTAATAAGTATGGGTGCAAAGATTAAAGGGGCAGGGTCTGACACAATAGAAATTGAAGGGGTAGATTCTCTTGCAGGCACTTCTTTCTCCGTCATGCCTGATAGAGTTGAGGTAGGTACTTATTTGACCGCAACTGCAATGACTGGCGGGCATGTAAGAATAAAATCTGCTAAACCTGAATATTTATCTTCCGTAATAACTAAGCTTGAGTCTTCTGGTGCCGTAATTTATACCGGTGAGGATTGGGTTGAAATAAAGATGGAAATAGATAGGCCGATTTCTACAAGTCTTACAACAGGCCCTTACCCTTCTTTCCCAACTGATATGCAGGCTCAGTTTGTGGCTTTAAATTCTATTGCACAAGGCAGTTCTACTATTACTGAAACTGTTTTTGAGAACAGATTCATGCACGTACAAGAAATTGCAAGAATGGGAGGGGATATTACTCTTAAAGGCAATACAGCAGTGATTGAAGGAATCAAAACCCTTAAAGGTGCACCTGTAATGGCTACTGATTTAAGAGCTTCAGCTAGCTTAGTATTGGCAGGTTTGGTTGCAGAAGGATCAACGACAATAGACAGGATTTATCATATTGATAGAGGTTATGAAAGAATTGAAGAAAAATTAAAAATGCTTGGGGCTGATATAGAAAGGATATCTTAATAACTGTCATGGAAGATAAACAAGAATCATTAATATTGGCTTTGCCTAAAGGAAGAGTATTTGAAGATGTACTTCCCATTCTTAAAGATAGTAATTTTGAGTTAACAGATGATCCAAAAAAAACTAGAAAATTAGTTTTAGATACAAAAAATAAGAAAGTTAAGATTTTATTAGTAAGAGGTTGGGATGTGCCGGCATACGTAACTTCTGGAGCTGCTCATTTAGGCGTCGTAGGAAAGGATATATTAATTGAAAAAGAATCAGAAGAATTTATTGAACTTAAAGACCTAGAAATAGGAAAATGTCGATTGTCTTTAGCGGGAAAAAAAGATTTATTGACAGGAACAACAAGGATGAAGATAGCTACTAAATACCCTAAAAGCTCTATTAAGTTTATGGAATCTATAGGAATCCAGTCAGAAATTATTTATTTACATGGAGCTCAAGAGATAGCCCCTATAATGGGTTTATCAGATGCAATAATTGATTTAGTAGAAAGTGGAAAGACTTTGAAAGAAAACGGATTGTATGAAATTCAAATTATAAGAGATATTTCAACTAGATTAATAGCTAATAAAGCAGCTCTAAAAACCAAATCTTCTTTAATTCAAGAACTTGTAAACGTTTTTAATTAAAATTATGTTTAAGGAAGAGTTAAATATATCAAATACCGGGTTTGAATCAGAATTTTCAAATTTCCTTTCAAAAAAAGAACTCATTGATAAAAATATCATTTCATCTGTTTCTAAAATAATTGAAGAGGTATCTATTAGAGGAGACGAAGCTCTTATAGATATAACAAAAAAACTAGATAATCATTTAATAGAAGATTTTTTTATTTCTGAAGATGAAATAAATGCTAGTTTTAATAGAATAAACAAAGAGGTTATATCTGCACTAGAGTTTTCTTTTAATAACATTATTGAGTTCCATTCTAAATGCAGAGATTCCTTAAATTTAGAACAAATTGA
>Ga0208764_10002109_pt1 | contig 12595 bp, 8 predicted proteins | sample ETNtaG_18_FD_185762 | JGI IMG/M metagenome (GOLD analysis project Ga0208764, IMG submission 185762) | Marine microbial and viral communities from oxygen minimum zone, Eastern Pacific Ocean - ETNP201302SV91 (SPAdes) (version 2) | ecosystem: Environmental > Aquatic > Marine > Oceanic ... | reverse complement strand
AAATAAAATCGGTTACCTGCCCAAACTTATTACCAATTTGTTGGGGTGTCATTCCTTCTGTTGGCGCACCCAATGCATCACCCACGGCAAGCCCTAATAAACAACCCTGTGCTTTTTTTAATTTATCCATTTATTATATCCATTTATTTTATCACATTGATCTTTTTAGAATCAATCACTTTTCCGCCCACAATCATTCTTATAAAATAAGTCCCGGATGAAATATTAGAATCCGAATCTGTACTACCGTTCCATTTCATTTTGTGAATTCCGATAATCATGGGTTTGTTAACGAGCGTTTTTACTTTTTGCCCCAGTATGTTCATTATTTCAATCCGAATATTATCCCCGTGATTCGTTTCAGAAATTACCCATTTTATCGTAGTGGACGGGTTGCTTGGATTGGGATAATTATGCAGCAAACTGGAATCCTGAATAAAACCAGTTTCTGTTTCAACAATGGCAACCAACTCATTTTGCTGCTGTAATAACCATGTCCAAAAAGATTCTGAATTATAAGTCAAATCCCAGGCATTATGTCCAACACCTTCATACAAAGTCAGGTTCATATTTGCACCAATTTCGTTCAAACGATTGTACATGAATTGTGAGCCCTGCCAGGGAACGCCTGTATCCTGGTCTCCATGAAAGATCCAAACATTGGTGTTTTCCAATCGTTCTACACCGGGGACATCCCTTGCTGAAATTGGAACAACTGCGGCAAACATGGTTGGATGACTTACACCATATTCCCATGCTCCGAATCCGCCACGGCTTAATCCGGTGAGATAAATTCGAGATGGATCAACTGCATATTGGGAAATGATCTCCTGGGTAAGCGCATGAATACGATCCGGGTCCCAATGGACATTATCATAAAGTTGCGGACAAAGCATGATGAAATCAGTATTCATTCCTTGTTCATATAGTAAGGGTGGCCCACCGTTGCGTATATCATCAATATTGGTGATGGCACTTCCGGAGCCATGAAGAAATATGACTAATGGCCATGCTGAATTGGATTCTACATATCCGACCGGTAAGTAAAGCAAATAATTATCTTCAATGGAATTGGAAATTATTGTGGTAAGTGTCAACGACTGGGGCGTTGGTGAATTTGCCCCGTAACTTGGTGAAGAACTTGTCAACCACTCCAAAAAAGATTCATTCGAAAATGTCTGATCCCAAACATTCTGCCCAAGACTATCGTAAACTGTGATTTCCACATTGTCATTGCCACAATAATAATCCAGTTCGTAATACATATTTTCCGCATCTTCCACAGGAACATTATCGTCCAGCGCACCATGAAATATTTTAACATCAGGAGCGCCCATTCTACAAATTTCAGTACAGGCTGGAGCCCCCATTGGAGCAATCTTTGAAAATATGGATGGATAACTGACAGACAATTCCCATGCGCCAAAACCACCAATATCACCTATACCGGTAACAGACAAATAGGCATTATCAATATGATACGAATCTCCCAAATGATCCATTAATGCCATGATTGCATCCGGATCCCAATGGGTATTTTCAGGTAATTGTGGTGCTACGAGAAAAAAATCATATTCTAACCCATCTTCGATCAATGCCGGCAATCCAACACTTCTGATAAAATTAATATTATCGGTACCTTCAGTTCCTGTGAGAAATAAAACGAGTGGCCAAGCTTCACTGGGTGTATATCCATCAGGAATATAAAGGAGATAATTAAGGTCAATATTTTTCACTATTGCGGTTGAAAAATTTCCGTATTCCGGTTCTGTTCCAAAAGATAATGAAATGAGAAAAATGATTGAAATTATTTTTAAAGTGGATTTCATTTTTATCTTTCATTATTAATTGAAATAACATTCCCAGATTCAGCATTAAAAAAATGTGCTTTTGACATATCAAAGACCAAATCTACCTTTTGAGCAATTTCCAATTGGGTTTGCGGGTGAACTCGTGCAATTAAATTGTTAATTCCCGTGGTGATATGAATAAACGATTCATTTCCGATGGGCTCTACTAATTCTACTGCCAATGAAACTGAACATCCCTTTTTAATATCTAAACTCTTTTCTCTTATATGGATATCTTCAGGTCGAATACCAAAAGTGATTTCTTGTCCATTAAAGGATTTAAGATATTTTCCGAAATCTTGTGGTAATAGAAACGAGCAATTCCCATCATCAAATAAAAGGCCATCATTATTGACAATCTGCCCCAGCAGCAAATTCATAGATGGATTTCCGATGAATCCCGCCACAAACTTATTTTTCGGTGAATTATAAAGATTAAGCGGAGTATCGATCTGTTGGATTAATCCATCTTTCATTACCACAATCCTGTCCCCCATGGTCATAGCTTCAATTTGGTCATGGGTTACATAGATCATGGTAGTTTGAAGCCTTTCATGGAGTTTTGATATTTCACTCCGCATTTGGATACGCAATTTTGAGTCTAAATTCGATAACGGTTCATCAAAAAGAAAAACCAATGGATCACGAACAATAGCCCGACCTAAAGCGACCCTTTGCTGTTGGCCGCCTGATAATTCTTTCGGTTTCCTGTCCAACAATTCTTCAATATTAAGAATCTTTGCGGCTCGATATACTTTACCCTGAATATCGTCTTTACTGTATTTCCGTAACTCTAAACCGAAGGAAATATTTTGAAAAACAGACATATGGGGATACAGTGCATAATTTTGGAAAACCATGGCAATATCCCGGTCTTTTGGCGACACATCATTCACAAGGTTGTCCCCGATAAATAATTCACCTTCCGTAATATCCGTCAGCCCGGCAATCATTCGCAATAATGTAGATTTACCGCAACCGGACGGACCCAATAACACAATCATTTCCTTGTCTTTGATCTCCATACAGAAATCATTGACGGCAATTATATTTTTGTCAAAAACTTTTTGAATATTCTTTAAGGTAACTTTCGCCATTTAATTTTCTAAATTATTTTTTTGATTATTTGTTTCTTTGATATCGTGAAAGTACAAGGTTGCTTTCTATTTCGATTCTTTCGGCCGCTTCATCAACGGAAAATCTCCCAGCATATAATTCCTGCAAAATCGGGTTCGCCACCCGTCCTTTCCATTCCGAATAACCCGGTGTTCCCAACCAAGGTCCCACGGTTAAATGGTCTACCGATTTTGTTACAATTTCCCAACCATCATTTGCTGTATTAAAAGGCGGGAGTTCAAAACAGGACTTTCTTGCAGGAAGCATCCAATCGGATCGGGCAAGTTTAGCCATATTTTCAGTATTAAATGCAAAGCGGATAAAATCGAATGCATCTTTTTGTTTTTTTGATTTTTTCGGTATGCTGTAGGTTTGGGTATTGATTCCGGTTTTTTGTGTTTTGCTAACCAATGGCGGCATGACGCCCCAATTAAATCCTTCCGGTGCATTTTCTACCAATTGTTGTCTCATGGCAGCGCCTATACCAATTACCATAGAATAACGGCCGCGCATGAATCCCGGAATTATCTCTGTTCCCGATTTCCCAATACTCTCCGGGGCCATACATTTTAATTCCTGGTACATCTTCATAATTGAATTTAAAAGCGCCTTCTCCTCATCGCCTACACGAACAACATATTTCCCGTTTTCTTTTGTGAAAAATGAACCGCCAAAACTAATGGAATGATTCATAATAAGATTTGCGGAATTTCTTAATCCCATGCCGATTCCCCATTGGTCAATTCTACCATCCTGATCTGTATCGTGGTTTAATTGCACGCCTATTTCCATCACTTTTTCCCAAGTCCATGGTTTTTCAATTGTGGGCGGTTCAATGTTATTTCTTTCAAAAATATCTTTGTTATATAATCCCACCCAAGATTCCATGAGAAAAGGGATTCCGTTAATTTCTCCTGAAGGCTGTGTTACTGATGCCCAGGCAACATCTACAATATCATTTTTCATTTCTTCTTCAATAAAGGGTGCAAGATCTGTCAGGTATCCACGATTGGCAAAATCCACAATAATCGTAGATTCATAATGAAAAATATCCGGCACACCATCTGTTTCAAAAGATGTAATCAAATAATCATAAATGGAGCTCCAACTGCTTTGAATATATTCAACTTCACTGTCAGGATTTGCTTTGTTCCATTGTGCCACCATTTCTCTATTGGCTTCAATTAACTGCTCTTGCCAGGCGAGACTGACAAATCGAATTTTATCAGATGTTTCTCGTGATCTTGAAAAATCTATCAGCGAATCGAATATTAAATAGATCACGATCAATCCTGCGCTGATTTTTATCCAGTTTTTATAATTCATGACAATAACCTAAACCTTTACCGAGCCTGTCATCAGCCCTGATTTGAATCCTTTTCTGATAAAGGTAAACAGAATCAATGAAGGAATTGTTGCTAAACAACTGGCGGCTGCTAACAACCCGATTCGGGCCTGCCCTTCCATCCCGGTAAATCTGGAAAGTTGAACAGGAAGCGTAACATTTTCCGGATTTTTCATCAATACCAGGGCAAACAGGAATTCATTCCAGGAAATAATAAAGGCAAAAATGGCAGTGGCACCGATGGCTGGCATGATCACCGGAAATAAAATTCTATAAACATATTGCAGTTTTGTAGCACCGTCAATAAATGCCGCTTCTTCCAATTCCAAAGGAATATTCTTGATATATCCGTATAACATCCACAATACAAATGGGAGCTCCCAGACTACATAGACCATGGTTAATCCGAAAATGGAGTCTGTTAAATGCAAATATCGTAATACCATGTACAGGGGAATAATAACCAAAATGGCCGGGAATATCTGGGATGCCAATATCCAGCCAAGCACTGCATTTTTTATATTTGTCTTAAATCGAACCAAAGAATAGGCAGCTGGCAAGGCAATCATCACAGTAATAGTCATTGAAAAAATACTAACCACCAAACTGTTGAAAACACTCTGGATAAGATTACTATCATTCAGGATGGATCGGTAGTGATCGAAATAAAAATCTTTCGGAATAACATGGATGCCGCCGGTCAGGATTTCTGCCGTACTTTTAAAAGAGATTGACACAAGCCAAATAAATGGAAATACAAGGTAGATCAACAAGATTAGCATAATTATCTGTTTAATCCCTTTTAAAACCATACCTTGGACATTATTAATCTGCATTATGTTTTAACCTGTTCTTTGAATTGGATACGCAAATAGAAATACAGTACCACCGATAAAATGATAATCATCACATTACCGATGGCTGCTGCATAGCCCACATATCCATAACGAAATGCTTCTTCATAAGCAGCCAACATGGGTAATCGGGTTAAGCCACCGGGACCCCCTTGTGTCAATACCCAGACTAAACCAAATGAATTGAAATTCCATAAAAAGTTCAGAGAAAGGACCGCTGCCAATGTGGGTTTCAATAAAGGAACGGTGATCCGCGTAAATTCTGTCCAAATCCCAGCACCATCCATTTTGGCAGCATCATAAACCCCTGTCGATATATTCTTTAAACCGGCCAAAAGAAAAATGGTTGTCTGTGGTACGCCGCCCCAAATTCCTGCCACAATAACAGCCGGGATTACATGTTCAAAACTGGATAACCAGTTTATTGGATTCACAATTATATTCATTTGCATCAAAACAGAATTCAAAATGCCTGAATCCGGATCATAGATCTGACGCCAAACAATGCCGCGAATAATGGGTGGCATAGCCCAAGGTATGATGATTAACACACTATAAATCGAGAAAAACTTGATTCGAGAATGCAGCAACAAAGCTAAACCCATACCAAGAATTAATTGACCAAGGGAAACAGCAATTGTCCACACAATGCCTACTCGGAATGATTTCCAGAAATAATGATCTTTGAAAAGTTGAAAATAATTTTCAATACCATTGAATTTGATACTGCTGCCCAAGGTATAATCGGTAAACCCGAGATAAATCCCTCTTCCTAATGGTAAGAGTGAAAAAAGGATTATGGGTATCAGAATAGGTAAAAGAATTTTGAGCTGGGAAAACTCCTGTGATTTTTTGAGAGAATGCTGATTCATCGGTAGGACAGATTAACCATCAGCGATTAATAAATCACGATTATAATTGATTTTTTTTGGATGAACTTTTTATAAATGCATGAATCTCATTCAAATAAGGAATTGAAGGTTGCGCACCTACTTTTTGAACAGAAAGTGTTGCTGCTAGGGATGCAAAAATAGCAGATTCTGTCAGCCCTGAAAAGTTATTATTTAAAGTGGCTGCAAAAACCCCATTCAGAACATCACCTGCACCGGTTGAATCAACCACATCTACTTTATGGGCGGGAATCAGTTCATTGAATCCATTATAAGAAACAAATACTCCTTCCGCACCTAATGTGATTAAAACTGAATCAACTCCATGTTCATGAAAAAATGTCGAAGCGTTATTCATGGATGCTTCGCCATTGATCTTCAACCCGGTTAGAAGTTCAGCTTCAACCCGGTTTGGGGTAATTATATTGATATGTTCTAAAAGTTCTGTCGAAAAGTTTTGTGCCGGAGCAGGATTTAGTATGACTTTTAGCCCATTATTTTGTGCCAAGGATGCTGCCGTTATTACTGTCTCAATAGGGCATTCTAATTGTAATAGCATCATATCAAAATGACTAAACTCATGCTCAAACTGAATAATATCCTGTGGCGTTAAACTTGAGTTAGCTCCCGGCACAACCACGATGCAGTTTTCACCTTGTGGATTCACAACTATTGTTGCTGTCCCCGTTGGTAAATCTTTATCCTTTTTAACCAACCGAACTTCTACACCCTGTTTTTTTAATTTTTCGATTGCATCATCGCCATTATGATCCATCCCAACATTAGCAATAAAACAAACCTCCGCTCCAGCTCGAGCAGCGGCTACCGCTTGATTCGCGCCTTTTCCTCCGGGTCCACTATTAATTAATTCTCCCAAAACAGTTTCACCTTCTTTTGGCAATTGATTGGTTCGTATTGTAATATCTTTATTATAACTCCCAACAACGACAATTCTATTTTTTTTATTCGTAACCATGTTCATTAAGAATTAAATCCAAATGAAATAATTTGTACTTGCCTTAAAGATTGGAAATCCAGAAATGCGTAATTAATTGAAAACATTCTATTCCCAAGTAAATAATTAAATCCAAAACCCAGTGTTATACCTTCCGAATCATAATTAAAACGATAACCACTTCGGAGAAAAAGCATTTCCTGAAAGACATATTCGATGCCAATATTAATTTTTTCAGGGCCATCACTTTGTACTTTCCCATCAATAGCTGCTGTTAGATAATTCTTGTTTTCATCATTAATAAAAAAGTCATAAGCAACACCCGTACGAAATTCAAGGGGCATACGAATGTCCACGGGTTCAGATTGCAACTCTTCACTATACCCAACAAGATGCGTATCCGGGCCAAAGTTTCTGGCAATTATAGACAATCTTAAATTATTTAAACCAGTATAATATAATGTCGAAAAATCGACAGCCCAATTATTCATTCCTGTTCCAGCAATCTTTTCACTTATGTAACGAATACTTCCTCCCAATGAAAGTTTATCAGTAATCATTTTTGCATATGAAAGCCCAATAGCAAGATCATAAGCTGTGAAATAATTACCTGTAACTAATGGTGAAGTCGTTCCTCCTTGCCCTTCTTCGTGTATGGTTTCCGGTATATTACCATAATCAAGACTTACAAAACTCAATGCCATTGTGCCTAATGTGCCAAACCTTTTTGCTATAGAAACAGAATTGTGTTTTATGTCTGCAAGCCAGGTCACAGAATTGAATTGGACATTGAAAGTGTTAATGCCAGCCAGATTTGCTGGACTTCCAAAGACCGCATTTGCATTATGATTGACTAAATAAACACCACCCATGGCAGCTTGGTGGGGGTCACCATTAATTTTTAAAAATTGCCATCCAGACTGCCCAGCCCTTTTAATGGCTGTCGGATCAATACCACTTTGGCCATAAAGGGTTATAAAAGACAGGAAAAAGATTGAAGGAATTATTTTACGAGATATATTTCCCATTATTGGCCAGAACATTTTGAAAAAATACATCATTTAATAATTGCCAATTTCCCAACGAAAGATTCACCTTCATGACCGGATACTAATGATTCTATTAAATAAATATAAACCCCTGGTGCAACTCCCAATGCCCATTGTGTTAATTGATAGTCCATGTTTGCAATCGTACCCCATGCCGCTGCCCCTGTACCATCATTATGCTCAATTTCTCGCACAAGATCTCCGACTAGAGTATAAATCTTTATTTTCGCCTGACCAGGCAACCCCAAAAATTGTATCCTGTATCTTTCTCCTGTGCCATATAATCCGCTGTGTTGCCGGAAGGGATTTGGCACTACATATACATTTTGGGGGAATTCATCATTCTGGGGTATAGTTGGATACACAGGAAACCTATTATTATTTACTTTTCCACTCTCATTATTATCACTGTCATAAGTTGTGATAGTGTAATAATACCCGACTGAAGCTTCCACATCTTGGTCCTCATAGTACACCATACCATCTATTATTTCTACAGAGGTTTTTGGAATATCAGCTAATAATTCCCACGGACCAATTGTGAAATAAGTTGACCGATATATCCGGTATCCTTCAAAATCATTGATACCCAAAATCGGATCCACATAGGTGTTGGGTATCTGCGGCCACTTAATAATCAAATATCCGGGTTCTGAAGTAATTATTAAACTATTCTCCCCATTTGTTGGGGTTGGCGGGGGGTGTATTTCAGGCAGCATATCCTGAGAATATAATTGTTTGACAGCACTCACATTTTTCAATAAGGAATCAAGGGAAGCTGAATTTAATAAATTAAGGTTTTCTATACCGCCTTCTACAATTCGTGCACGGTCCATTTCGCCCATCACCTCAGCGAATACAATTTTTATCTTTTCATAGGGTGCTAAAGAAAATGGTCCTACGCTTAATAAAAAAATAGGATTCCTCTCATATTTATTCCCGCCTTCTCCTCCTGCTTCACGGGCATCATCCCAAGACATCCTGGGCTGCTGGTGGGTCATTACCTGTTTAAATAGGGCTGGCTCATCAACAGAATGAATAAATATCCTGTCTTCATAGGGTGCATTAGTGGCTCCACTCTTTGAACCATATTCTAAAATATTTTGGTATACATTACCACCAGCCGAATCCAATACAACTGCAGTTAAATAAGCCGGGGCATCAAATTCATGTTCTTTTGAATTGGGTTCTTTTATATCTCTGGAATCAGCTATGTCGCCTTTTTCGGGACCAACTCCAAAATTATATTGTATGGGTGTTTCATTTTCCCAATTAAAACTCCAGTCGTCAAAAAAATAAAATAAATCATGATCTTCATCCCAGCCATATTTTTCATCATTCCTTGTGTAACTACGAACTGTAAATAATAGACTATATCGCATTCCAAAATAAAGATCAGTCAAGTTTGAAAATCTCTTATTTGTTATTTCAACTTCATGGATGATAAAATCATCGTATTTGGGGTAACTCCATACGCGACTTGTCCGTCTGATTTCAACCTCAACCCCATATACATAATGAGAGCCTGCTACCACTTGCTCCCCTTTTAATTCGATGTTTTCTAAATTGTAATTAGTAGTCATTAACGCTTCTTCTACTGCGAATACGTCTACCCCTGAGGGGAAATAACGAGTATCTAACGTATAAGCATATTCAACATCATTCCGTACACCATAAATAGCATACCCTCCTGCTCCAATATAATTTAACGCATCTTGAATATTTGGTCCTTTGGAGTATCCTGGATAATCCAAGCCGTGAAATGAATTCACTATTTCTGTCGGATCTCCATATTGAAGTGAATTGTGCACTGTTGCCCATAATTTGCCCCTGGTGAGCGTTTGTTTTGACCAACCTTGGGCCGCTAGGCCTGATTGCATTAGTATTATTAAAAATATAAAAGTAACAACCCGTATTGAAATATTTGCTATAGATGTTGCTCTATAATAATAGAAGATGTTTTTTATTAAAACTAGTTTTCTTAATAATTTCATTAAAAATCTATTTTGAACTGGAAATCTAATTGTCTTGGCGGCACCTCATAAGTATACCACTCCCAATCGTCAGGCTCCCCAGAAAATAGGTTTTTCGGTAGTCTATCTTCAGATGGTAAGTCAGTATTCTCGAGATAATACTTGAGTTGGTCATTGTGTAGAAGCCTTAAAAATTTAGAATCGAAAATGTTCCTAATATCCATACTGATCTCAGCACGTATTTTGCCAAGTGTTACCCTTTTTGAAACTTTTAAGTTAAACTGGTGGATGCTAAACCATTTCTTGTTATTAGGACGGGTTGATAGATCGCCGGGTGGGTGATAAGTATATGGAGTACCGCTCCTCCACCAAAAATAAGTATAGGCATGCAGATCACTAAATGGTTTTATTCCAAAAACAGTTGGGCCTTTTCCATGACCTACATCGAAACTGATCCAACCTTTTACTTTTTCATAGCCACTCCAGATCCTCTTATCCGTAGATAATCCTATCGGCAGGTCAATATATTCAGAACCCGGTTCATTCAATCTGTTGTATCCTACGTCCCCACTGAATGACCAGTAAATATCATAGGTTATTCCAACATCTATGCCTCTGTTTAGTTTAGTTTCCAAAACAGTTTCAACACCTCGTGTGTCCGAATACCCACCATTACTTACCATAAATGCTTTTGTTGCAGTGTATTCTTTGCCATATAGACCTGTAATCACAGATGCTTCTTGATCAGAGTCTTTGTAGTATCCAGTAAAATCAAACTTGATTTTATTTTGATATACAAGCTCCAGACCTAATTCATATTGAATACTTCGTTCATAACCCAGTTTCGGGTTACCATAAAACCCCTGCCATTCTTCCATATAGGTTATTTGATCAGCAAATGGGTCCAATGTTGTAGACATGTCTGTTGTATAATTAACAAATGGGAATCCTAACATTTTGGACCAAGATGGACGTTGATAAAAATGTCCATATGAAAAATGTAAAAGTGCTTTATCGCCCATTGGATGGGACAGCCCTAATCTCGGAGAAATTTTTAATTGTATTTCTGTTGGCTCTGTTTCAGGTTCTCCCGGAAATCCCATTGGTTTAAACGGATCATGCCCCGGAGTTGTTGTTTGAGATGCTGTTGGATCAAACATATTGGCAGATGCATTTCGATTTTGATCGAAATAATCAATTCTGAATCCACCATTTAATATGATCTCAGGGTATTCAATCAAATTTTGCAAGTAAAAATGACCCTCGTATGGTTTGCCCTGAAAAACATTATTCAAATTCCATCTGCCACCTCCTTCATGAGAAGCCATGAAATGTTCGAAATCAATATCAAATTTCTTCCACCCAAATCCCAATTTTATCTGCTGGTTTTTGATGTACTGATTTGTATAATCCAATCTGATTTGCTCCACTTTGCTTTTACTTCTGTCCCATGCATGATAGTATCCTTGATCACGGAAATTAGAAACCATTAAAAAAGTATCATCTCTTCTAGCCCATAAACTATCCGGCACCACATCATACCGATCTGAACGATCCATATCATCATTTAATTGACTAATATTGAATTTTAGAAATGAATTTTGATTCAGGAATAATGTTAGCTTGATGTATATTTGGTCCCATTTTCTTAATTCGGGGAAATGGTCATAGATTACACCCATTGGATTGTATTTATTTTGATCATAAGGACCTGCTACAATAGTTGCCCCTAGATGACGATGCTCCTCTGAACCCTCCCAAGTATCAAAATTGGAGTTATTGCTGGCAATTAAGTAATCTGCAGCATCTGAATACCTACTTACCCCTCCTGTTATTGCTGTTTCGCGTTCACCTCTGAATCCGCCTATTCGAATTTGAAATTTTTTAAATAAATTAAAATCCAGATATCCTTGAATATTTTGATCTCTATTATATGGAATAGACTGAGGAAAAATACCCACACCATTTTTTTCTCTACTTGAGAATAAAAAATTTAAGCCCTTAAAAAGAGAACCATAAAGTGTGGTCTCGTAAGACCATTCATCACGGTTCGTATAATTTCCTAATACAGGGTCTGGAGTACTCTGTTCCTCCCACATGGCTAGAAGTTCCTGTGGGTCTTGCTGATAATAAGCACTGATTGGGTTCTCCGATTGCTCTGTCCAATAATCAATACCATATCCGGTAATATCGTAATTATCCCTGCTATACATATTGCGTCCGAAATGATACTTACCTGCTGGTCGCAATCTTGTTAACACAGTACCATGGATGCCCTGTGTGGTCATTTTTTCAACCACATTGACAACCGCAGCTCTTGCTTCACCATATTCAGCACTGTATCCGCCTGTCATGACTGATATTTCCTGTATTGCAGAAAGATTAAACGCAGTAAAATTATCTGAAAATAAACCACTATTTGTACTGATGCCATTTATAAAATAAACACTTTGTACTCTGGAATCACCCCGAAAAGTATTTTGAAAAATTCCAGCTTGGGTTTCCAAAACATCCCTAATGTTTTGGATGGGTTGTCTTTCTATCATTTCACTGCTAACTATAT
>Ga0208764_10002107_pt1 | contig 12600 bp, 6 predicted proteins | sample ETNtaG_18_FD_185762 | JGI IMG/M metagenome (GOLD analysis project Ga0208764, IMG submission 185762) | Marine microbial and viral communities from oxygen minimum zone, Eastern Pacific Ocean - ETNP201302SV91 (SPAdes) (version 2) | ecosystem: Environmental > Aquatic > Marine > Oceanic ... | reverse complement strand
ACTGGCCGAGATCGAGGCCGAGGGTAAGGTGGAGATCATTCCCACTGCACGCGCCACGCAGCTGACCATGAACCGCGAAGGGATTCGCCGGTTGGCGGCTGAGGAACTGGATCTGCGCACCTCCCCTTACGAATTTGCAGCCACCAGGGAGGAGTACCTCGCGGCCATTGAAAGGATTGGTATGCCGTGTGTGGTGAAGCCGATCATGTCCAGTTCCGGGAAAGGCCAGAGCACGGTCAAGAGTGAATCCGATATTGATCACTCGTGGGAATACGCCCAGGCCGGCGGTCGGGCTGGAGCCGGCAAGGTGATTGTCGAAGGGTTTGTGGATTTTGATTATGAGATCACCCAGCTCACCGTGCGGCATGTGGATGGAACCAGTTTCTGTGATCCTATTGGTCATATCCAGATTGACGGTGATTACCGTGAGTCCTGGCAGCCTCAACCCATGAGTGATGCCGCCCTGGCCAACGCCCGTGAGGTGGCAAAGAAAATTACCGATGCCCTCGGTGGCCGCGGTATTTTTGGAGTGGAACTTTTTATTAAGGGGGATGAAGTCTACTTCTCTGAAGTCTCACCCCGTCCACACGACACGGGAATGGTCACCATGATCGCCCAGGATTTATCCCAATTTGCCCTGCACGCCCGCGCCATCCTCGGCCTGCCCATTCCCAACATTGTTCAGCATGGCCCCAGTGCCAGTGCGGTGATTCTCGTGGAAGGAGAGAGTGAGCAGGTTAGCTTTGGTAATCTCAAGGAGGCATTGGCCCAACCTGACACCCAATTGCGACTTTTCGGTAAACCGCAGGTAAAGGGTAAACGCCGTATGGGTGTGGCTGTTGCCCGTGGTGAAACCCTCGATGCTGCGAGAGAAAAAGCCAAGACCGCTGCAGCTGCAGTCGAGGTGAAATTATAGCGAATTCCCTTTTTCTTGCGGTGAGGTGGATTGCACGGAATGATGCGGCATCGCCATGAAAGTGATCCTTCTTTTCGCCTGTCTGTTTTCCGCCTCGATAGGTTGGGCTGCTAAAAAACCGAATGTCCTCTTTATCGCTATTGATGACCTGGCACCGGCATTGCGTTGTTATGGTAACCTGATTGCCAAGACACCGTATATTGACCAGTTGGCAGCCACCGGGGTGCGCTTTGATCGGGCTTATAATCAACTGCCGCTTTGTAATCCCACCCGTGCCAGCGTAATGACAGGCCTGCGGCCTGACACAATCAAGGTTTATGATCTTGATCGTCATTTTCGTGATGAGGTGCCCAAGGCAGTGACGCTCTCCCAAACCTTCATGCGCCATGGCTGGTGGGCCGGGCGTGTGGGCAAGATTTATCATTACAACGTGCCGGCCAGTATTGGGACTGATGGCTTTGATGATCCGCCTTCCTGGCAGAAAACGGTAAACCCGAAAGGGCGCGATAAAACCGATGAGGCATTGATCTTCAATGCTGAGCCGCATCGCAAGATCAGTGGCGCTCTCAGCTGGCTGGCGGCTGAGGGGGAGGACGAGGAGCAGACTGATGGTATGATTACCACCCAAGCTATCCGGCTTATGGAAACCAAGCGTGATAAACCATTTTTTCTTGGCGTGGGTTTCTTTCGGCCGCACACGCCTTACGTGGCGCCCAAGAAATATTTTGCGATGTATCCCTTGAAGGATATGCGCCTGCCCTACGCTCCCAAGGGGGATCGAGATGACATTCCCACTGCCGCCTTCGCGCACAACAATCCCGTGCCGCATTACAGCTTGGACGAACTGACCTGCCGTAAGGCGTTGCAGGCGTACTACGCGACAATCTCATTTGTTGATGCGCAGGTGGGTCGGTTGATGGAGGCCTTGGATCAGCTCAAGCTGGCGGATAACACGATCGTGGTCTTGTGGAGTGATCACGGTTATCACCTTGGGGAACACAATGGCATCTGGCAGAAGCGCACACTCTTTGAACAGGCCGCCCGCACGCCTTTGATTATTCGTGCGCCGGGTGTTAAAGGTAATGGCACAGCCAGTACCCGCATTGTTGAGTTTGTGGATATATATCCGACGCTTACCGACTTGGCCGGGCTAAAGCCACCCAAGGGCTTGGAAGGCCGCAGCCTCAAGCCTTTATTGGATAACCCATTAGCCAAATGGAATGGCACCGCCATCACGCAGGTGCTGCGTCCGGCGGATAAGCGCCTGCCCAAGCCGGTGATGGGCCGCAGTATCCGGACCGCTCGTTGGCGTTATACCGACTGGGCTGAAGGCAAATCCGGTGTGGAACTTTATGACCACGCTACGGACCCCTTGGAATTCAACAACCTTGCTCTCCAGCCAGATGCGCAAGTTAAAGCCGTGATGCAGATGTTACGTAAAGAGTTGGAAAAGAAAGCCAGCGGCAAGATTCCAACGACTCCCTTTAATCCCAAGCGCCTTTGATGAAATTATCTTTGATTCTCCTCGCAACTTGTATCGCTGTTCATGCGGCGGATTCCTTGCCGCCGCTCAAGAAGGTGCCGCAAAATGTAACCGAGCTTTGGGCGGGGTACGATCCTCAGAAGGAGCCGTTGCGGACAGAAGTGGTGCGCGAATGGGAGAAGGATGGGGTGGTGGTGCGGTATCTGCGCTATTACATCGGTTCTTTTAAGGGCGAGCCGGCATGGATGGCCGCCTTCTATGCCTTTCCCAAAAACGCAAAGAATATTCCAGGCGTATTGCACATGCACGGAGGCGGTCAGCGGGCAAATTTGACGCTGGTGAAGTTTCACGCTTCCCAAGGATATGGGGCCTTGTCAGTAAATTGGGGAGGCAAACCCATGGAAGGAGCCAAATCCGGTGAGGCGAATACGGACTGGGGTGCAGTGGATCCCACCCAGAATAATGTGCACGGGTATTTTAATATGGAACCGGGTGAGAAGTTTTTGGACGCGCAGGAGTCACCGCGCAATTGCAACTGGTTTCTGCTGACGATTGGTTGCCGGCGCGGGTTGACTTTTCTACAGCAGCAACCGGAGGTGGATGGGAACCGTCTGGGGATTCGCGGGCATTCGATGGGAGGGAACCTTACCATGTATGTGGCGGGTTCAGACCCGCGCGTGAAGGTGGCTTCGCCATCAGTAGGTGGCTCAGGTTACCGCACCTATTCGCGTTACGGTTTGCCGCCGCAAATTAGAAATGTAAAAGGAGATTTGGAACTGTTTCGCCGTACCATGGGTTATCAGTTTTATGCGCCACGGATTACGGCGCCACTTTTGCATCTGGGTGCCAGCAACGATTTCCATGGTCAGATGGATGCGACTTACGCAACAGGTGCACGGGTGAATAAAAAGGTGGCGCAAAGATTTGTGTTTGCACCTCATTTCAATCATCGATTTAACAAGGAACAACAGGTGGCACGTATTCTGTGGTTGGATCAGCATCTTAAAGGTGGGTTGAAGCTGCCGGCAACTCCGGTAAGTGAGCTGGAGCTCGAATCCGTTCCCACCTTGCGTGTTGTGCCTGCCAAAGGTCTTCGGGTAAAGCGGGTCGATATATATTATTCGGTTGATCCGGACGCTCGTTCGCGGTTTTGGCGTGATGCGCAAGCGAAGCAAAACGATAACACATGGTCAGCCAAGTTGCCGCTGATGGATTTGAATCAGCCGCTGTTTGCCTTCGCCAACGTGTACTATCAATTGCCAAAACCCGCCGCTTTGCCGCGCAACGCAACGTCGGATGAAGTGTGCATCAGCTCGCTCTTTCACGAAGCCAAACCAGCAACGTTGAAGGCTGCAGGTGTGAATGCCGCTGGTGGCCCAGAACGGGTGATTAATGACTTTAAACGTGGCTTTCATGATTGGTTTACCATTAATGGCAATCATCGTCCCTTGTGGCAGCACTGGACGCGCAAAGTGACCGACCCCAAATGGCGCGGACCGAAAGACGCGAAGCTGGCACTGACGATTCAAAGTGAGCAACCCAATGTGCTTGGTATTGTGCTGCACGAAAACACGTGGCGTAATTATCGCGGTAAAAAACGCACATACGTGGCCGAGGTGAAACTGAAAGGTGGCAAGGGGGAAACAGTGACGCTGGACTTGGGCGATTTCAAAAACGTGACTGACGGAGTGCCGTTAAAAAACTGGGAAGAGCTGGATCAACTCGGCCTCGTGGCCCAAGCTACGATTCGTGGGGCAAAGCCGATCGAAGTGGCCGCCGATCCATGGCAGGGGCCTAAGCCTGTCTTTAAACGCCTTGAATGGCAGCTGAAGGATTGACGTGAGCCTGCTTTCGGTTCCACAAAGGGGCATGCGACTCTTTCTTTATACGGCTTTACTCCTGTTTGGTGCGGTGCTGCAGGCAAAAGATAAGCGGCCCAACATTGTCTTTCTTTTATCGGATGACCAGGCGGTGCGCACCATGGGCTGTTATGGCGCGCCCGGTGTGCAGACGCCCAACCTCGATCGGCTGGGGGCGGACGGGATGATCTTCGATTGCCATTACGATACTACAGCTATTTGCATGGCCAGCCGGGCGAACGTGATGACGGGGATGTTCGAGTATAAGACAGGTTGCAATTTTGAGCATGGCACGATGGCGGAGGTTCATTGGAAACGGAGTTATCCGGTGCTGTTGCGTAAGGCGGGGTATCGTACCGCCTTCGCCGGCAAGTTTGGGTTTGAGGTCAGTAAAAATCCCGGGAGTAAAGGAAAGAGGTTGCCCGAGGAGGATTTTGACCGTTGGGGAGGGGGGCCGGGGCAGACGAGTTTCAAGACAGCACAAAATGCTTCGATGAAGGCGTATGCAAAGAAGTGGCCTCACGCGACCTTGTCCTACGGAGCCTTCAGCCAGGATTTTATTGCTGAGATGGCAAAAGAAGATGCCCCGTTCTGTTTATCTATCAGCTTCAAGGCACCGCATCGGCCCGTGCAGCCTGATCCCAAGTTTGATCACATTTATGCCGGCAAAAAATTCCCCAAGCCGGCCAACTACGGTCGTGAGCATGGCGGGCATTTTTCAAAACAAAGCACCATGGGCCGACAGTACGAACGTTTCAGCGGTTGGAATTATGATAAGGATTATGATGGGGTGATGGCCAAATACCATCAGCAGATTTACGCCATTGATGTGGCCGTGGGGATGGTTCGTGATGCGCTCAATAAACACGGGGTGGCGGATAACACCGTGATTATTTATACCTCGGACAATGGTTTTCTTTGTGGTTCGCATGGGTACGGTTCAAAGGTGCTGCCCTATGAGGAAGCTTCCCGGGTTCCGTTGTTGCTGTTTGATCCTCGTCACAATAACAGTGGCAAACGATTGCGGTGCGCTTCACTAACCGGCAATGTGGATTTTGCCCCGACGATTCTGGAGCTGGCCGGTTTGCCGGTGCCCCAGAACATGGACGGGCGGAGCCTGTTGAAACTCTACAATGATCCGAAGGCTCAAACCCATCAGGCATTGCCGCTTACCAATGTATGGGGTCCCAAGGCTGTTCATAGTTTCTCGGTGGTGACTAAGGATTGGAAATATGTCTACTGGCCGTATGCCGAAGGCGAACTGGAAGCGACGGATGAGTTGTACCATTTGTCCAAGGATCGTTTGGAATTATATAATGTGATTGAAGACAGTGATTCTGAGGAGGCACTTGCAAGAATGCGTCAAACCTATGATCAGGCTGTGAATCACTGGAAGAAGAATTCGGTGCCCTATCATGGCTACGGCCAATACGGGACGATCTTTGATCGAAACGTAAAATGGGGCGACAAACGTGAGGCATTTTCACAAGGTAAAAAGTAGGCGTCTTTACAATTGATTCTAACGGCCAATTCCATGACACTTTGGGCATGGAAAAATTCCATGCCAGTCGTCGACAGTTTTTGAAAGGTGCGGGAGTGGCGATTGCGCTGCCGATGCTGGAGTCACTGCCAGGGGTTCAGGCAGCACAAAAGGCCAAGCGGCCGGTAAAGCGTTTCGTTTGTCTGTCCAACAACTACGGGGTTTATCAGAAGGCCTTTTTTACTGATCCCAACCAAATGGGGGCCAAGTATGATATGCCTGAGACTCTCAAGGCACTGGAAAAACATCGCAAGGACATCACCCTTTTCCAAAATCTTGATCATGGATTTACTGGAGGGCACCAGGGAGTTCCTGTGTTGCTCAGCGGCGTCCGCCCGATTCTTGCTCACAATTACGCTGAGGGAAATATCAGTGTGGATCAGAAGTTGGCTGAATATCACGGTGCAGCGACACGGTTTTCTTCAATGACTCTGGGGGTTCGGGAGCGCAACCTATTGAGTTTTACCCGGACCGGAGTGCAGGTGCCTTCAATTGATATGCGCGCGGCTTACCGGACCATGTTTTTTGAGGATACGCCCCAGAAAAAAGTTTCCCAGGCCGATCGGTTTAAACGGCAAAACAGCATTCTCGACGTGGTCAGGGATCAGGCAAAATCTCTGAATCGGGATCTGAGTAAACAGGATCAGCGCAAGTTGGATGAATACCTCGATTCAGTCCGCACGCTTGAGCAAAAAATTGGGCAACAAGAACCTTGGATTAATCGGCCCAAGCCAAAGGCCGATGTGCCTGAGCCTAATCCCGGTAACCGAACTGAAGAACAGCTCAAGGCGATGATGGAGATTATTGCGTTGGCTCTGCAAACCGATTCCACCCGCGCCATCACCTGTGTGAGTGGTTTTGCCAATGGCGATTTCGGGCTTAATGGGGGGTATCATGGGTTTTCTCACCATGGAGAACGTCCTGAGCCGGTTGCGGCCTTGAAGAAGATTGAAGGTTATCAGATTGCCATGATGTCTCACTTGATTGATTTATTGAAAGCTCAGGAGGACTCCATCAATGGGGGCACACTGCTTGACCATACCTCCATTTTGTATGGCTGTGGGATGGCCTCCGGTGGCCATTCGACTAGAAACTTGCCCTTGGTACTGGCCGGCGGTGGCTTCAAACACGGGGAGCATAAAGTTTATCCGGGGCCGCTTTCAGCTGATCATAAATTAATACCTCAAAGGCTGGTTAGTAAGGAACGACGATTGGCTGAGGGGGTTTCAGAGGTGCCGGCGGCAAACCTGCTGCTTTCTATTCTCCAGAACTGCGGTTTGGAGATCGATCGTTTTGGTTCCAGTAAAGGTACCTTGACCGGTCTGGAATGGTCCTAAACCCTTAATGTGGGTGTGGCTGTTTATGTTAACCGGAGTTTCAACATGAGCATTTTTCATTATCGGCTTTTTCTCATTGTTACGACCGTGATTTTAACGGTTGGCTGGGCTGATGAGGCGTTGCTCAAGTTAAGGCCCTTCGTTAAGCAGCACTGTGTTGAATGTCATGGTCCCGATAAACAGAAGGGAGATATTCGCTTGGATACATTGGGCCATGATTTATCCCAGCCTCAAGTCCTTGAAATCTGGCAGGGGATTTTGGATCAACTCAATCTGGGTGAGATGCCACCCAAAAAACAATCGCGACCGGAGCTGGCCCAGGTTCAGGAGGTGGTTAATGTTCTGACCCGATCTTTGGCGAAAGCCTATGCAAAGATTCACAGTACTGGAGGGCAGACCGTGCTCCGAAGGCTTAACCGGTACGAGCTGAGAAATACCTTTCGTGATTTGCTTTATCTTAATGGAGTGGATTACCGCCCCGCTGCGGCCGGATCACGGTTGATTGATAATAATGGCAACGGGAGTGTTGAAAGGACCGGTAATGATCCACTTCGTTTTTTCCCGGAGGATGAAGAAGATGATGGTTTCTTTAATTTGGGCGATAAGCTGGTGATGTCGGATTTTCTGCTTAAGCTCACATTGGGGGCAGTCGAAGAAGTCCTGAATCAGGCGACTCACCTTGGACCGCAACCCAAGGTTGAGGTTCAGCATCTCAAGGGTCATTTAAACAAGCCGCGAGGCCGTGAATTGGAGGCTTTTTGTCGTGAGCTTCATCCGGACTTTACGGGAGTGTACCGGAATGAGCCTTTGCGCCCGGACGCGGTCAGTCGTGGGCTGCCGGTTTCGTCCCGTTACCGTATTAGTGTTGAGGTTTCGAGTCATAATCAAAAACACCCGTGGGCTGAGCTGTTGCCTACTAACCAGAATGAACCTTTGCAATTGAGTTTATCTCTCCGCAAAGGGCGGGAACTGCTGCCAGTGACTCAATGGGATATGAAAGGGGATGGTCAGAAGCATACTTATACGGTTGAAACGTGGATTGATCAGCAATGGGTGCCTGAGTTGAACTGGGAAAATGGCCCTACCAAACGTGAGTTGCGGACGGATTTACTCATGAAAAAATATCGGGAAAATCAGGTGACCAAAGCACCGGATCGTAAGGTGATTACCGATAAAAAAGAGTATGATAAGGCTAATCATGAATGGTGGCGGCAAATGTCCCTTTCCCTGCTCAAGAATTTTGAGGGACCGTCTCTTCGGATCTATAGTCTTAAAATAGAACCTTTAATTGGAGAGTGGCCGCCTAGGAGTCATACCGTTCTTTATGGGTCTGGAAAAGGTGAGGAGAAGGAAATCCGGCGGTTGATGATGACCTTTGCCGAGCGTGCCTTTCGCAGGCCGGTTAAGCCTGAGCTCATTGAGCCCTACATTCAGTTGGTCTTGAAGCAAAGGGTGGAGCCGGTGGTAACCCTTCCCGGAGGTATCCAGGATTTGAGTTACCGGGTTTATGAAGGTCAATGGAGTAAGTTGCCGGATTTTGATGCACTTAAACCCGTTGCCACTGGGAAAGCATCAAAGGGTCTCATTGATCTGAAGCTCACCCAGCGAAAGGAAAAGTTTGGAGCGGTATTTACCGGCACCTTGAACGCGCCGAAGGCTGGGCAGTACATATTTGAGATGGCTTCTGATGATGGGGGTCGCATTTTGATTGATGGAAAGAAAGTGGTGGAACATGACGGTCTGCATGGGGCGCAGCTAAAGAAGGGGAAAATTAATCTGCAGGGCGGAAAGCATACCATTCGGGTGGAATATTTTGCCTATGGTCAGCCCAATAGTTTTCGTGCTGGCTGGGGAGGGGCGGGGATGGCCCATACGCAACTTTCAGTGGAAAGTTTACGCACCGCTAAGGGTAATCAAAAGAAACCGGAGGAAGTGCCGCTATTAATCCGCGCTTTGCAGGATGGTTATGCGGCCATTCTTTGTTCTCCGCAGTTTTTGTATCTTGAGGAAAATCCGGGAGAATTGAACGACTTTGCTTTGGCTTCCCGGTTGAGTTATTTTCTCTGGTCCTCCATGCCTGATGAAACGCTTTTTGCGTTGGCTCGGGAAGGGAAGCTCAGTCAACCTGCTGAACTGCGTCGGCAGGTGGATCGGATGCTTGCCGGCCCAAAATCGGCAGCCTTCATTCAGCATTTTCCATCAGCGTGGTTGCGGCTGGATAAACTGGGGTCTATGCCTCCTTCCGGAGGTGATTATCAGTTCTACAAGAATCTCAGGGTTGAACCCATGTTGGCAAAACAGGTGACCACTTATTTTGAGGAGATACTGAAGGCTAACGGAAGAATCGGAGGGTTTATTGATTCGGACTATACCTATATGAATCAGGTGCTCGGTAAATGGATTTACCGGCGCGAAGATATTCGCGGGTCCCGACTGCAGAAGGTCTCTATGGAAGATCCGCGGCGTGGCGGTATTTTCACCTTGCCCGGGCTCATGACCGCCACTGCAAACGGGGTCGATACTTCACCGGTGGTGCGCGGGGTTTGGGTGTTGGAAAATATCCTGGGGACACCGCCTGCGTTGCCTCCTCCGGATGTGGAGCCTTTGCCAACCGATACCCGGGGGGCGGCCAGTATTCGCGAGCGGTTGGACCTTCACCGGAAGAATGAAGCCTGTGCCAGTTGCCACGTGAAAATTGACCCGATGGGGTTTGCCTTCGAGAACTTTGACGTGGTGGGGCGCTGGCGTGACAAGTACCGTGGAGCCCGCGATCCCATTGACGCTTCTTCGGTGATGGCCAATGGTGACAAGATCAAGGATATCGTTGAATTTAAACAAATGCTCAAGGCGCGTAAGCCACTCATTGTACGTAACCTGACCGGTAAAATGCTTACTTACGCAACCGGACGTAAACTGGAGGTGACTGACCGGGGTGAGGTGGACCGGATTGTTTCTCAATTGGCTCAAAAAGAGGACCGCCTGAAGGAGCTCGTTCATCTGGTGGTGCAGAGCAAAATCTTTCTCTCGAAGTAACTTCTCTTTTCCTTGTATGATTAGGGGCGCTACAGGATGATTTGTTTATGGGCCGGATAATCTTATTCTGTGGTTTGGGTTGGTGCTTTACTTCAGCATTTGCCAAAAGCCTGTTGGTACCTGGTGACTACCCCAAGATACAGTTGGCTATTAATGCAGCCCAAAAGAATGACGTGGTGCTTGTGGCACCGGGGGAATACCGGGAACGGTTACGCCTCAAGGCGGGGGTTGTGGTGATGAGTGTTGGAAATGATGAGAAAGGTCGGCTTGGGTTGCACCGCGCGGAAATGACAGTCCTCAATCATCCCAAAGGAGAAGGGCCCGGAGTTATAATGGCTGAAGATTCTACTTTTGATGGATTCACGATTACTGGGGTCGGGCGTTATGATGAAGTTTTATGGAGAAAACACCATGCTACGCAGGGCAACAATCAGAAACATGAACACATTGGCGTGGCGGGGACAGCGGGTATTGAGGTGGGGTATACCTGCATTGTAGCAAATAATCTCGTGCATCATATTGGTTACACAGGCATCGGCATTACCGGGGCAAAAGGGAGGATCGTGAGCCCGCGCATAACCGGTAACATATGTTACCGGAACATGGGGGGAGGCATTGGCTCCATGGGTGGATCCAAGGCAAGGATCGAAAAGAATATATGTTTCGAGAACTTCTATGCAGGTATCGGGCACAACAATGCCAGTCCGATGGTGCGAAATAATGTATGTTACCAGAATATTCGGGCGGGCATTGGGGTTAGTGAAGGGAGTTCTCCAAGTGTTATTGGTAACCGGTGTTATAAAAACCGCCGTGCGGGTATCGGTATCCGAACCGGCAAGAACACCCGGCCTGTAGTGGAAGACAATGACTGTTATGAAAATGATATGGCAGGTATCGGGATTAAGGAAGAAGCCATGCCTCTGATTCGTGGTAACCGCTGTTTTAAGAATAAGTTGGCGGGCATAGGTTGTCGGCACGGTGCGCATCCCAAGATCATAAAAAATATATGTCGGGAAAACAGTGCGGCAGGTATCGGAGTGGAAGACGGGGCGGTGGCAGTGGTTGAGGATAATTTGTGTCAGGGAAACAAGACGACAGGTATTGGGGTGCGCAAGAATGCTGAGGCGATTATTAATAATAATCGATTGCTTGAGAACAAATTGGTTGCTGTTGGGATTCGCAATGGTTCGCGCGTCACTTTATCGTGTAACGAGCTAATGCGAATCGAAGGCATGCCTCCCTTGGTGGCGGTATTGGAAGGTTCTAAACTGAAAATGACAGGGAATACCCTGCACGGAGGTGGAGTTGCCGGGGTGTTGTTGCAAGGTAAGGCGGAAATCTCCAAGAATACTTTCCATGGAAATGGCCCTCGCCGAGGCGGGCCTCCCAACTTTGCGCTTTGGGTGCGTGAAGGTTCAGAGATTCTCTTCAATGACAACATTGTCAAAGGGTGGCGGCATGCAATCCACGCCAGCGGAGCACAGGCGGTTTCGGCAAATCAAAACGAGGTGCGACATTTTTTGGGTAATGCTTTGGTGGTTCAGAATACTAAAACGCCGGCTACAGTTACCGAAAATATTGCGTACTCCAGCAACTCAAAGGCGATCGTTGTGGCTATCACGGGAAAGGCGGGAAAGGTGTCGGGTAATCGTCTGAAACTCGGCCAGGATAAATAATTATCTGGAGATAAGATCCTGCCGTTCGCTTTCTGACTGGGTTCATCTAGGGTCTTTATCCGCTGTACAATTTTCTGCAACCTTGCTGTAATTCTCCGTTGATGGGCTTATCAGGCAGTAATATGAATCGACGCACGTTCCTGAAAGGAGCAGGTGTGGCCCTGTTGCTGCCGCGATTGGAGAGCCTTGGGCAGATTGCCGAGGCACAGTCGCCACGGCGGTTGCTTACGATCGTCAATCATCTCAGCTTTTATCAGCCCGAATTGATTCCGAAGACTGACGGCGCATTCAAAAACCCGCCGCCGTTACTCGGCGAGCTTTCCGATCACTTTAAGCAACTGAAGGTCTTTAGTGGGCTGGATAATCCCGCCGTGCAAAACGGTTTCGGACATACGCCGTGTGTCGGCATTCTCTCCGGTTACTTTAACAAGCTGCAGCGCAAGAACCGCATCTCCATTGATCAGGCGGTGGCCGATCTGATTGGCGGAGACACGCGTTTCAAGTCGCTGGTCTTTCAGGCAGGTGAGAACCTGAACTTTTCCCAGATCTCCTGGGACAAGCACGGCTTGCCAGTTAAGCAGATCGATTCGCCTCGCAAGATTTTCAACCTGCTTTTCCAGGTGAATGAAAACGAGAATGCCCAGCAGCAGGTTCTCGCTGAAGACCGCAGCATTCTAGATGCGGTGCTCGCCCAGGCCAAGTCCATGGAGAAGCGTCTCAATGCCACCGACCGGGCGAAAATGGACGAGTATCTCA
>Ga0208764_10002105_pt1 | contig 12606 bp, 11 predicted proteins | sample ETNtaG_18_FD_185762 | JGI IMG/M metagenome (GOLD analysis project Ga0208764, IMG submission 185762) | Marine microbial and viral communities from oxygen minimum zone, Eastern Pacific Ocean - ETNP201302SV91 (SPAdes) (version 2) | ecosystem: Environmental > Aquatic > Marine > Oceanic ... | reverse complement strand
AATTTTTTAGTTCTTTTGCGAAGCTAGAATCAATAGGTCCAATAATAACCTTAACTCCTTCTTCTCGAAATTCTTTACATGCATCTAATATTTTTTCTTTTTCATAACCAGAGTCTTTTGGATAAATTTTAATCGAATCATCACCAATATCATGTATTGCCAAATTCACGGAGTATAAGACCGTCTCTCCTATAGATTTGAATTCACCAGAGAAGGGTGCCAAAATTCCTATTTTTAGAATATTTGTATTATTATTCTCGACTGCCAAAACATAACTATTAAAAGTAATCAATAAATAAGATAAAATTATCTTAGAAATTTTTTTCATAATTTATGAACAGTTTTCTATCAGGTTTATACATCGTTTCAACGCCAATAGGAAACTTGGAGGATATTACATTAAGAGCATTAAATGTATTAAAAAACTCTGATAAAATTCTTTGCGAAGATACAAGAAGGTCCATAAAATTACTAAATTACTATGGTATTAAGAAAAAATTAATTCCCAATCATAAGTTTAATGAAAAAAAAATAACAAATTCAATTATAGAATTAATTAAAAAAGGGGAAAGGATTTCAATTATTTCAGATGCTGGCACACCAACTTTATCAGATCCGGGATTAATTCTTGTCAAAGAGTGCATCAAAAGAAAAATTAAGATATTTCCAATACCAGGGGTTTCTGCTGTGACAACAGCAATAAGCGTATCTGGTTTTGATGACAAATATTTTTTCTATGGATTTTTACCTAAAAAAGCTTCCGAAATAGAAAAAGAAATTGATACAATAAAAAATTATAATTCTAATATTGTTTTTTTCATTCCAGCTATAAAATTAAATTTCTATGTTAATTATCTTAAGAAATTCTTCAAAGGTAGACATATTTTTATTGGCAGGGAAATGACAAAAATTTACGAGAGTTTTTATAGAGAAAATTTAGACAATTTCGAAGGTTTTAAAGAACCCTTAAAGGGCGAACTTACGGTTGTGTTATCGAAAAAATTGAAAAATCTTCCAGATGTGAATATTTTTGATGAGAAAAAATTAAGAAAAGATATAAAAGAATATTTAAAAAGATATAGTTTAAAAGATGTGGTTAAATTAGTATCAGAAAAAAACAATTTGTCTAAAAAGAAAGTATATAATATTTGTTTAAGTGTTAAAAAAAAATGAAAAAAAATTTAATATTAATTATATTTAGTTTTCTTCTTTTTTCCTGTGTTGGCAGTTCATCTGTTGGACTTTTTGGATCTGGAGTAAGCGTTGCTTATGACCCAAGAACTGTTGGTATGCAAATTGATGATTCTATTATGCAGAAAAATTTGATGGGTAGATTAACTCTGACGGATAAAAAATATATCATTGACCTTAGCGCAAAAGTTATTGATGGAAATATTTTTTTATCAGGAAAAGTGAATGAGCCAGAAGAAAAACTAAAGATTATTAAGATGGCCTGGGAAACTAAAGGAGCTAGGTCTGTACAAAGTGTAGTGATAATTAAGGGACAAACTAATTTTAAAAATACAGCAAAAGATGTATTGATTACTTCTCAGTTAAGGACTGCCTTACTTTTTAACAAACTTACAAAATCCAGCAACTATACAATTGATACCATAAATGGAAAAATTTATATTTTTGGAATTGCCATGACAAAGGATGAAAAGAAAAAAGTTATTTCAGAAGCAAATGAAATTCATGGAGTTAAAGAAGTTGTACCAAGCATTTTGCTAGTAGAAGATCTAAGTAGAAATAAAAATTAATTACTCTTCTTATTTTTGTAGTCAATGATTTCTGCCGAATAAGCCGCGACAGACGCAAGATTTAGTATATCACTCGAAGATGATCTGAGAGGAGCGATTTCAATTGGCAATGCTAACCCAATTAAAAGTGGGCCAATTACTTTAGCTCCACCAATGGTTTTCATTAGTTTAGTTGATATAGCTGCACTATGAAGAGCTGGCATTATTAAGATGTTCGCATTACCCACTATTTTGGAAAATGGATATGTTTCTTTGTATTTGGGATTTAAAGCTACATCTGGCTGCATCTCACCATCAAAATCGAAATCTACTTTTTTAGTTCTCAGGAGTTCAATAGCCTCTCTAACATGTTTTGTATTTCTGGATGTTGGTTTTCCAAATGTAGAGTGAGATAAAAAAGCTACTTTAGGATCAAAACCAAATAATTTAGCTACTCTAACACTGGATATTGCAATTTTAGTTAATTTTTCTGCAGACGGAAAATCGTTTACCTGTGTATCAGCAATAAAGATAGTTTTTTTAGGTGTAATCAACATATTTAGACCAAATAAAATTTCATCAGGTCTAGGATCCACCACTTTTTTAAGACTTTCAATAGAAGCAGCGTAATGTCTAATGTTTCCTGTTACCATTGCATCTGCATCCCCACAGTCAACCATCGAAGAACCCCAAACAATTCTATCGTTTCTAATTAATCTATCAACATCTCTTTCCAAAAGACCTTGTCTCTGTAACTTACTGTATAATTTTTTGGTATACAGTTCTCTTTTGTCCTTATCAGTTGAGTTGACAATTTTAATTTTATAATTTTCATCTAATCCAATTTCTTTTAATTGCTCTTTTACTCTTTTTTCATTTCCAATTACGATTGGTGTTCCCAAACGACTATTCTTGTAAGCAATTGCGGCCTTTAACATGTTTTTATCTTCACCTTCAGCAAAGACAACTGTTTTGGGTCTTTTTTTAAGTTGTGCGTTAATTCCTTGCATAATGCTCATAGAAGGATCGAGTCTGTTAGTTAACTGGTCTTTATAAGTTTCAATGTCTGAAATTTTTTTTCTTGCTACTCCACTTTTCATTGCGGCTTCAGCAACTGCAGCAGGTATTCTACTGATTAATCTAGGATCAAAAGTTGACGGAATAATATATTCTTTTCCATAACGAGGTCTTTCTCCACCATAAGCATTGACCACCTCGTCAGGCACTTCTTCTCTGGCCAGTGCTGCTATAGCTTTTGCTGCTGCTATTTTCATTTCTTCATTAATTTCTTTTGCTCTAACGTCAAGAGCTCCTCTGAATATATATGGAAATCCAATTAGGTTATTAACTTGATTAGGATAATCTGATCTTCCTGTGGCAACTATTGCATCCGATCTTACTTCATCTACTAATTCAGGCTTTATTTCAGGATCAGGATTAGCACAAGCAAATATGATTGGATTCTTGGTCATAGATTTTACCATTTCCTGAGTTAATACGTTTTTTGCCGACAAACCTAAAAAAACATCTGCTCCTTTTATTGCGTCTTTAAGAGTTCTAAGTTTTGTTTCAACAGCATATGCTGATTTAAACTGATCCACATTATCTCTGCCTTTGTAAATTACACCTTTGGTATCAAGCATGATTATATTTTGAGTTTTAATCCCAATGCTTTTAAAAAGATTTGCGCATGCTAACGCAGATGCTCCTGCTCCATTAACAACAACTTTTACCTCTCCAGGTTTTTTATTAGAAATGTCCAGAGCATTAATTAGTGCTGCAGATGTAATAATTGCCGTACCATGTTGGTCATCGTGAAAAATAGGTATATCCAAGGTGTCTCTTAATTTTCTTTCAATAACAAAGCAATCTGGCGCAGCAATATCTTCCAAATTTATTCCGCCAAAACTATTCCCGATATTTTGAATACATTTAATTATTTCGTCTGAATTTTTATTATCTATCTCAATGTCGATAGCATCTATGTCTGCAAATCTTTTAAATAAAACGGCTTTACCCTCCATAACTGGTTTTGATGCCAGAGCACCCAAATTTCCCAATCCTAAAATTGCTGAACCGTTACTTATTACGGCTACCAAATTTCCTTTGCTTGTATAATCGTAAGCAGCATCAGGGTTTTTTGAAATTTCTTTAACTGGGACTGCAACTCCAGGAGAGTAAGCCAGAGAAAGGTCTCTTTTAGTTGTTAAAGATTTTGAAGAAACAATCTCAATTTTGCCAGACTTTCCCTTATTATGAAAGTCTAATGCTTCTTTATCCGTGTAATGGTCAATTTTTGATTTTTTTGTCATTAAAATTTAAATATGTAATATAAATGCTATTAAATCACTAATAATTTGTCTTAATTATGAATTTATTGTCTTCAACATCAGTTTTTGGTTTTTATACCCTTCTAAGCAGGGTTTTAGGATATCTAAGAGATATTTTAATAGCTATTTTTCTTGGAACAAGTGTTTATGCCGATGCCTTCTTTGTTGCTTTTAGACTGCCTAACACCTTTAGGCGTTTATTTGCAGAAGGTACTTTTAATGCAGCATTTATTCCAAGTTATGCTGAGGAAAAATTAAAAGGGGAGAATGAGGGAAAAAAATTTGCTGATGATGTTTTTAATTTACTCTTATATGTTTTAATTCTTTTAATAATTATTGTTGAAATCTTTACACCTTTCGTAGTTTATTTAATAGCCCCTGGTTTTTATGAAGATTCGGAAAAATTTAGTTTAGCTATTGAATTTACCAGAATTACTTTCCCCTTTTTATTGTTTGTAAGCTTGTCTTCTATGTTATCTGGAATATTAAATACAAATAACAAATTTGCAGCTGCGGCCGCGGCACCAATAGTGCTTAATGTAATACTAATTCTGTTTTTATTATTTGCCTTTTACTTTAAATTAAATATAGCCAAAAGTTTATCTATCGGGGTAACTTTTGCGGGAATTTTGCAATTTTTACTTCTAATTATTTTTACAAGAAAATTTTATTTCCCATCTTTAAGTTTGTTTTTTAAGTTTGGAAAAAGTCTAAAAAATTTCTTTAAAAAACTATTACCAAGTATTTTTTCATCAGGAATCACTCAGATCAATATTCTTATAGGAACGATTATTGCATCATTTCAATCTGGAGCAGTTTCTTATCTGTATTATGCAGATAGAATTTATCAAATCAACTTGGCTATCGCAGGTATTGCTGTTGGGACTGTAGTTTTACCTAATCTTTCTAAAAGTATAAAAACAAATGATCAACATTCTGTAAATCTTATACAAAACAAGTCGTTAGAACTATCTCTAGCTCTTTCTTTGCCGGCAGCATTTGGTTTGCTGATAGCTTCAGAAGAAATAGTAAATAGTTTGTTTGGCTATGGATCTTTTGATCAAACAGATGTTGTTAACACATCTTTAGCTTTAACATTTTTTGCCATTGGTGTTCCAGCTTTTGCGCTAGTTAAAGTTTTGTCTAATTTTTATTTTGCCAGGGACAATACAAAAATGCCTTTCTATATATCCTTCATGAGCATGGTAATTAATATCATAATTAGTGTTTCTTTATTTAGAGAATACGGTTTTATAATTATACCGATAGCAACAACCATCTCAACTTGGTTTGCTACTTTAGTTTATTTTATTTTACTTAAGAAAGAAAAATTTCTTGTTTTTGAAAATAAAACTTTGATTAATGTTTTAAAAATTTTAATAGCTACAATCTTAATGTGTTTTTTTCTCTATTTTGGTTTGGAATATTTTGAGGATAAGTTACAATATGCTTATAATTTTAAATTAATTTATTTGTTAATTATGATAGGTTTATCAGCAACTATATATCTGTTAATCGCTAAACTTTTAGGGGTATTAAAATTGGAAAGTTATAAGTTGAAATGAATAAAAATGGTAAATCAGTAGTTTTTTCAGGAGTTCAGCCCACCGGTAATTTGCATCTAGGTAATTATCTCGGTGCTATGAAAAATTTTGTTGATCTTCAAAAAAAAATGGAGTGCATTTATTGTGTTGTTGATCTTCATGCTATAACAGTTTTTCAGGATCCCAAAGAATTAAAAAAAAATATACTCGATACTACCGCTGGATTTGTGGCTTGCGGATTAGATTTTAAAAAAAGTATAATATTTAATCAATCTTCTGTTAGCGGACACTCTGAACTTGCCTGGATTTTAAATTGTGTTTCTAGAGTTGGTTGGATGAATAGAATGACTCAGTTTAAAGAAAAAGCTGGCAAAAACAAAGAAAATGCTAGCGTCGGATTGTATGTCTATCCCAATCTTATGGCTGCTGATATATTGCTTTATAAAGCAACCCATGTTCCTGTGGGTGATGATCAAAAGCAACATTTAGAGTTAGCAAGAGATATAGCTCAAAAATTTAACAATGACTTTAAAGCTAATAATTTTTTTCCAATTCCAGAACCTTTAATACAAAAAAAACTTTCAAGAGTTATGAGTTTAAGAGATGGTACAAAAAAAATGAGTAAATCTGAAGAATCTGATTATTCAAGAATTGATTTACAAGACACTGAGGATGAAATAAATAAAAAAATTAAAAAGGCAAAAACTGACTCTTCGCCTATTCCTTCCAAGATAGATGATTTAAAAAATAGACCAGAGGCATTAAATTTAATAAATATTTATTCTTTTATAACAAATACAACTATAGAAAAAACTTTGGAAAATATGGCTGGCAAAGATTTTTCTAAATTTAAAAATGAACTTTCGGATGCTTTGGTAGCCACAATTTGTCCTATTGGGAAAAAAATTAAAGAATTAAAGAATGACAACAAATACTTATTAGAAATTTTACAAGAAGGCACAAATAAAGCCAATGCTATTGCAAAAAAAAACATAGATAAAATCAAAGAAATTGTTGGTTTTATTTCATAGTAATAAAATTTAAAAATGTGTTAAAATTTAAATATGATTCAGATAGAAAACACACCAAATCCAAATGCACTAAAGTTTTTGTCAGAAAAACAATTCTCAGAAATTGATACACAAGAATTCCAAAAAAAAGATATTGGAAAGATTCAAAATAATTTTATAAAACATTTACTAAACTTTGATGGTATAGAGCTCATACTAATTTCTAAAAATTTTTTGAGTGTTAAAAAAAATGATAAAATAAGCTGGGATACACTTAAACCATCAATTATTTCCTCAATTAATGATTATTTTGAAAAAAATAAAAAACCAATAATTTTGAAAACAAATAGTAAAAAAGCTGAAGATAAAGAGACAGATAATGAGATAGTAAAAAAAATTAAAGAAGTATTGGATGTAAAAGTTAGACCGGCTGTCGCTAAAGATGGTGGGGATATTAAATTTATTTCTTTTGACAAAGGTGTTGTAAAAGTTGAACTTAGAGGTAGTTGTTCGGGTTGTCCAAGTTCTTTAATGACACTTAAGCAAGGAGTTCAAAATTTACTGTGTCACTATGTTAAAGAAGTTCAGTCTGTAGAAGCAAATTAATTATATGAAAAAAGATATACCGTACAGAGATCAACTCATAGAGCTATCAAAACTTTATAAGATACAAGAAGTTAGGTCTTATCTTCAATCAAAGAAACATCTAACAACTTCACAGATAGAACTTGTATTATTAAAAAATAAAATACCATTGCCGGCACATAGCTATAACAAAAAGAAAATTGCTGAAATTAGATTCAAAGAACAAGTCGTTACCAACATAGTACTAACAGTGACTTTGTTAGCTTTTATTACAAGCTTAATTACTATTAGACCTTACATTAAGCTTGTTACTAGTGAGGTTAAATTTACACATATTGCAAAAGAATATAAATCTAATTTTAAATCAAAAAGTGAATTTTCCAAAAAATCAAATAAAAAAAAACCAGAATCAAGTGGTGAAGATATAAGTTTAGATACAAAAATTACTTTAAATTTATTTGAAGATTTAAAATATGATTTAAAAAATATTAGATCGGGATCACGAGTCAAACCTATTTATCTATCAAAGTTGCCAAAAGATTTAAAAAAAATAAAAAGTACTCAAAAGAAGAAGAATACTTTTATAAAGATAGTGATGCCTCTTATATTAGATGAAAACAACAAAATTTTGGAAAATAGAAAAAAATTATTTAAAATTTTAGCAAAACAGAACAATTCAAGAGGGGAAAGAGTTTGGTTAAAAAGAAGATTTGAAGATTATGGAATAAAAAATGAAGATGTAACAGAACTTAAGATTAGAATGGATATTGTGCCTGTTTCAATAGCAATTGCTCAAGCCGCAAAAGAAAGTGGATGGGGCACATCTAGATTTGCTTTGGAAGGTAATGCTATGTTTGGTCAGTGGACTTACGGTAAAGATGGGATTGCACCTTTAAAAAGAGAAAAAAATAAAGGTCATAAAATTTTAAATTTTCCTATTTTGCGTTCATCGGTTCAAGCTTACAAAAACAATTTAAATACACATTCAGGCTATAGAGAATTTAGAGAAAGAAGATCGGAATTAAGAAGAAAAAATAGAAAAATATCTGGTTTAGCACTCGTGGACTATTTGCACAATTATGCCGCTACAGGAAAAGAATATACCGAAGTTTTGAAAAAAATTATCAATCAAAATGATCTAACAGATTTTGATAATGCTATTTTAATGAATTCAAACAAGTCTTCTTCTCTAACTTTATAGTTTATAGGTCAGAAATAACAAATTGAATTCCAAGCCATCTCCATTCCCCAGTATCTTCTCTTAGAGAGCAATTTATTCTGCCTCGTTCAGTTGTAAATTTTCCCTCTAAAATTATATCTAATTGATTATTATCAATAAATTTAATTTTTGATTTTCTCCATTTATCTTCTTCATTTGAATAACAAGTTATATTTTTAAAATTTGGACCATTTTCAAAAAAAGTTATTTTAACATTTGGTGGATTGTTTTTTGGATTTAGATATTTTTCTTCTGGAATAATTTTTAAATATGGAAATGGAATTGTTTGTAGTATTGATTTAAATCTTTTTTCTTCTCCGTATTTTTCATTTATAGGAAATCTTGGTAACTCAAGCTTATCTTTTGTTTTGTCCATAACCCCAGAATGTTGACCAAATGCATACTCAAATCCTAATTTTTTAACAATTTCTTTGTAAGACTTTTTGTATTCACCAAAAGGATATGCAAAAAACTTTGTTTCATGGTTTAATTTCTCCTTAAAAATTTTTATAGAAGTTTTCAAATCTTCTTCTATTTTATCATCACTCCAATCCACCAAATATTCATGAGAGTGACTATGGTTTCCAATATGAACAAAGTCGAACTGAGAAATTTCTTTTATTTGAGGCCAATTCATGTATCCGCTAGACCCAACGGTTTCTGTATTGACAAATATTATAAAGGGTATTTTTTTTTCCTTTAAAATTGGCCAGGCATTTTTGTAAAAAGAAGAGAAACCATCATCTATGGTTAATAGAATTTTTTTCTCTAAGTTTTTTTTTGTAATATTCAATTCAAAATCATTGTGTGAAATGAATTTGAATCCACTATTTTCTATTAGATTTATATGAGATCTGAAATCTTCTAGTTTTATATTAGTTGAAGGATACTTATTTTCTTCAAAACGATGGTACATTATTGAGAGAATCCCGTAATCTTCAATGTTTTTTGCTTCAGAATAAGAATTGTTTAGCGTGAACAAAAAAACTATAAATAAAACGATGATAAAGAATTTTTTAATAATCAATTTCACAGGCAAAAATAACTCAATTGGTCTAAGAGTTGATAATAATTTTTTTCTCAAAAAACTTCAAACTAATATAAGAAGCAACGAGTCACTTGTGAACAATATATTTGACTTTATCAAACAAAAAAAAGCCAATATTGATAAAGATTTTTCTGTTATAGTAAACATTGGGCCGGGTAGCTTTTCAGGAATAAGGATCTCACTTGCTGTGGCCAAAGGCATTAAAATATCGAGGGGCGCCAAACTATACGGCTACAAGGATGGTGATTTAGTCGAGTTTAACCTTAAAAATATTGAATTATTAATTAAGAAAAATTTAATAGAAAATAATTTGATTAAACCTGTATATTTAAGCTAAATTACCGTTTGTAAAATGAGCAAAATAGAAGAAAAGTGCAAAAGCAAAGGAGTTAGGTTAACTGACCAAAGGCGTATAATCGCAAAAGTAATGTCTGACTCAAAGGCAACATACGGTTCAAAGGATCATCCTGATGTTGATGAACTACATAAAAGGGTTAATGCATTAGATAAAAGTATAAGTATAGCCACAGTTTATAGAACGGTTAAACTTTTTGAAGAAGCTGGAATAATAGAAAGACATGATTTTAAAGAGGGGAAAGCCAGGTACGAACCTTTATCAGAGGAACACCACGATCACCTAATAGATATTAATAGCGGTGAAATTATTGAATTTGTTGATGAAGACATTGAAAAGTTACAAGAAAAAGTTGCAAAAAAATTAGGATACAAGTTGGTAGATCACAAATTAGAATTATACGCACAAAAAATAAAAAAAAATTGATATTTTGACTAAAAACATTTTCATTAAAACTTTTGGTTGTCAAATGAATGAATATGATAGCCAACGTATTTCAAGTTTAGCTAAAAAAGCTGGCTATAACAAAACAGAGAATATTCACAATATAGATTGTTATGTTTTAAATACTTGCCACATAAGAGAAAAGGCGACCGAAAGAGTTTATCACGACATTGGACGTTTAAAAAAAAATTATAAAAATAAAAAAAAACCTATAGTTTTAGTTACAGGTTGTGTCGCTCAAGCTGAAAATAATGAAATGTTAAAGAGGGAACCTTATATAGATGCTGTAGTAGGGCCCCAGTCTTACCACAATATTCCTAAAATTTTATCAAAGCTTCACGAGAGAAAAGAAAAATTAAATTTTACAGATTTTGAAGTTATGGAAAAGTTTGATCAACTAAATAAAATAAAAAACTTAGATTCAAAAGTATCTTCATTTATAACAATCCAAGAAGGTTGTGATAAATTTTGTAATTTTTGTGTTGTTCCTTATACGAGAGGCCCTGAATATTCTAGATCACCAGAAGAAATAACTAAAGAAGCAAAAAATTTAATTTTAAACGGAACAAAAGAGCTTACGCTATTAGGTCAGAATGTTAATGCTTATTCTTATAATGAAAAAGGAAAAACTTTTAAATTTTCAGATTTGATTATGAGTTTAGAGAAACTGAAAGAATTAAAAAGAATTAGGTATACAACTTCACATCCTACAGATATGACAGATGATTTAATTGACTGCCATAAGAATGTAAAAAAATTAATGCCATTTCTTCATTTACCAGTTCAAAGTGGCTCCAATAAAATTTTAAAAAGCATGAATCGTAAACACACTAGAGAAGAATATTTATCGATAATTCATAATTTAATAAGGGTGAGACCTAATATAAAATTTTCAAGTGATTTTATTGTTGGATACCCAGGAGAAACAGAAAAAGATTTTTATGATACAATTTCGTTAGTAAAGGAAGTAAATTTTATTAATTCATTTTCATTTATTTATAATCCACGACCAGGCACACCAGCTTCTAATCTTGAAGGAGTTAACAGTAAAACACAAATGCAAAGATTAATAGAACTACAAAATTTACTTGTAGATATACAAATAAAATCAAATAAAAATGAAATTGGAAAATTAACTGAAGTTTTGATTGAAAATAGAATGAAGAATCAACCAAAATATTTTGGTAGAAATGAAAGCCTAACCCCTATTGTTGTAAGCAATGCTAGCCAAAAGGATGTTGGAAAAATAATTAGCGTTAGAATTAAAGATTCTAATAGAAACACTCTATTTGGTGTTAAAGAAAACATGGAAAGAGAGGTGGCAGCTTAATGCAAGAAGCAAAAAATCTTAATAAGGAAATTTCCATAAAAAAAATTGATAATGAAACTGTAAATATAAAAATATTTAACAACAATGTTTTGATGGCAGTTGTTGGAGAGTTCAATAAAAATCTTATCGAAATAGAAAAACTTACTAATACAAAGCTTTTTTTTAGAGGAAATTCGATAACTGCGAAAGGAAAGAAAAATTTAATATCAAACGTTTCAAATTCCTTGATGTTTTTAGTTAATAAATTTCTTGTTACCAATTCTATAGAAAATAATGATATAATTTATTCTATTAAACATGGAGTGTCTGGCTTGGAAGATAAAAATAAAAACAATATACGGTCTATAGATCAGGTTATTAAAACACCAAGAAAATCAATAATTCCAAGGTCAAAAAAACAATCGGACTATTTAAAAGCTTTACAAAATGAAAATATAGTTATGTCACTAGGTCCGGCTGGAACAGGAAAAAGTTATTTAGCAGTTTCAGTAGCGGTTACCATGTTGATGGAAAAAAAAGTTAACAGAGTAATATTGTCGAGACCCGCAGTTGAAGCCGGTGAAAGATTAGGTTTTTTACCAGGCGACATGAAAGAAAAAGTCGATCCTTATCTAAGACCTTTGTATGATGCATTGTATGATCTTTTTGGATATGAAAAAATTCAGAGAAAAATAGAAACAGGAGAAATTGAGATTGCGCCATTAGCTTTTATGAGAGGTAGGACTTTAAAAAATTCTTTTGCTATTCTTGATGAAGCACAGAATGCTACTTCAACACAAATTAAAATGTTTTTGACTAGAATTGGGGAAAATTCAAAATTAGTTGTAAATGGAGATCCATCTCAAGTTGATCTAATTAATAAAAATAACTCTGGACTAGTAAAATCAAAAAAAATCTTAAAAAATATAAAAGAAATAAAAATTATAGAATTTGATCATAAAGATGTAGTTAGACACCCTCTCGTATCAAAAATTATTCAAGCATATCAAAAAAATATTAATG
>Ga0208764_10002104_pt1 | contig 12613 bp, 15 predicted proteins | sample ETNtaG_18_FD_185762 | JGI IMG/M metagenome (GOLD analysis project Ga0208764, IMG submission 185762) | Marine microbial and viral communities from oxygen minimum zone, Eastern Pacific Ocean - ETNP201302SV91 (SPAdes) (version 2) | ecosystem: Environmental > Aquatic > Marine > Oceanic ... | reverse complement strand
TGTGTCGTTTACATTTAATATTTTAGCCATCATTAAACCAACTGTTCCAGCTACTCTATATGAATAAACTAATAAATCTTTTACTGATCTTAAATAAACTTTTTGTTTTAAATCTGAGCCAACACCCTCAATTAAATCATCTAAAATAATTCGTTTAATATTGTTATTGTATGCAAGGTCAATCATATCGTTTAAAATTAATTCATGTTCATTTTGGTTTAATATTTTTCTATCATTATTATTTATTTTATAAGTTTTTTTATAAATATTTTTAATTTCATTAAATCTTTTTTCTTTTAACTCCAAATTATTTTTTTCATCTACCAGATCATCCAGTACTCTACAAAATGCGTATAACTTAGAACAATCACGATAAACATTTTTTGGTAAAAAAAATCCAGCCCAATTAAATGATTTAGCAAATTTAGCTAGGTAGTTTACATTAGACATTAAATTATTTTATCCAATACTTTGGCTGATGATAGAACACCAGGAACACCTGCCCCAGGGTGTGTTCCTGCTCCTACAAAATAAAGACCATCATAAATTTCAGATTTATTGTGAAATCTAAAATAAGCTGATTGTGAAAATTTTGGCTGTATTGAAAAGCCAGAACCATATTTAGTATTAAGTTCTTTTTCAAAGTAATCTGGCGTTAAATAAAAATCTTCAATAATATTTTCTCTAAGGTTTGGCATTAAATCTTTTTCCATCTTATCAATTACCAAATTCTTCATTTTTTCACCTTCAATAGACCAATCAATTTTTGATTGATTGTTTGGAACAGGAATTAGAACATAAAAACAATCTTGTCCTTCAGGAGCCATAGATTTGTCAGTAGCTGATGGTCTGTGAAGATAATAACTTATATCGTTATTTAGTTTTTTATTATCGAATATATCATCAAGGTGCTCTTTGTATTTATTACCAAATTTTATTGTATGATGCTCCACATCATCATAAGTTTTTTTGGTTCCAAAATAATAAACAAATAATCCCATTGAATATTCCATTCTATTTTTTTTCCATTTAAAAAATAACGAGTTATTTGTATTTCTATTTAACATTTTTTCATAAACTGCAGGTGGGTCTGCATTGCAAATAACATTATTGGCATCAATTTTAGTCTGGTTATCTAGTTGAATACCAGTAATTTTCTTTCCATCTGTAATAATTTTATTTACTTCACGTCCTTTTATTATTTCTATACCGACTTCATTCATCAATTTTTCAAAACCTTTTATAATATTTCCCGTTCCACCCATTGAGTAATGAATTCCCCATTTTTTTTCTAAGTATAAAATTAATCCATAAATTGAAGTTGTCGTAAAAGGATTTCCACCAACTAAAAGAGGATGCATACTTAATATTCTTCTTAATTTTTCATTTTTTATATAAGAAGAGACTAATGAATATACAGATTTATAACTTTTTAGCTTAAATAAAGCTGGAAGCTGTTGCATCATAAAAAAAGGTCGATCAAAAGACACAGCTGATAATTCTAAAAATCCTTTATCAAATATTTTTTGTGTAAATTTAACTAAATTTTCATAACCTTTTACGTCATTTTTATTAATCTTTTCTATTTGGTTTTTCATTGAAGTTTCATTTCCTGAATACTCAAAACTTGTGCCGTCTTCAAAAAGAAATCTATACCAAATATCTAACGGCTTGATTTTAATATAATCTTCAGGTTTTTTATTAAAAAGTTCAAAAAGTTCAAAAATTAAATATGGAGCTGTAATTACTGTTGGGCCACCATCAAAAGTAAATCCATTTTTTTTAAAGACTCTTGCTCTACCACCAAGATCGTTTTGCTTTTCGATCAATGTAACTTTATGATTTTTTGCCTTTAATCTTAATGAGGCTGCAATGCCACCAAAGCCCGCTCCTATAACAATTGAATTCATTATAACTAATTTATATTATTTTTTAGAAAAGTAACGAAATTATAACAAACCGTTATGAATTAATATTCTTTAGCGCAGCTTTGGTTTCTTCGAGTTTTTTTTCAAATAATAAATCCAATTTTGACTTGTCAACTGAGGTAGAAATTATTTTTTTTACCGAGTCAACTGCTATTTTAATTGAAGTGTCTTTAATTTCTTTTATTGCAGTCTCTTTCATTTGAGATATTTTTGTTTCTGCGATATTTTTCTTAATTTCTGAAGATTTGTGAAATTTATCATTCATTTGAATAATTAAATTTTCACCATCTTTTTTAGCTTCATCAAGAATTTTTTTACTTTCAATACTCGCTGATTCCAGTTTATTTTGGGCATTTTCCAAAAGCTTTTTTGACTCCATTCTAAGTTTTTCACTTTCGTCAATTTCTTTTTTTATATCAACTATTTGTTTTTCAAGGATTTCATTAACTTTTTGAGGAATTTTAAAATAAATTAATACTCCAAAAAAAATTACAAAAGAAACTGCGACCCAAAATGTTGCATCAAATGCCATAATATTTGTCCTTATTTTTAATCGATATGTCTTCAACAATTGCAGAAATACTGCTGCTATTTACCTCTGTACCAATCAAATGTTTTATTAAATCTGTAGAGGTTTCCATTGCTATTTTGTTTATTTTTTCAGGAGCTTTTGCTTTAAGTTCGTTAATTTCTTTTTCAATTTCCTTAATCTCTTTTTCTATTTGATTATCTAGAACTTGTTTTTTCTTTGCTATATCTTCAAGCACTTTTTGTCTTATTTCTTTAAAATAATTTTTAGCTTCTATCTTACTTTCGAAAATTAATTTTTCGTATTCCTTAATTTTATTTTCACTTTGTTCTCGTTGTTTTTCAGCTGTTTCTATATTTTCTAAAATTTGAGATTTTCTTGTTTCAAGATTTTTACTTATTTTAGGAAGTATAAGTTTCGATAGAATAACAAACATGGTACCGAATGTTAATATCAACCAAAATATTTGTGATACCCAAAATTCAGGATTCAGCTGCGGCATACCTCCACTTTCAGAACTTTGCGCTATAGAAACTAACGCAAAGCAGAAAATTAAAGTTTTAAAAATTATTTTTTTAAACATTAATTAAAATGCAAATAAGATAATTAATGCTACCACAAGACCAAATAAGCCTGTCGCCTCCGCAAGTGCAAATCCTAATAGTAGATTAGGAAATTGCTTTTGTGCCGCTGACGGATTTCGCATCGCACCAGAAAGGTAATTTCCAAAAATAATTCCTATTCCAACTCCTGCACCAGCAAGCGCTATTGCCGCCAGTCCTGCTCCAATCATTTTTGCTGCTTCTAACTCCATTATATCCTCCTTTATTGTTTAATGGTGTAAATTTAATGCATCATTTAAGTAAATGCATGTTAAGATTGCAAAAACATAAGCTTGAAGAAAAGCAACCAATATCTCCAAACCTGTTAAAGCAACCGAAAAACTTAGTGGAAGCCATCCACCAATTATTCCGAGACTTACAACGAACCCTCCGAATACTTTCATCATAGTATGACCAGCCATCATATTTGCAAAAAGCCTAACAGATAAGCTAACTGGTCTACTTAAATAAGAAATAATTTCTATAACAACTATTAAAGGTAGCAAAACTATAGGCACCCCACTAGGAACAAACAGTTTTAAATATCCAAATCCATGCTTAATAAATCCTATTATTGTAACTCCAATAAAAATAAATGCTGCTAAAACAAAAGTTACTATAATATGACTTGTTACTGTAAAAGAATAGGGTACCATTCCAAACATATTGCAAAAAAGAACAAACATAAATAGAGAAAATATAAATGAAAAATATGGTTTTGCTTTTGAACCAGCGGTGTCACTGATCATTTTTGAAACAAAAGAATAGCTTAATTCAGCAAGAAGTTGGAGCTTATTAGGTGCCAATGAATTTTTTTTGGTTCCTAAATTAAAAATTACCAAAATTGATATAGAACAAATAACCATGAAAAGACTTGCATTTGTGAAAGAAATATCGACTTCACCTAATTTTATTTCTGGACCAATTCTATAAACATTAAATTGGTGCATTGGATTTGCTGCCATAAAAATTCTACCTTTGCATTTTCTTAGCTGATCTAACGACGTTCAATATTCCCGCAATTACACCAACAAAAAAAAATATTAAAATTAACCAAGGCTTAGTACCAAACCAATTGTCTAAAATAAACCCAATAATTGTCCCTACTGCCACAGCTGAAATCAATTCTGCGCTCATTTTGAATGCAATTCCCATATAAGATTTAGGATCTTCATCTTTTGGAAGATATTTGCTTTTAATTTTTTCTTTTGCAATCTCTAGGCGAGTTTTAAAATTATTCTTAGACATTAATTAAGCTACCATGCTTTCAGCTTTTTGTAGATCGACTGCTACAAGCTGACTGATTCCTTTTTCGGCCATGGTAACACCGTATAGCCTATCCATTTTGGACATTGTAAGAGCGTGGTGAGTAACAATAACAAATTTTGTAGAAGTTATCTTTGTCAACTCTTCTAAAAGGTTACAAAACCTAGTTACGTTAGCGTCATCAAGAGGCGCATCTACTTCGTCCAATACACAAATAGGTGCAGGATTTGTAAGAAATACTGCAAATATAAGTGATAAAGCAGTCAAAGCCTGTTCTCCACCTGAAAGAAGTGTGATTGATTGAAGTCTTTTCCCAGGCGGGCTTACTAACATTTCTAGTCCAGAATCCAAAGGATCTTCAGAATCAACCAATTCTAATTTTGCGCTCCCACCATTAAATAGTTTTGTATACACCTCATTAAATTTTCTATTAACCTTTTCAAATGCCTCTATTAATTTTTCCCTACCTTTTTGATTTAATTCATTTATACTTTCTTTTAATTTAAGAATAGCTGTTACTAAATCTTGTCTATCTTTTTCCATTTTTTTTATTTCATCTATATATAAATTAGTTTCCTCGTCTGCTCTTAAATTTACAGAGCCTAATTTTTCCCTATCCCTCTTTTTTGCATCTAATAATTCTTCTTGTGTTACAGCATCTGGCAATTCTTCATTTATATCTAAGTTAGAAAATTCTAATAAATTTTTCTCGTTTAAATTTAATTCAGCATCTACTCTATCCATTAAATCATTTTTTCTTTTTGCTAAACCTTCTATTGTTGCTCCAGAACTTGCCTTTCTTTCTCTAATTTCAATTGTGCTTTCTTTTGTAGAATTTAATTCATTTCTAAGTTCGGCGATTTTATTATCAACTTGGTCAATAATTGATTCATTTTCTTGCTTTTCTTTTTCTGACAACCTTAAATTTTCAGAAATTTGTCCTTTTTTTTCTGCTTGTGACTGTGGTTGTTTTTCTAAATCGTTAAGTTGGGATAAAGATTTATTTTTCCTTTCGGATAACTCTTTTACCATTTTTTCTGATTTTATTAGTAAATTTCTCCAACTTTCTATTTCTGTTTCGATAGTACTAATTCGTTGTTTTCTTTTTATAGACTCATTTTTTATATTTTGATTTTTACTGTAACTATCAGCATATGATTCTATGATCGCCTTAAAATTATTAAGTATATTTATAGCTTCATCATTTTTATGAGCATTTATCAATTCTTTGACTTTGTCTATCTCCAGGTTTAATTTATTTATTGTGGAATCTAAATCTTCACTAGATTTTTTTTCCGTATCATAATATTTTGAGTCTAGCTCAATTAACTCATTTTTTTCCTCTTTAAGTCTTTTTTCATTAGAAGTAGCGTCTATAACAATACTTTTTTCTCTATCAGTGTCTTCTTCAATGGTTTTTAATGATTTTTTAATATTTTCTATCTCTATTTGAATTCTCTTATTTTCTTCATCTAAACTTTTTAGTTCTAAGTTTAATCTTTGAATTTTAGATATATTTTCTATATTTTTTTCTCTTATTGGGTTAACTTTATCCATTTCTTCTTTGATACTTTTTTCAATAGCTTGTAATTTTTCGTTAAATTTTTTAACCTCATTATCTGCCTCACTATTAATTTCATTTTCTAATTTTATTTCTTGGTCAATATCCTTTAGTCTTAAGTAGTACAAGCCAGCTTCAATTTTTTTAATTTCTTCTGAAATAGTTTTGTATTTTGTTGCTTCTTCAGCCTGTTTTTGTAAGTTAGTTAACTGCTTTTCTTTTTGTTTTCTTAAATCATCTGCTCTTTTCAAGTTATTTTCAGCAGCATTTAATCTAAGTTCAGCTTCGTGTCTTCTAGCATGTAAACCAGATATTCCAGCGGCCTCTTCTAATATTGCTCGACGATCTGCTGGTTTTGCTGTTACTAACGAGCCAATTCTTCCTTGGCTAATTAAAGAAGGGGAATGCGCGCCAGTTGATAGATCAGCAAATAACATTTGTGCATCTTTGGCTCTAACTTCCTTGTCATTAATGTAAAATTTTGAACCTTTGTCTTTTTCAATTTTTCTTCTAACTTGAATTTCATCTAAATCTTTATACTGTATTGGTCCTTCCCTCGCTTCATTGTTTAAATTAATTGTGACTTCAGCAATATTTTTTGAAGGTTTGTTTGAAGTTCCAGAAAATATTACATCTTCCATTCCTGATCCTCTCATACTTTTCGCAGAAGTTTCTCCCATTCCCCACCGGAGTGCTTCAACTATATTTGATTTTCCACAACCATTCGGACCAACAATGCCCGTTAGCCCTTTCTCAATAAGAAAGACAGTTTTTTCGGCAAAAGACTTAAATCCATTAAGATGGATTTTTTTAAACTCCATTCAGATATTTATATCAGTTTTTTGAGAGTTTTTTTTAAATTTTTATAATTTAATGGTTTATCGAACTTTTTATTATTTATAATTAAAGTAGGTGTTGCTTCAATTTTGAATTTTTTTACACCTTCAACGCGATCTTCTAAAATGTGGTCTTCAACATTTTTATTTTTTATACAGTTTTCAAAATTTAACCCTAAGTTATTGCTATCTACAATTTTTTTTAGATTAGAGTTTAATTCTTCAATAGTACTTCCCTTTAACCAATTTTTTTGGTTTTTAAATAACAAATGTAATATTTTTGAATTTCCATCATTTCTACAATGCGCAATTTTTGATGCATTTAATGCAGCCATGTCTAATGGAAAATTTCTAAACTCTATTTTTACCAGACCTTTTTCAATAAAATCCTTTTTTAAATCTGGATAAACCTTTTCATGAAAACTGGCACAGTGGCTACATGTTAGAGACTCATAAATTATTAAATGAATTTTTGCATCGACATTTCCTTCAATTATAGGATTAACATTTGGTTCAGAATAAAGATACGAATAGTTTGTTATTAAAAATACTATAACTAATAAAAATTTTTTCATTTAAATATCTTTATAGGGAATTAATTTAATTTTGTTAACAAATTTATGTCCAAGAAAACTATTTATTCTGTTTATTATATTGTTTCTAGAATATTCTACATCAATTTCGTGACCTTTTTTAACAGAGATAATTAATCTTTTAATACCCAAGCCTTTAAAATTATTGTAAGATTTAGGAAAACAGGTCGAAAAGAGTTTTTTTCCAACTATATTTTCCCAATTAGAAATAATTTTGGAGTAGATGTCACCCTTTTTTAAAATTTTATTTCTAATTTTTTTTGGCAAGCTATCTTTAAAAGATCTTAATCCTTGAATTGATTTCTTTCTATTTCTAGTATTATATTTTGATCTCATATGAAAAAACAAAATATATCAAAAAAAATACTTCATTGGTACGATAATAATAAAAGGCAATTGCCATGGAGAAAATATACCTCTAAAAAACAAAAAAAATATTTTACACTAGTTAGTGAAATAATGCTTCAGCAAACCCAGGTTAAAACAGTAATTCCATATTTTAATAACTTTATTTTAAAAATACCTAATTTAAAAAGTTTATCCAAAATTAAAGACCAAAAGTTATTAAAGTGTTGGGAAGGCCTTGGGTATTATTCAAGGGCCAGAAATTTAAAAAAAACTGCAATAAAAATTATAGATGTATTTAATGGTAACCTTCCTAGTGATGAAGATGATCTAAAATCTTTACCTGGAATAGGAGAATATACTGCTAAAGCAATAATGGCCATAGCATATAATAAAAAAGTAATTCCTTTAGACGGAAATGTTGAGAGAGTTTTAAGAAGAATTTTTAATTTAAAAAAGGTTAATGAAATATCAAAAGAGAATTTGCATAAAAAAAAATCGTTTTTTGGAGAAACAAATAGATCTAGTGATTATGCTCAAGCAATTATGGAAATTGGAGCATTAATTTGCAAACCATCAACTCCTTTATGTTGTCAGTGTCCAATTTCAAAAAATTGTAAATCATTTAAAAAAAAAGATTTTGAAATAGTTTCAATTAACAAGTTTAATAAAAGGAAGTTTTTTGAGGTAAACATTTTTCAAAATACTTATAAAAAATATTTTCTTTTAGAAAACCAAAAATTTAATTTTTTAAAAGGAATGCCAATTTTTCCTATGAATGAAATATCTAAAGTAAAATTTAGAAACCATATTGGAAAAAAAATAAATATAAAAATGTCAAATATGGATATGAAAATTGCAATTAAAAATGTAAAAAATTACCCATTAAAAAAAAATGGTTTTTTAATCGGCTCTAACGAATTAAGTAATTGGACTTTACCTTCTTTTACAAAAAAAATATTAAATACTGTAAAAAAAACATAATGAAAAAAATCGGAATTATAGGTGGTGGTATTTCTGGATTATATCTAGCGAATATTCTTAATAATAATCCTAATTTTGATTATAAAGTTTTTGAAAGAAAAAGTAATTTTAATTTTTCAGAAAGCTATGGAATTCAATTATCAGTTAATAGCATTAAATTATTGAACAAATTAAATTTTAATAATTTATCTGCTTCTGAAGTTTGTTTTCCAACTAAGGTAAATTTTTTTAATTCAAATAATTCAAAAAAAATTTGTGATATTAATTTATCTCAATTTAATGATGATCTAAACCGGTATACAACAACAAAAAGATCTACACTATTAAAATTTTTATCAGAAAAAATCCCTAAAGAAAAAATAAAATTTAAAACAACTTTGACACATTTAGAAGAAGGCGAAAATATTAAAGTTTATTTTTCAGATAACTCACAGGAAAATTTCGATTTTTTGATAATAGCAGATGGTATTTTCTCTAAATCAAAATCAATAATTTTAAATAAAAGTTTTAGCCCAAAATATAATAATAGTATTGCTATAAGGGCAAAGTTTAAAGGATATAATTTTGAAAATATTTCAATATTTATGGGATCAAAATTTCACTATGTAATTTATCCAATTAATCAGAATAATGAATATAATTTTGTAGCAATTTTAAAAAAAAAATTACCAACAAATGATTTAAACTATAATATAAACTTCTCTAAGGAATTCGAGAATCTATTAAAAGAAATTTTGAATAAAAATTCAATAATAAAATTTGAAAATTTAAGTGAAATTAAAACCTTTCCAGTTTTTGTAAGCAAGAGTTTTCCAAATATAAATCAAAAAAATATTTTTCTCTCTGGTGATGCTCTATTTGCTTTTCCACCTTCTTTTGCGCAAGGAGCTTCTCAAGGTATTGAAACAGCACAGGACATATTTGATTGCATTATTAGTAGATCAGACAATTTATATAAAAATAGATTTAGGAAAATTTCTTCAATAAATTTGAGATCAAAAATTAATAATTTTGCATTTCAATTGTCAAACCCAATTAATATTTTGATAAGAAATATAATTTTAAAATATCTGTCAAAAAACAAAAAGTTTCTTGAAAATTATTTAGGAAAAATCTATAGAAATTAATTTATTGGTCTCAATCTTTGTCTTAAATAATCAATTGGTTTAAGTGAATTTCCAGATTCATAGTGCCAATATGTCCATCCATTGCAACTTTCTGCCCCAATAATTTGAGCTGCCACTTTGTGAATTGATCCTTCTGATTGCTGATATTTAATACTTCCATCAACCATAATTTTTGCATTAATTTTTTTCTTTTGATCATATATTTTAGTACCAGGCCTTATTAAGCCCATTTCTACCAATGAGCCAAATGGAATTCTTGGTTTTGTTCTATTGTTTCCTAAAGTATCCAGATATTCATTTTCAATGATCTTTGTATTTTTTAATCTTTTATTTGTAGCATCAAAATAATTTTTTTCTTTTTCAATTCCATAATAATTTCTACCAAGTTTTTTAGAAACAACCGCTGTAGTTCCAGATCCTAAAAAAGGATCTAAAATAAAATCGTTCTTATTTGAAGATGCTAAAATAATTCTATGTAATAATGACTCAGGTTTTTGTGTAGAATGTATCTTTACACCATTATTTTTGAGTCTTTCTTTCCCACTACAAATAGGAAGATTCCAAGTAGATCGCATTTGCAGATCATCATTTAAGCATTTAAGCGATTGATAGTTAAATGTGTATTTTGATTTCTCATTTTTTGAAGCCCAAATTAATGTTTCATGTGCATTGGTAAACCTCGTGCCTCTAAAATTCGGCATCGGATTATTTTTATTCCAAATAACATCGTTTAGGATCCAAAAACCCAAATTTTGAATTATATAGCCAACTCTAAAAATATTGTGATAACTTCCAATTACCCAAATAGCTCCATTTTTTTTTAAAATTCTTCTACATTCCGTTAACCACTCTATAGTAAATGCATCGTAACTTTTAAAACTTTCAAATTTATCCCATTGATCATCTACAGCTTTTACTTTTGATCTATCTGGTCTGCTTAATTCGTTTTTTAATTGAAGATTGTATGGAGGATCAGCAAAAATAAGATCAAATGTTTCACTGGGAATTTTTTTCAATTCCTTAAGACTATCTCCATTAATAACCTTGTTTTTAAAGTTTAGTTTATCCATTTTATAATTATGGATTAGACTCCAGAGTTAAGTCTGCGTCAACCTGTGATTGAATTAATTTGACTCTATTTGTTACTAATTTTTTTTAAGACTCAATATCTTGTGTACCGGTCTGAATGTTTTTCGATGTAATTTAGTTATTCCATATTTTCTAATCGCTTTAATATGATATTTCGTTCCATAACCAGCATTTGAATCCCATTTGTATTTTTTAAAATTTTTAGAAATTCTATTTATTAATCTATCTCTTGAAACCTTTGCAATTATAGATGCAGCAGATATTTCTTTTATTTTTTGATCACCTTTAATTACAGTTTTGATTAAATAATTTTTTATTTTAGGAGATTTATTTCCATCAATAAGAATTAAATTTGGTTTAATTTTAAGTTTTTTAATAGCTCTTTTCATTGCTAGTAAGCTTGCATTTAAAATATTTATTTTTTCTATTTCTTTTAAGGAGGCTGAACCTATGGCCCATGTAGAGTTTTTTTTTATATATTTTGATATAATTTCTCTTTGGTTTTTTTTAAGTTTTTTAGAATCTATTATTTTTTTACTTTTAATATTTTTTTTAAATATAACTGCAGCTGCATAAACAGGTCCAATTAAACTACCTCTTCCAACCTCATCAACCCCTGCAATAATTTTTTTCATTAAAGAACTAAAAAATGATAAATTAATAAACCAATAATTATACCTTTAATAAATGCAATCCATAGTATACTATAATCAGACAGGTTAAGCTTTTGTTTCCACCAATTTATATATTTTTTGTGAATTTCAATCATATCTAAATTAAATTTGTATTTTTAATTCATCTATTTTTTTTCTTATCTCTTTTAAATCTATCCAAGAATATTTTTTTTGATCAGCTTGCCTTAAAAGATATGCCGGATGAAAAGTTATCATTGTAAGATAAGTTTTTTGATTGATGATTATTTCTTTCCAAATACCTCTTGCTTTTGAAATTTTTACATTCGAGCCAAATAAAGATTCCATTGCTATACTTCCCATTACAATTAAAATTTTTGGGTCGATTATAGAAATATGTTGTTTTAAATAATTTGCATATCTTGTGATTTCAGAAGCTTCAGGTTTTCTATTTTCTGGTGGCATATAATTTATTACGTTAGTGATATAAATATTGCCTCTTTCAATATTAATAGATTTTAACATTTTGTTTAGTAACAACCCAGCATCACCCACAAAAGGCCTACCTTCTTGATCTTCTTTTTGTCCCGGACCTTCTCCAACAATCATAAGAGGACTTAAATGGCTTCCATCACTAAATACTAGTTTTGATGCATTTTTTTTTAATTCACAACTATCAATATTTGATATTTTATCTCTCAATCTTTCTAACATTAAAAGTCTATTTTCCATTCCAGGTTTAGTCCGAAATCTATTTTCTGGTTTATTGTTAAAAACATATTCAATATCGTAAGAATTAATTAACTCTAAGTCAATTATGTTATTTTGATTTTTATCGTTTATGATCATAAAATAAATATATGCGAATAAATTTAATAAAGATATTTTTTATTATATTAATTTATTTTTATCAATCTGGAGCATATTCTAAAATTGATGATAAAAGTGAATTCAACCACAAGTTTTTATCAAATTATTTTTCCGCATTAATTTCATACGATAATCAAAATAATCAAAAAGCTTTAAAATATTTTAATTTATCAAGAACATTGCACTCAAAAAATCAAAGTTATATGAAAAAATATTTATTTTCTTTGGTTAATGATGGGCAGATTAATAAA
>Ga0208764_10002098_pt1 | contig 12631 bp, 12 predicted proteins | sample ETNtaG_18_FD_185762 | JGI IMG/M metagenome (GOLD analysis project Ga0208764, IMG submission 185762) | Marine microbial and viral communities from oxygen minimum zone, Eastern Pacific Ocean - ETNP201302SV91 (SPAdes) (version 2) | ecosystem: Environmental > Aquatic > Marine > Oceanic ... | reverse complement strand
TTTTCAACTATATCGTCGTAGTCGTTATGCCGAGTTTAACTTAATTTATGATCGTGGCACTTTATTTGGCTTGCAATCTGGCGGTCGTACAGAATCAATTTTGATGTCCATGCCGCCACTAGCACGCTGGGAATATAATTGGCAGCCGAGCCCGGGTTCAAAAGAAGCTGAACTCTATGATGTATTTCTTAAACCTAAAGATTGGCTTTCAGAATAAAAGATTATCGTTTTATTTATTTTTTTGTAACTTCATTGTCTGATGCAACAACGAGTACGTCGGCTGGTCTTTTTGCAAACAGGCCGTTGGTTACTACACCTGTAATCTGATTTAATTTATTTTCAAGTTCTGACGGATTTTCAATCTTTAGATTATGGATATCTAAAATGACATTACCATTGTCGGTAATAAAATCCTGTCTCAATTCAGGCCGGCCACCCAGTTTTGTAATTTCCCTTGCGACATAACTTTGCGCCATCGGGATAACCTCTACTGGTAGTGGAAAGTTACCTAATAGGGGTACAAGTTTCGTATCATCAATAATACAAATGAATTGTTTGCTTGCCGCAGCAATAATTTTTTCACGAGTTAGCGCACCACCACCACCTTTAATGAGATGTTTATTTTTTGTTGCCTCATCAGCACCATCAATGTAAATCGGTAATTCGATAATACTATTTAATGCAATTACTGGTATGTTGTGTTTTTTGAGCAGATTCTCTGTAGCCACAGAACTTGATACCACCCCATCAATAAGACCTTTATTTTTAGCAAGTTCCTCAATAAAAAAATTTACGGTACTGCCAGTGCCAACACCAATAACGGCACTATTTTTTATATAATCAATTGCTGCTTTTGCGGCATCCCTTTTTTTTTGGTCCTGTAACATATGGGTCAGCTCCGATGAATAAGTATGTTAGAACGGCTGTTAATGTTATCTTATGCTAATGTTCGATGAATACAAAAAATTAATTGACGAAGCTTGCCAGCGAGTTTACAAAGTAGCAAAGCGGACAGACCTTGATTATGCTCCTCAACTTTCTGTACGCCACAACAACAAAATCTGGTTGAAGCGTGAAGATCAACAATCAGTATTCTCGTACAAGATACGCGGAGCATACAACTTAATTGCTTCTTTATCCAAGGAAGAACAGAATCTGGGGGTAATTACTGCATCAGCGGGAAACCACGCCCAAGGTGTTTCATTGGCCGCCCACCATTTGAATTTGCAATCGATTATTGTGATGCCAAAAACAACGCCAGAAATCAAAATAGACTCAGTTAAAAGAATGAATGCGGAAGTGATTTTATTTGGTAATACTTATGATGATGCTAAGGAACACGCACTAAAACTTTCTGCTGAAAAGGGCATGCATTACATTTCACCATACGACCATCCTTTAGTAATTGCGGGGCAAGCAACTGTAGGTGTTGAGTTGTTAGAACAACACCCAAATAAACCAGATATTATTTTTGTTCCTGTTGGCGGCGGCGGTTTAGTTGCCGGTATTGCAGCTTACATAAAGGCAAATAATGCAGATATAAAAATAATTGGCGTTGAACCTGATGAGGCTCCTTGTATGCACCAAGCATTTGCTTCAGGCGAGCGCGTCAAATTAGAACAAATTGGTATATTTGCAGATGGTGCAGCTGTTAAACAGGCAGGCGAAGAAAATTATCGAATCGCAAAGGAGCTTGTTGATGAAATTCTATTAGTTAGTGTTGACGAAATTTGTGCAGCTGTAAAAGATATTTTTGAAGATACTCGTTCAATTCCAGAGCCTGCAGGAGCATTAGCGTTGGCTGGTCTGAAACAGTATGTAGGTGAACAAAAAATAAGAGATAAAGAATTGGTTACAATTTTTAGTGGTGCAAATGTAAATTTTGATCGTTTAAGACATATCGCAGAACTTTCTGCTTTAGGCGAAAACAGAGAGGCGTTGATCGCTATTATGATTCCTGAAAAACCAGGAAGTTTTAAACGTCTATGCCATGATCTTGGTCCGCGCTTGATTACGGAATTCAATTATCGATATGCTGATAAAAAGATGGCACATGTTTTTGCAGGAGTGCAATTGAAACAAGGGCCCGATGAAAAAAGTATCTTAATAAAACAACTGAAAGATAAGGGCTATGATGTTGCAGATTTAAGTAATGATACTGTTGCTAAGATGCATATTCGATACATGGTTGGAGGCCACGCGACACAAACTGAGGACGAGCTAGTATATCGTTTTGAATTTCCCGAAAGGTCAGGTGCTTTATTGCATTTTTTAAGTGAAATGGGGGAAGATTGGAATATTAGTTTATTTCATTATAGAAATCATGGAGCAGCTTATGGCCGGGTGCTTATGGGATTTCAGGTTAATGAAAACGAAAAAGAAAAGTTCCTGAATTTTATCAGTAAGCTAGGCATGCCCTATTGGGATGAAAGTGAAAATTCAGCTTATAAAAAATTTTTAAGTTAAATTATTTTATATATAAATTGGGGGGCATCAACCGTGATGTCGTTTCAGAGGCGTTGAACTTGAACCAGAGGTTCAAGTGGGTATCAAAAGCAGTGCATCAGGCTTTCCACGTGGATGGACATGCGCAACAACACCGATTATAGATCCCCTGTTTATTATCTTATAGGCTCAAGTTACCACGAGCTTGATAACGAACACAACAGAAGACACCCAAACTTAAATATTCAGATTAACCGTAGTCTAATTGGCTTTTTATATCTAGTGCGTCATTAATCTTACTTTGCAATCTACTGAGCGTACTATCAATTTTAAAAGCGTAGTCCTGATTTTCTTTTTTGTGCGCTAACATTTCATTAGCAATGTTTAACGCAGTCATAACCGCAATTCTTTCAGAACCGATAACACTGCCATTTTTCTTAGTTTCGACCATTTTGTTATTTAAGTAGTCAATTGCATTATGAAGTGAGTCGACTTCTTCTTCATCACACGTAATTAAATATTCTTTATCTAGTATCGTAATTTTTAATGGAGATGTTTTATTCATGTTCGTGTTTCCATAGCACGTAAACGAGTTATCATTGCTTCTATCCTGCTTCTGGCATGCTCAGTCTTTTCAATTAATATAGCACGCTCGCTGATGAGATTTTCTTGTTGGTTTTTTAGGCTCGAATTTTCGGTTTTCAGATTATTTACAGTATTAATCAGTTCATCAACTCGCTCCTCAAGCGCGGTTAAGTCTGTATTACTATCATCATTATTAACCATGATTTTTGTCCTATTTTCAGTTATGGCATGAACTGAGTATATTGTTGATATATCATATTAACTAACAATATAGAGCTACTGAATTTGCTGGTCAACTAATGATATTGCTAGCGGGGGATTCGAAAGCCTACTTGCAGCTATTGTTCAGTAAAAATCAATTAGTTACTGCATTATAATTTAAGGTAACGATTATGACGGTCGATTATAATTCGGTTAATAGACAATTAATTTCTGCTGGTGCCGGTGTTTTGGCATCGGAGTCACATGGATTCTTATGTGGCGTATTTTGTGTCAGCAATACAGTAGCATCGGCAATATGGCAGGAGTACCTGCTAGTTGGTGTCGAGAACTCATCAGATTTCGATGAATCCTTTGCGGTACTTGCTGAGTTGGCTAAAATTGCCAGCGAAGAAATTGTATCCGAAGAGATGATTTTTACACCGTTTTTACCTGATGACCAAGCAAGTATAGCAGAGCGTTCAAACTCAATTTCTGAATGGTGCGCAGGATTTGTTAGTGGTTTGGGTATAGGTAGGGGTGAAAATACATTAGATTTAGATGATGAGGGAGATGAATTTCTTCAGGATATTATATCAATATCACGCATGGGAAGTTCAAATGATGAGGGAGATGATTCCGAAGCTGCTTATTTTGAAGTTGTTGAGTACATTCGTGTCGGCGTGATTTTTATTTATCAACAATTGCATGAAACACAAAAGAGACAAATAAACACACAAGAGAACATACATTAATGGATAAAAAAGAATTTAAAAGCCGCCGCAAACGACTTATGGACATGATCGGTTCTGATAGTATAGCAATATTACCAACCGCATCTATTACCGTCAGAAACCGTGACGTTGAATTTCCTTTTCGCCCAGATAGTGATTTTTTTTATTTAACGGGTTACCCAGAACCAGAAGCTGTTTTAGTATTAATACCTGATCGTAAAGAAGGTGAGTCCATACTTTTTTGTCGTGAACGCGATGAAAAAATGGAAACATGGCATGGGCGTCGTTCTGGCTTGGATGGTGCGGTTAATGTTTATTCTGTGGATGATGCTTTTCCAATTGAAGATATGGATGATATTTTGCCTGGATTAATTGAAGGACACGAACGAATTTTTTATAACATGGGCAGTGATCAAAATTTTGATCAAAGAGTATTAGGATGGATTAATCAAATCAGAGGTAAAGTTAGAACTGGAGCGATTGCCCCGGATGAGTTTATTTCACTCAATCATTTCTTGCATGAGATGCGGTTATATAAAAGTAGTTATGAAATTAAATTAATGCGTCAGGCTGCTAAAATTTCCGCAAAGGGACATATGCGAGCGATGAAGAACTGCAAACCAGGTATGTATGAATACCAATTAGAGGGCGAATTAATATCTGAGTTTATTAAAAATGGTGCACGCTATACAGCTTATCCTCCAATTGTTGGTTCTGGTCAAAATGCATGCATCCTGCACTACACGAATAATAGCGATAAGATGATTGATGGCGATTTATTATTAATTGATTCAGGCGCTGAATATCAATGCTACGCTAGTGATATTACCCGGACATTTCCAGTTAACGGGAAGTTTTCTAGCGCACAGCGCGATATTTATAATTTAGTTTTATCTGCACAAGCTGCCGCGCTTAATGAAATTAAACCCGGTAAGCATTGGAATGACCCGCATGATGCTGCTGTGAGGGTATTAACGGAAGGCATGGTTAATTTGGGAATATTAAAAGGTAGCCCGGAAGAATTAATAAAAAATAAAGATTACACAAAATATTATATGCATAGAACCGGGCATTGGTTAGGGATGGATGTTCATGATGTCGGTGATTATAAACTTGATGGCGAATGGAGAATGTTGGAGGCAGGTATGGTAATGACAGTAGAACCAGGACTTTATTTGCCTGCGAATTCGCAAGGCTTATCAGAGTGTTGGCAAAACATAGGCATACGAATTGAAGACGATGTATTGGTTACGAAAGATGGCTACGATATTTTAAGTAAAGACACTCCTAAGACAATTGATGAAATTGAGGAGTTAATGGCAGATGCGGCATGATTATGATGTAGTAATTGTTGGTGCTGGCATGGTTGGAGCAAGCCTAGCATGTGCGATAGCTCCAACAAATCTTTCTATAGCACTCATTGAATCAGTGGAAATAAATGATGATAAGCAGCCGAGTTATGACGATAGAGGTATTTCTCTTTCTCCTTCTTCGAAACGTATACTTGAACATATTGGTGTATGGAAAGAAATACATACATATGTAACACCAATCAAAAAAATACATATTTCCAATCAAAAGAAATTTGGTTTTACTCATTTTACAGCATCTGATGCAGAAGTTGCAGAACTAGGACATGTTGTTATTGCTCGTTCATTGGGCAGTGCTTTACATAAAAAAATAAAAAGTTTTAAAAATATAAAACTTTTATGTCCTGCCCAATTGCAAGATTTTGTAAGGACGGGATCAAATCTGTCGATGAAAGTTTTATCATCAGCGGGTTCTGAGACTATTCATACGAAATTACTTGTTGGAGCAGATGGCAGTCATTCTATGGTTAGAGATTTAGCGGGAATAAAAACTAGAGAATATGATTTTAAGCAAACTGCAATTGTTGCAAATGTAGTTACCCAAAAACCAAATTATTTTACTGCATATGAGCGCTTTACACCGCATGGACCAATTGCTTTTTTACCCATCGGGGAAAATCGTTCAGTCCTCGTTTTTACCACTCTTACAGATAAAGGCAGTCATTATCTTGATATGTCAGATGAGAAATTTTTGGGCAGTATAGAAACTGAATTTGGACGTCGTTTGGGGAAAATTCAGAAAATTGGTAAACGACGTTCTTATCCAATCTTTTTTATTGAGGCAATTCAGCAGTTTCAGGAAAATTTGATTTTGTTAGGCAATTCAGCACATACAATTCATCCTAATGCTGCGCAGGGTTTTAATCTTGGTTTACGTGATGTGGCAGGATTGGCCGAGTGTATTTATTCAGCCCTTGAAAAAAAACTATCTATTGATGATAAAAATATTCTTAATGCTTATTTAGAGTTACGTAATTTTGATCAGCAACGAATTATAAAATTTACTAATAGTCTAGCAACTTCCTTTTATCATAATTCTTCATCATATACCCCTATTACAAATACTATGATGTTGCTAATCGATTGTATCCCGCAATTCAAATCTCTATTTCTTAAAAGGGCAATGGGACTAGCAGGTTACCAACCACAACTTGTTAGAGGATTAAATTTATGAAACAAAAAAATAAATTTGATGGGGATATTGTTATCGTAGGAGGTGGTATCACAGGCAGTTCTTTAGCTTGTTTATTAGGGGAGGCCGGTTTTGGTATTATTTTACTTGATGCAGATATTAAATCAGAACATATGTCTGAAAAGAACGATCCACGTGTATTTGCAATTACTATTGCATCTGAAAGAATTCTTAGGAAGGCAGGCGCATGGGTTTTTTTAAATAAAGAAAATATTTCTCCTTTTCGCCGTATGCATGTTTGGGATAAAAATGGAAATGGAGAAATTCATTTTGAAAGTGCATCAATATGCGAGCCGACAATGGGCTACATTCTTCCTCACAGGGACATTCTTGATGCACTACACGAGAGAATTTGCGATTTAGAAAATGTAAGACATATAAAGGGAGTGTCACCCATAAAAATAAAAAGAGAAGCTGATGCGGCAATACTAGATTGCAATAATGAACAGCAATTTAAAACAAAACTGGTAGTTGCTGCAGATGGCAGTAACTCAAAGACAAGAGAACTTTTAAATATTCATTATCAGAAATATGATTATAGGCAATCTGCCTTAGCATCCATTGTTACTACAGAAATTCCACATGACGAGGTAGCACGCCAACGTTTTTCAGATGATGGACCACTTGCATTTTTACCTATGAAAAACCCTTATAAGTCCGGCATCGTGTGGTCTAGTAGCCCGCAATGGGTTGAGGAACTCCTTAAATTTGACATGGCGACATTTCATAGTGAATTAGAAGCTGCTTTTGATAATAAATTGGGCAAAATTATTGAGAGTACCGAACGAAAAGTTTTTCCTCTTAGCCGAGCTCAGGCAGAGCATTATGTTCAACCAAGATTTGCTCTAATTGGCGATAGTGCGCATACCGTACATCCTTTAGCTGGTTTGGGTGCTAATCTTGGTTTGCTTGACACCGCTTCTTTGGCAGAAATACTAATCGACACTTTTAATTTGGATAGAGATATTGGCCGATTACAAGTATTACGTCGTTATGAACGCTGGCGTAAGGGAGAGAATCGACAAATAATGTATTTACTCGACGGTTTTAAATATCTCTTTGAAAATAAATTTCAATCAGTACAATGGATACGTAATTTTGGTTTAGATGTTATTGATGATATGCCCATTGTTAAAAATATGATTATGATGCGAGCAATGGGTTTAAAAGGAAACTTGCCAAAGTTTGCAAGAAATCACGCTTAATCTATACAATAACAATATTAATTTATTTTTTTATATTATCCGTATGACTAAATAGGACAGTCGATGTCTGAGAATTCAAACCCCGAATCAGGTAATTTTATTCGTAATATCATTAACAATGATATAAAAAATAATAAAAATAAAAGTCTTGTTCACACAAGATTCCCTCCTGAGCCAAACGGGTATTTACATATTGGTCATGCTAAGTCAATTTGCTTAAATTTCGGGATAGCAAATGACTTTAGTGGTGGTCTTTGCAATCTTCGTTTTGATGATACTAATCCTGTGAAAGAGGATCTTGAATATACTGAATCCATTCAGCAGGATGTAAAGTGGTTAGGCTTTGAGTGGGAAGAACGTCTTTTTTATGCATCAGATTATTTTGAGAAACTTTTTGAATTTGCCAAACAAATGATTATTGATGGTAAAGCTTATGTTGATCATTTAAATGCAGAAGAAATACGCGAGTATCGGGGGACATTGACTGAATCTGGTAAAGAAAGCCCTTACCGGGAAAGAAGTGCCGAAGAAAATCTTGATTTGTTTGAGCGTATGCGAGCTGGTGAGTTTGAAGAAGGTGAATGCGTTTTAAGAGGAAAGATAGACATGTTATCGCCTAATATGAATATGCGCGATCCAACTATATACAGAATTAAAAAAGCAACCCATCATCGAACAGGGAATGATTGGTGTATATATCCAATGTATGATTATACGCATTGCATTTCAGATGCATTAGAAGGAATTACACATTCATTATGTACATTAGAGTTCGAAGATCATCGTCCACTTTACGACTGGTTTTTAGAGCAATTGTCAGTACCATGCCATCCACAACAAATTGAGTTTGCTCGTTTAAATTTAAATTATACTGTAACTAGCAAACGAAAATTAGGTGAATTGGTGAAGGACGGTGATGTTTCTGGGTGGGATGACCCTCGTATGCCGACAATTGTTGGAATGCGTCGACGTGGCTATACTCCAGAATCAATTCGTGATTTTTGCGATAGAATTGGTGTTACCAAAAATGATACGGTAATTGATGTAAGCGTGTTAGAAAATTGTGTACGTGAAAATCTTGATATTCGTGCACCACGTGTAATGGGTATATTGGATCCATTAAAAGTTGTTATTAGTAATTATCCTGAAGAGGAAACTGAACAATTAGAGGCACCAAATCATCCAAACGATACAATGATGGGTGTAAGAAAATTGCCTTTTTCAAGAACAATCTATATTGAAAAAGATGATTTTATGGAAGATCCACCCAAAAAGTTTTTTCGTTTAGCTCCGGGGAAGGAAGTCAGATTACGTTATGCCTATTTTATTATTTGCGATGAAATTATTAAGGATAATTCCGGCAATATAGTAGAATTACGTTGTTCTTATGATGCTGATACAAGGGGAGGCAATGCTCCGGATGGTCGTAAAGTAAAGGGTACAATACACTGGGTATCTGCAGAACATGCCTTTAGAACTGAAGTTCATTTGTATGATAGATTATTTAATGATCCGAAACCAGATAGTAATAAACATAAAAATAATTGGAAGGATTTTTTAAATAGCGACTCAAAAAAAATAATAAAAGATGCCTATTTAGAGCCTTCACTGGAGTCTGCAAAAAAGGAAGAATTTTTTCAATTCGAAAGGCTTGGTTATTTTTGTGTGGATAATAGGGACTCCAATAAAGGCAAGCCTATTTTTAATAGGACTGTATCACTACGAGATTCTTGGTTAAAACAAAAACAAAAACAAAAAAGCTAGCTTAGTTATTGTAGTCATATTTATTTAAAATTTTATGCAAACAAACTCTAATACACTTTATCGTTCTAATATTAAAAGTTTACCACTAAGTAGTAGCGGTAAAGTAAGGGATATTTATATTATAGATGACGAACATTTTCTAATTGTTACTAGTGATAGACTATCTGCCTTCGATGTTATTTTGTCTGACCCTATACCAGGCAAAGGCTCTATTCTCACTGAAATTTCAAATTTTTGGTTTAGACGTTGCAGCAATATTATTTCTAATCACTTATCTGATTTAACTATTGAAGATGTAATTAATAAAGAATCTGAACTTGAAATGTTAAAAGATAGAGCTATTGTTGTTCGCAAGTTAAAACCTTTGCCGATTGAAGCTGTTATTCGTGGATATTTGATTGGGTCAGGATGGGGCGATTATAAAAAAACAGGTAAAGTGTGCGGCATTCATTTACCTCGAGGATTAAAGCAGGCAGAAAAATTACCCGAACCTATTTTTACCCCTGCAACAAAGGCGAATGTTGGCGATCATGATGAGAATATAGATTTTGAAAGTGCTAAAAATTTAATTGGTTGTGAGCTGGCCAATCAAATTCGTAACATAAGTTTAAAAATTTATAGTGAAGCGGCAGAATATGCTATTAAGAGAGGTATTATTATTGCTGATACCAAATTTGAGTTTGGGGTTGATGAAGAAAATAAGCTGATTTTGATTGATGAATTATTGACGCCAGATTCGTCACGTTTCTGGCCCGTTGAATCTTATAAGACAGGTATAAGCCCGCCCAGTTTTGATAAACAATATGTTAGAGATTATTTAGAAACATTAAATTGGGATAAAAAACCTCCTGGTCCAAAATTACCAGATGAAATAATTAACATGACTGCAGAAAAGTATGAAGATGCGAGAAAAAAATTAATTTTATAATTAACAGGAAAAAAAATGGAAAAAGTGGAAGTTTTAATCGATGGCTATAAAAGATTTTTTAAGAAATCTTTTGAAAAAAAACAGGATTTTTATAATAACTTATCTAATGAGGGCCAATCACCGAAATTTTTGGTTATATCTTGCTGTGATTCAAGAGTACATCCGGCACAAATTATGGATACTAATCCGGGTGATATATTTGTTATTCGTAATGTTGCAAATCTTATCCCTGTTAATGAACCAGATGGAAAATCACATGGTACTAGCGCAGCAATGGAGTTTGCAGTAAAGCATTTGAATGTAAAACATATTATTGTCCTCGGGCATAGTCAGTGCGGAGGAATTAAAACTTTGATGGAGGGCGAACATTTTAGTAGTAAATACAGTTTTGTGGATCCATGGATGGGGATCGCTAAAAATGCGAGATTAAGTGTGCTAGAGAAACACAAAGACAAGTCTTTTGAGGAGCAATGTAGCTTTTGTGAAAAAATTTCAATTGGAATTTCTTTAAATAATCTGATGACTTTTCCTTGGATAAAAGAAAAGTGCGATAGCGGAGAACTTAATATCCACGGTTGGTATTTTAATATTAAAACAGGCGCTCTACTTGGTCAGCGGGGCGAAGAATTCATACCTGTAAATGAACTAACGTCCTAGTAAACATAAAGAATTTTATTACGCAGCGTCTTCCATTTTTGTGTCATATTTACCTTTACAGGCAAGTCCGTTACATTTCTCTCTATGCAGTAATGCTTTTTGTGCAGCTTCTATATTTTCTGAATTACCTCCCCAAGCTTTTAGGCAGGGTTCTTGTAATGCGCGACCATATGAGAAACTTAATGGCCAAGGTAAATCCTTATTTTTTTGATTCATGGTATTAAGATGCGCTGTTGCCAGTTCTGTACTTTGTCCGCCAGAAAGAAAAACGATACCAGCTAATTCAGACGGCACATTTTTTAATAAACATTGAACAGTTTTTTCAGCAACTTCCTGTACATTTGCCTGTGTTGGGCATTGTTTACCAGAAATCACCATATTTGTTTTTAGAATAGTATGCGCAATACTGACATCTTGATTTTTTAGAGTTGAAAATAATGCTGATAAAGTTTTTTCAGTGATGTCATAGCAAAGATCGATAGTATTATCTGCGTCCATTAATACTTCAGGCTCAACCATTGGCACAATACCAGCCTCTTGACATAGTCCTGCATATCTAACCAAAGCATGAGCATTTGCATTAATGCATGCTGTTGTTGGAATATTCTTACCGATAGTTATTACAGCACGCCATTTCGCAAATTTTGCACCAAGATTTTTGTATTCCGCTAGTCTTTCACGTAGACCATCAAGACCCTCAGTAATTTTTTCATTTGAATGTAAAGCAAAATCTTTTGCTCCAGTATCAACCTTTATACCAGGCATAATCCCATCATTTGCTAATTTTTCAGCAAATGGTGTCCCATCAGATGTTGATTGGCGTATTGTTTCGTCATAAAGAATCATCCCGCTTATGTATTTATTGCCATCAGGGTTTGTGATTAGTAGATCTCGGTAAGCTCTTCTATTTTCTTCAGTGGATTCAACATTAATTGAATCAAATCTCTTTTTTATGGTAGGAGTACTTTCATCAATAGCAAGTATCCCTTTTCCTTCAGCTACCATCATTTTTGCAGTTGTTTCAAGTTCCGTTGTATTCATTTATCTCTCTCCACTAACTTTCTTTTCGATTACTTTAAAGCGTATGTTCTAGTGCCTGTCCAACTTGGATTATCTTCATGTTGTTGGTAGCACCTCTTTTACCACGAAGGTCGCCCTTGGTTATAATAACAAAATCATTCTCTTCGACTATATTTTGTTCTATCAACTGATCAATCATCTGTTTATTTGCCTCCAACGGGTCGGTATGTGTGATATCAAATTTCATTGGGTAAACACCGCGATATAATGCTACTCGTCTGCGTGTTGCTGTATGTCTTGTGAAAGCAAAGATTGGGATACCTGAACTGATACGAGACATCCATAAACAGGTGCCGCCGGTTTCTGTTAATGAGCATATTGCTTTAGCACCAATATGATTGGCGGAATACATGCTCGACATTGCAACAGCCTCTGAAATAGTTTCAAAACGTTGATTTATACGATGATCAGATTCACGAACACTGCGTTGTTTTTCAGCTTCTTCACAAATACGCGACATTGATTTTACAGCT
>Ga0208764_10002094_pt1 | contig 12651 bp, 12 predicted proteins | sample ETNtaG_18_FD_185762 | JGI IMG/M metagenome (GOLD analysis project Ga0208764, IMG submission 185762) | Marine microbial and viral communities from oxygen minimum zone, Eastern Pacific Ocean - ETNP201302SV91 (SPAdes) (version 2) | ecosystem: Environmental > Aquatic > Marine > Oceanic ... | reverse complement strand
GCTTCCAGTGCGCTATTTGCGTGGGTCACACCGAGTAACCCTACACCGGCGAGGCGGACATCTCCGAAAATCTCGAAGTCGCGAGCTCGCCGAACCTCGTCAAAGATGACGAAATCTGGTCTGACGAGGAAGATGACTTCTGCTGTCTTCTCCAAATCACCTTCGAGGGGAGCGTATTGTGTAACGCGCTGAGGGACTTGCAAATCTCGTGGTGCTTCCATGGTCTTGACCATCGCACCCACCGTCTCGTCAAGGTGCGCTGCAATCGCCTGAGCGAAGGTCGTCTTGCCGCTTCCTGGCTTACCGACGACGAATACACCACGATGGTGATCAGATAGACGCCCCACAAGTTCGTCTTGTAATTCGTAATCGCTGAGTTTGAGGTGTGCCACCGGTCGCACAACTGTGATTTCCCAAGCCTCCGAGAATGGGGGCCAAGCGCAGGTGACTCGTAAATCTCCAATCTGCATGATTCGACAGCCCTCGCGCTCGATTTCGATGAAACAATCCGAGCGCGCTTCGTGCTGCTCAATCACCATCATCAACTCCTCAGACAGACCCTCAAGAGCTGGTTTGTCCCAGATATCCTTGGAAACTTCCTCTAACCGGAGAGCGCTGATATGTCCAGCCTTCACTCTTGGAGGGCATTCCGCCTTCAGGAAAACCGTAGACGCCGTCTCTTCAGCGAGCAGATTCTCGAGCGAATCAGGAAGTGGGGGGTGGTCGCCGAAGGTTGCCATATTCATTCCTCAATTGAGAACATTAACGCACCATCGTACAAACATGGTACCAGCAAAGGCAACTCCGAGAGATGCACCGATTGGGTATCCAAGTGTTCCAGTGTATACGGCGTACTGCGCCAATGTCAGTGCGGTCACAGTCGCCATATCAAGAAGTGTTGAGTTGTCCCATCCTGACTCCGTACGGATGTGGTTACGGCCAGTCCAAGTAAACCAGAGAAGAGCAACCGTGCCGGCGATTAACGCGTGGCCAACTACCCACCCCAGAGAGTCGCCGAAGGTCGCTACAATGCTGTCTTGGAAGTCTCCGAAGACCGCCGATGCGAGGTCGAACATGGAACTCCGAGCCGCCTATCGTTCTTCAATCAACGGGCGATTCATTGACGGATGATGCGCCGAATCTCATCGAGATCGGCGCGTGCGGAGATGGGGGCATTTACGCGCCGTGATTCAATTCCTTCGAGTTCGCCGGCATGGTAATTCACTACTATATCGGGATCTTTCAACACATTACCTGTGAGAATCCCGACGACGCGCTCGTCAGAACCAATAACGCCCTCTTGGACAAGACGACGAATACCTGCAACAGTGGCGCAGCTAGCCGGTTCTGCACCGATTCCTGCAGCGTCAACAAGCGCCTTTGCATCCATTATCTGGTCATCATTCACCTCTGTCACGACACCGTTCAGAGCCTCGAGGCCCCGCATTGATTTACGCCATGAAACCGGATTTCCAATCTTGATGGCAGTGGCGATTGTATCGGCCTTCACAGGTTCGACGTTCTGGCCACCGAGCCATGCCGTATACAGCGGATTGGCGCCGGCTGCCTGAACAACAGCCAATCGTGGCAGCCGATCAATGATACCAAGTTCCAGCAGCTCGAGTAATCCCTTCGAGATTGCAGTGTTGTTGCCGAGGTTGCCGCCTGGGAGCACTATCCAGTCAGGTACTTGCCAGTCCAGATCTTGCATTATCTCGAATCCTATTGCCTTCTGACCCTCGATGCGGAACGGGTTGATTGAGTTCACTAGATAGATGCCCTCGCTCGCGCAAACATCCTGAACAAGCGCCATCGCGTCGTCAAAATCACCCTCGATTTGAATTGTCTTAGCGCCATACGCGAGCGCCTGACTTAGCTTCCCAAAAGCAATCTTTCCTTCAGGGATGAAGACGATGGCGTCCAAGCCAGAAATCGCTGCATAGGAAGCCATCGAAGCAGAGGTATTTCCTGTTGATGCGCAAGCAACAGCACTCATTCCTAGGCGTTTTGCAACGGTGATTGCAGTGGCCATTCCGCGATCTTTGAAGGAACCTGTTGGATTCTCTCCCTCGTGCTTGAGCCAGAGGTCTTCAACTCCGACTTCGCTCCCAATCGCACTCGCATCGTACAACTGAGTCGAACCCTCGCCACGTGCTGCCGCGGCCGCCTCTAGCACTTCATCGGGTAGCGGGAGGATGAGTTCGCGGAATCGCCAGACTCCCGAACGGTCGAGAGGTGCTTTGGAGGCGAGACGAGCATCGAGCACCTCTCGGGTCAAATTGCACGCGGATAAATCGTGGATTACGTCAAGCGTGCCGGAGCAATCGCAACGGTATCGTGGCTCAAGGCCGGGGTAAGTGGCATCACACCTAACGCATGCCAGATGCCATGCAACCTCGCTACCCATCGTGGAGTCGAGTATGACGGCTTGATTTGAAACCCATCGAGCCGGACTCACCGATGCAGACATAGCGAATTGGCCCGACGCAATGGCGTGAATGAGCACAGGCGTAGGCTATTGGTCGTCAAGGCGGCGATGACCGTCTATGGTGGCGCAGCACGCGATTTGCTGCGAAATCTTCCGGCTATTGCCGAGCAATTTGAGGTTCGATTTCTTTGCCTAAACCTACGCGAATCGCAGCGCTCTCTAATTGAATCGATAGGGGTCGAAGTCCTTTGCCCGGAGCAACAATGGGAGGCGGAAGGCGGCCTGTGGAACGAGATCGTCGCGGGTCAGGAACGTAGTGCAGCGGCTGCATGGCGAGCATTTGCTCCAGCTGCCGAGGCAATCGAGTGGGCCGATGCGATTCATCTGACCGGCGGGAATGGTTCGATGGAGTTTCCAGCCCTAGTTCCCGCCGACAAGCCAATGCACTTGCATTTCCTTGAATCAAAACCAGGTATTCATGATGATATCAGCCACCTGAAGCCGGATGGCAGTGGTGGATGGCGCCCGCGCCTCTTGCACATTCTGCAAAGACGGCAGCGGACGCGAATCGAAGCCTCATTCCGAGGCTTCGCCAACAATCCAAACTGGATAGTAAGTGCCAACTCCTCCTTCTCTGCCTCGAATCTCAAGCGTATCTACAACATTGATGGAGGAGTTCTACATCCTTCTGTAGATCTCTCAGAGTTCCCTCGCGAGCCGAGTTTTGGAGAGACTGCGGCATACGAAGCCGCAGGGGTTGGTGAGGTTGGAACGTATGCTGTGACAATCGGGCGGATTTCGAGGTTCAAGGGAACTCACGAGACGGTCGAGCACCTTGTCGGAAGCGGTCTCGACCTTGTCGTCATCGGCGGTGGTTCCGCCGATGATATCGAGTCACTACAAGCCTATGGAGAACGAAACGGAGTTACTGTTAGAGTTCTCTCTGGACTTTCATCAGAAGCCATGCGCGCTATCATGCGTAACGCCGCGGCAGTAGTCGGATTGGCTCATGGCGAGGCCTTTGGATTGACGCCAATCGAAGCGATGGCTCTTGGCGTTCCACCTATCTTCGTCAATGAGGGAGGTTATCGAGAGACAGTAGTTGACGGTAGTAATGGGCGGCTCATTGAACGGGGCGACCTCGAATCGTGGAAGGGCGCGCTCGCACAAGCAACCGATTCGACAACTCGGAGCGCTTGGACTGAAGCAGGACTGGCCCGTATCGAAGAACTCGGGCTGACACCGGACAATCACGCACGCCGACTCGCGCAGCGAATCGCTTCACTGTTCTGAAGTGGGGCGCTGGTCATCGAATTGGTAGCCTAGATTGTCTATTTCCCAAGCACATATCTCAGTTATTCGAGCGATTGATTCATCATCATAAATCAACGAATAGTGATCTTTCGTTTTACGCGTCCCCGACTTCGCTCGTGGTAGAGAAATCTCGGGAAGTCCCAATTCGGCTAATGCAGCGGTCAGATCGGTATCGAGATTCTCGTAGCGAACGAATCGGTCGACCGCTGCTGCACCATCAATCGTGAAAATATCGTAATCACTCAGAATATCTGATGGCGTCTCACGGACAAAATCCGCGAAGCTAGTACCTTCTTTCAGTTGATCTGCATCGGGGCGGTTCTTACGCCAGAAGTAGAGTGAAACCGCCCGATCCCATGGATTTCGCACAACACAGAACTTTCGGTAAGAATCGAATGACTGTGCCCCTATCCTTTCACGAATCTGACTGGCAGGGGCATGGTTGTAATGCCTCACGACATTCTTGCCGAGTAAACGACGAACGATTCCAGAAATTCCATTCTCTTGTATGCGTACCTCAAAATTCTGAGGACCACGGTGGCCGAGATCGCGCCGGATTTGCTCATCCACTTCGTCAATCGGAGTGATGATGTCATCAGGCCCACAGTGTTGAGCGAGGGCGATCTCGATGCTCGTACCCGCTGTCTTTCGGGTCTTGACGAATACGAACCTGTGCTGGTGAGAGACAATCATGTGGGGTTTGCGGTTTCGTGCTCATCTGTTTAACCATGACTGGATGGAATGATAGCGAAGACTGGCTTCGAATCAAACAATGGCTTACACCGAGGTCGATCCAGAGGCTGCGGCTGCCATCCTGAAATCGGCTGGCTGCGCACCACTTTCGGCCGTCCAAAGCATCTCGGGAGGTTGGGCAAATTCGAATTATCTGCTGGAACTTGAAGACGGAGAGCGTCTTGTGTTGAAGATCTGGGATGAACGCTCGCCTAAGGAAGTCAATCGGCTCAATTCCCATCTCGAACTAATCGCCTCGCACGAGGTACCTACACCAGTTCCTTTGCTGCTTGAAGGAGGAAGTAGAATGCTGGAAGTCGATGGCCGAGCTTGGATGCTACTGCCTTTTGTCGATGCACCGTGGTTGGCCGGCGACCACTCTTCAATGAAGCATCTTGGCGAGCTGATGGCTCGACTACATTCGATACCAGATGATGGGACTTTCATTTCTGAATACACGATGGGAACTGACGTTTGGCCTGAATTGTTTGAGAGAGCAGAGGCAGAGAATACTTGGTCGCCGTTTTTGCGAGAGTTGGAAGCAGAATTGGCACGGCTGCCAACGGTATTGCCTGCAGGTTTGCCACGTGGAATTATCCATGGTGATTTGTTTCAAGATAATGTTCTCGCGAGCGATGGAGAAGTGAAGGCCGTTCTCGATTTCGAGGATGTGTGCATCAATGTGCTCGCGAGCGATTTGGTGGTGGCCTTCATCGGTTGTGGATGGGAAGATGGAGCGCCTGTTGAGGAACGATGGACTGCGCTGCTCGAGGGTTACGAATCCGTGCGTCAGTTGAGTGAAATTGAACGAGGGGCGCTACCTGAATTATACTACTACGCGACGCTTTCGGTTGCGGCTTGGCGATATCGAAAATTCAGAATGGAAGTTACCGGGACTGAACACTCTGACCGATACAAGTTGATGACTGAGAGATTGGATATTCCACTACCATTCTTAGGCTACCTGCCGAGAGGTGGTGCTAGATGAGTGCTGTAGTACATTCAATCAACATCAGCACCGAAGGAGGCGTTCCCAAGATGCAAATCAGCAAAGCAGAGGTTCGTTTTGCCGGAGTAGAGGGAGACTTCAATCGCTTTCGAACTGAGAAAAAAGAAGGGGCCGGCAGCCGAGCAGTCACCCTATTCTCATTAGAGAGAATTCATCAATTGCAGAAAGAAGGTCACGCGATTGGTGTTGGAACCACTGGTGAAAATATCACTGTAGAAGGCATTGATTGGGCTTCGCTATCTGTAGGAACTCGAATGATGGTTGGAGATGCAATGCTGGAACTCAGCGAGCCGACTGCCCCCTGCAGCAAAATTGGCAAGTCATTTATTGACGGCGCTTTTTCAAGAATTGATCACGAGATGGAAATTGGTTGGTCTCGATGGTGTGCTTCGGTAATCGAAGAAGGGCATGTCGAAGTTGGTAGTCAGGTAATCATAATTTGAAGGTGGACAGTATGGTAAGGACCAGAGATAAATTATGGTGCAGAGGACAGGATTCGAACCTGTGAAGCACTACGCACTGGGACCTCATCCCAGCCCCTTTGACCGCTCGGGTACCCCTGCTTGGGAACTGGGCGACCGACAACGCCTATTTCAGAATGGCGAAGCGGGCTGGGCGCCCAATGTTGCAGACTGTAGAGAGTCGATTGGACTCTTACTCCATAGCTACTCAGCAGTGAGTGAATTTATCCAATTCTATCATTTAGGCAATTTGATACCTATACACTCTCCAAGAGGGGTGTGAGTAGGATTGCTACGGCGGCCTTCATGGTATTTTTCCTCTTGATTTCGATGCTTCCGATGGAGCATTCAACAAGTCTTGAGGAAGACTCTGGAATTTTCTATACTACCAACTCAAATGATGGCTACAGTGCAATTGAGTACACCGATGATCATACAACGATCAGTATTGGGCCATCGAATCGGCAAGCGAATCTTAGGATGCCTGGAAATCACGACTACAGTAGACCATTGCCTCTGGTAGTTTCGTTGCATGGTTACAGCGGAAATGGTTGGTCCAATGCGGCCTATATGCACCATTTTGACAGCATTCACGAAAATGAGCATCTTCTCCTCTACCCTGATGGTACAATCAATCTAGTAGGGATGCGTTACTGGAATGCTACTGATGGATGTTGTCAGTTTAGTGGCGATGTTGATGATGCAAATTACCTTCTGAGCCTGATTAACGAGGCCATACAAAACTACGGGGCAGACCCCGATGGCATCGTAATCACAGGCCTATCAAATGGTGGATTCATGAGTCACAGGATGGCTTGTGACGCGGGCGGTTCTATTCGTGCAATCGTCGCACTGAACGGAGTCACATGGGATGATTTCAGCAAATGTCCTGACACCGGCAGACCAGATATTCTCCACGTTCATTCAACCGCTGATACAGTAATCGCCTACAATGGTGGCGCGATTTGGGGGAGCGATTACCCCTCTGCTACCGAGACTGTTGGATATTGGGCCGACCGATCTGGATGTGATTCAACATGGACGCATCTAGGAACTAGAGATTTGTCGGGTAATGACGGAGTCGAAGAGAGTGATGAGTTTGAATTCCTCAATTGCAACTCTGGAAACCGAGTTGCTCATTGGAGAATCAATGGGGGGAGTCACGTACCGTCGCTAAATGACCCAGGGTGGGCAAACCAGAGCATTGATTGGGCTCTATCTGGGTTCGTTCGAGATTCCGATGGAGATAGCTATCGTGACGATGTAGATGCTTTCATCTACAATCCAAATGAATGGGCAGACGCCGATGGTGACTTAGTCGGAGATAACACAGACCAATGCGACCAAGACCCGAATGGCTGGGACGATTCTGATGGAGATGGCGTCTGCGTACCTAACGACCTGTTCCCAGATGATTCTAACGAGTGGTCGGATGCAGATGGAGATGGAATTGGAGATAATGGCGATCCCGATGATGATAACGACGGCTTTGACGACGATGTAGATGCCTTCCCCTTAGATTCGAGCGAGTGGTATGATACCGATGAGGACGGTATAGGGAATAATGCCGATTCCGATGATGATTCGGATGGGTGGCTGGATTCGGAAGATGCCTTCCCACTCGATGCAAGTGAGTGGGCGGACTTTGACGAGGATGGAATTGGCGACAATGCAGACTTAGATGACGATAATGATGGATGGGCTGACCTAGACGAGGTAAGTTGTGAGACAAATCCTAACGATGATTCTCACATTCCACTAGACTCTGATGAAGACGGAATCTGCGATCTAGTGGATTCGGATGACGATGACGATGGAATTGATGACTATCAGGACGTTTTTCCACTTAATCCAGAAGAATGGTCGGATAGTGATGAGGACGGAATTGGGGATAATTCGGATGTATTTCCTGCTGACGACTCGGAATGGGAAGATTCGGATGAGGATGGAGTTGGCGACAACTCCGATGTCTTCCCGAATGACCCTACTGAATGGGGCGACATTGATGGAGATGGAATTGGTGACAATATCGACGAATTTCCTGAGGATAGGAGTGAATGGATAGATTCCGATTCCGATGGAGTCGGAGATAATGGCGACGCGTTTCCCAATGACCCCTCTGAAACCACAGATACTGATTTAGACGGTGTTGGTGATAATTCCGATGTATTTCCCACCTACCCTTCGGAATGGATAGATTCCGACGAAGATGGCTTCGGCGACAATTCTGATGCTTTCCCAAGTGACCCCGACGAATGGTTGGATACCGACGGAGATGGTTACGGCGATAACCGAGATTGGGCCCCTTTTGATTCGAAAGTATGGGATGAGCCTCCAGATAACACGATTATGATCGTGGGTGGAATTATCGTTCTAATTGTCGGCGTTCTTGTCTATACAGGTCGGCGGCAGGCTTGAGTGCCTACCTGCACTTCACCCACCATGGAATGGCTAAAGCTAGTCGGTAAAGGACTGTTTTCTGGAGCGGTGATTGTAGCAGCGAGTGAGTTGGCGAAGAAGTCGTCAGCGTTCGGTGCATTGGTGGTCTCACTGCCGTTGACAAGCATCATGGCAATGTCTGTTCTGTATCAAGACACGAAGGATACTGCACGGGTTGCCGATTTTGCCGAGGGAATTCTCTGGCTAGTCTTCCCCTCGCTCGTTCTCTTCGTGATATTGCCTCAAATGCTCAGACGAGGCTATGGATTTGAGGTTGCGATGGCTGTTGGGATTTTAGGAACAATCGTCGCTTATGGTATCGGAATTTGGGCGGCACAATCCTTCGGAGACATTAGTTAAATGCCCCTCAAAGGCTAGTAAGGCCCTCGTCGAGAAGCCTCAATGTTATCTCGACATCTTCCTCATTGAGCACCATCGGTGGCTTGATTTTGATGACATTGTGAAGTGGGCCGTCTGTGCTCATCAACACACCCCGATCGCGCATGAAATCGACTAGGGCCTGAGCTTCATCAGCCGCTGGCTCCAGCGTATCCTGATCTCTAACCATCTCAAAACCTAGGAACAAACCTCGACCGCGAACATCACCGATGATTGGATGTCTGAGTTGTAACTCTCGAAGGCCTTCGATAAAGCGTCCTCCGAGGTCCTTCGCTCGCCCCATCAAGTCTCGATCTTCTATCTCATCGAGCACGGCCATACCGGTCGCGCACGATACTGGATTACCACCAAAAGTACAGAAGAATTCCATCTCCTCAAATGAGGCAGCAATCTCTGGAGTCGTGAACACGGCTGCCATCGGATGGCCATTACCAATCGGTTTGCCCATCGTCACAATATCTGGAATCACTTCGTTTTCAGTGAAGGCCCACATGTCATCCCCCACGCGGCCGAATCCGACCTGAACCTCATCCGCTATACACACACCTCCGGCCGCCCTAACACTCTCAAAAACAGGAGCGAGATAGCCTGCTGGAAGAGGTATCTGGCCCCCACAAGAAAGCATCGATTCAATGAGTAGCGCCCCTATTCCTGCATCAGATTCAGCCTGCTCAATCACCTCAATAGCCTCGCTAACAAAGTCACGATTGCCGCCACGATATACATCAGGGAGAGGTATCACATGAACCCAAGGCTCCGGTTCACCAACTCCACCAGGACCGCGGAATTTGTACGGACTCAAATCGACCAATTGTCCTGTATTGCCGTGGTACGCTCCCTCGACTACTACTACGTCACGAACTCCTGTATGGGAGCGAGCCAAGCGTAGAGCCAATTCGTTTGCCTCGCTTCCAGAATTCACTAGAAAACCGACACTCAAAGGCTCAGGCAAAGTCGCTGCCAAGCGCTCAAGATAATCGGTCAATCCGGGATACACATAGCGCGTATTCGTGTTAAGCAGAGCCATTTGGTTCGCCCCAGCAGCAACGACCCTCGGGTTTGCATGCCCGACATGACATACATTGTTCACAAGATCCAGATATCTGGTTCCATCGTCCGCAAACAGATATTGCATCTCACCGCGGACGATGTGAAGAGGTTGACCATGAGCAATCGAGAGCGCCTTGCCGAGATGCTTTTCGCGAGCAGCGAGCAACTCTTCCAAACGGCGCCCATCATCATTCATCGTCGAATACCTCGATCTCGACCTGCCGCTTGACGAGGTCGGTAAAGCGAGAGGTGTAGCGAGTTGCGCGGACGACGTGATTGTCAATCCAGTGGTAGTTTCCTCCACGAGGTTTGCCCATCAGTAAAGTGTGGTACTGAAAGTTATTCTCGGTCAGCCAACGCTCCGTCACTTCTCTATGATCCTCGGTTCTAGCTGTGAAGAAACAGATGTGATGTCCTTCGGAATACCAGCGATTGATGGTTTCGACCGCATCGGGATAAACTTCCGCGGTCGCCATCCTCTCCGGTTCCTCATTTGGGATGTCTTCTCCAACAGTACCATCAATGTCGATGAGGTAGTTCTTACTACCTTCAGGCAGGACTGGACTCACCTTGTTACCGTCCTCGTCGACGGTGTCGATGAGTTTGCTCATGCCGTAGCCTCCTGCGACGACCGTCCTTCAATGAGATGGCTGGTGCATCTCCATTCTGTATAGGTCAAAGCACGAATTTAGTGGGTGAGGCGAGGTTTGTATTAACTACATATATTCCCGAATGTGGAAGCGCGAATCCGGATTCCGAATAGTTATGAAGAGGATGTCGGACGGACGACCATGCCTGGGGCATACGACAGGAGTCGTCAGGGTGCAGTCGTCCGGGAAATCTCGGCTAATTTCGACGAGGCTTTGTCTAAATTCTTCGGGACGCAAACGCCCAATCCTGTCGCCGCTCAGGGCGCTCATGATGCATACGTCGCTGCGCTGCGAGCACACGGAACTGAGGTCACAATCCTACCCAGCCTAGACGAACACCCTGATTGCTGCTTTGTTGAGGATACGGCCGTAATGATTGATGGGAAGGTGATTGTTCCCAATATGGGCCATCCATCCCGTGAAGGGGAGCAGGTCGATGTCGCCAATCATTTGGGTCAGACGGCCGAGATCGTGCAGATGCCTGCTGGAGCTACCTTGGATGGTGGCGATGTTATCTTCTTTGACGACCGCTACCTCGTCGGGCTATCAACGAGGACTAATTTGGCCGGTGCAGAGTTCCTCGCGGAGCACGTCCGCGCGGATGATTTTGAGGTGGAGTTCATCGATATCCCCTCCTCAACCCTCCACCTCACCACCGTTTGTTCCTCCCCTCGTGAAGGGATGCTCCTCGCTGCTGAGGGGCATCTGACTCCTTCTCAAATTGAACCTCTAACTGATGATGTGATTTGGGTTCCAAACGAGGAAACTTATGCCGCGAATACGATTGGGTATAGAGGCGACCGAGTAATCATCGCTGATGGTTTTTCATTCACTCGTCAGGCGCTGCTCGACGAAGGATTCCGTCTGACGAGCGTCGACATGAATGAGATAATGCAGGCTGATGGTTCACTCACATGTCTCTCGGTCTTCAGCGCTTGAAGATCTATTCGAGTAGATGTTGTAAATGAGCGCTGGAGCCGGCGGTTTCAACAACGGACCTGTGGTCCGTTGCACATGCGCTCGCGTGAGTCAGCGGCCATTTCGATGGTTCTGTTGATGTTGCTGACTCCGCTGAGTGGATGCTTCGGCGGCGAGACAGGGGCTCCCGGCCCAGACGATCTCGACGTGAGGGCATCAAGCGACGCCGCCGGATTCTTCGTCGACTACACATTCGAAGCCGATGCGGCGATGTCGGTCTTCATTCCATATCTTCTGATAGACCCGATGACGCAATTCGTACAGAATTCGACCGTCATCGATCTAGAAAACGGAGGGAGCGAAACTATCGCGATTCTTGCGCCGCCCCGAACCGAATCGATGCTATTCATGATCGGTGAATCAGGGAGAGAGAATTGGCCTGTGAGGAATCAGGAGGAGTCTTGGACAACTTGGTTTGGTAACGGAGGCTCAGACGGAAATGGCCCTGATGCGATAATGAGGGTCGTCGCCGAGAATACTACCTTCGATACTGTAAACACCAGCGTCGATACAGGCGGTGCAGTTGGAATCAAGACGGTGAATATCCAACGTGCGATGGACATTGGTATCGAACAAGGTGGAGCGCACTCAACGGGATTATTGCACGGCAGAACTGTCTACGATCGGCTTTACGAAATTACCGACCCAGCCAATACATTCGATCTGGTCGATGGGAAGGCTGGATACTACGATAGGTGGGCAGGACAAGGAAATCCGGCCTATGAAGATGCGGCGCAGTACCTCATTCAGGAATTGTCTTCCTTCGGTTTGGAGGTTCGACAACACCGCTATGAATTCACCGATATCTTCCAAGTTCAGAATCCTGAGGCGTACAATATCTGTGCTTACAAATGGGGTAGCGAAGCAGTCAATGAATGGCTGGTCTTTGGAGCCCACTTCGACGTCGCTCCACCCGCCAATGCGGTCCTCCTAGACCCACACACCACAGGCTCACGAACCTACGGGACCCGTGTCGGAGCCTACGACAATACCGCTGGAACTTCGATGGTTCTCGAGACTGCACGCGTCCTCGCTGAGTTCGATAGTCGCCGAACCATGGTTTTCTGTTTGTGGTCCGGAGAAGAAGGTGGAAAGCGCGGTTCGGATTACTGGACAGAATACTACGTAGCAGAGGATAATCCAGATGTTACAGTTACGAATTACATCAATCTCGACATGGCTGGAGTCAAT
>Ga0208764_10002091_pt1 | contig 12665 bp, 8 predicted proteins | sample ETNtaG_18_FD_185762 | JGI IMG/M metagenome (GOLD analysis project Ga0208764, IMG submission 185762) | Marine microbial and viral communities from oxygen minimum zone, Eastern Pacific Ocean - ETNP201302SV91 (SPAdes) (version 2) | ecosystem: Environmental > Aquatic > Marine > Oceanic ... | reverse complement strand
CAAATCTATATGACTTGGATCAAATAGAGATTTTTAGAGGTCCACAATCATCTGTTTATGGTGCCAATGCTTTAGCTGGATTAATTTCACTTAAATCTAATGATCCAATAGAAAAATCTGAAGTTGGGATATCAGCAAGTAAAGGGTCAGATAATCATTTTGGTATAAACAATTATTTTAATTTCAAAGCTATTGATGGTTTGAATATAAGGGTAACTAATAGTTATAATTATATTGATGGGTTTAGGGAAAATCTATCTCGAAATATATCTGATACAAATAAGAGAGAAGAAGTATTCTCTAGATTAAAATTGAAATTCAATTCAAATAAAAAACTAAATATTCTAGCAACTCTTATTTATTCAAAATTAGATAATGGATACGACGCCTGGGCACCAAATAATAATACTGATTTCAAAACGTACAGTGATGATAAAGGCATGGATAGTCAAACATCTTATGGCTATTCACTCCGCACCAATATTAACGGTAATTATAATCTTACCCTTATTACTTCATTTACTAAAACTAATTTAAAACATTCCTATGATAGCGATTGGGGTGATAGTCTGTATTGGGCAACAAATCATAATTGGAATCCTAATTCATTTCCAGATTCTTATTATCAGTATAAATATTTTGATCAGAATAATAAAATACGTTCAAATATCACTCATGAATTACGATCTTCATTTGGACCAGTTTTATTTGGGTTTTATTTTAAAGATTTAAATGAAAAAGATAAAGCAACAGGGTGGCTATTTGATGGCGCTGCAACAGATGCGGTAAGTGATTTTCATTTTAAAACCATAGCCGCATACTCACAATATAGATTTGATTTTTCATCTTATTTGAATTTCAAGGCTAATATTAGAATTGAGCAGAGTCAATTTGATTATAAAGGTACCTCACAAGGATTTAATGATAATTGGGAAAAAGTATATTTAGATACAGTTCAATTTAAAGATACTAACAGAATGATTGGATATCGAGCTGCAATTACATATCATAAAAATACTTTTACAAGTTATTATAGTTCATTTTCTCAAGGGTATAAATCTGGAGGAATAAACCAGCAACCATATTTAACTGATTCGAGTCGACCTTTTGATCCTGAATTTATTCAGAGCTTTGAATTTGGATTAAAGCGGAACACGAATATTAGTAAAACAAATATAACTCTTTTTTTTAGTAATAGGATAAATCAACAAGTTTCAGTGTCAAGCCAGCAAGAAGAGGGAAATCCAAATAGTTTTCTATTTTATATTGGAAATTCAGGTTCAGGAAAGAATAGAGGTATAGAGTTTGATTATTCACAAAATGTTCTTAAATCTTTATCATTTGATATCAATATTGGTGTGTTAGATACTTGGATAGATAAATTTTTCTACAAAACATTAAATGGACAACAATATGGTGGGGATAGAGAAGCATCTATGGCTCCTAGATTTATGGGATCATTAGGTTTAAATTTTTCAATTTCAGATTATAATATGGTTATGAGTACTACTTATAAAAGCGAATATTATTTTTCTGATAGTCATAATAATAAATCTGAACCATACTCTTTAACTAATATAACGTTTGGAAAATCAATCAAACAATTTGAAGTAAAATTATGGGTACGCAATATTTTTGATAAACGTTATGCAGTGAGGGGTTTCTACTTTGGTTTAATTCCTCCAGAATATAATGATGAGCTTTGGTTGAGTTTTGGAGACCCTAGACAATTAGGCCTAACTGTAGATTATAAATTTTAGTATTCAATTAATTATTCATTAGAAGGATCAATTTTTCGACGGTTCTTTTTCTTTAAGCTCTGAATATGTTTATTCTTCAATCTTTTTTCAATACTACTTTTACTTGGAGTAGTTGATTGACGATATTTTGGTTTTTTAGATGCCTTTTTTAAAAGAATAATCAATTTATCTAAGGCATCTTTACGATTCAAAGTTTGAGATCTATGTTTGCTAGATTCAATAATTAATTCCCCATTTTCTTTTAATTTTGATCCAGCTATAATTTTCAATCGTTTAAGCATTTTATCTGAAATATTTATAGATTTAATTACATTAAAACGAAGCTGTACAGCAGTTGATACTTTATTAACATGTTGCCCTCCTGGTCCTGAAGATCTAATAAATGTCTCTTTAATGTCATTCTTTTTTATATAAATATTATTTGAAATCTTTATCATATAGGTTTATTGATTATTAGTAGTAGAATATTACTATTTAGCTAGAAGAATATCAAACATACTGATAGTGTAATTTGTCAGTTGAGCTTGCTTAGACATAATAGTAACTTCATTCATCTATGAAGACAAAGAAACGTAATAAAAAACGCATGTTCCTAATTGATGGCTATGCTATGCTTTATAGAGCCCACTTTGCAATGATTAGAAATCCTTTAATTACATCGTATGGCTTACCAACAAGTGCACTTTTTGGATTCCTAAATCAATTATTTAGAATTCTGAATAAAGAAAGCCCAGATTGCATAGCAACAATATTTGACAGAAAAGAAAAAACATTTCGCCATAAAAAATATCCTGATTATAAAGCAAATAGAGACCCCATGCCTGAAGAGTTACAAATACAATTGCCCCACCTATGGAAATTAATTGATGCTTTGCAAATACCTAATTTGTCTAAAAAAGGTTATGAAGCTGATGATATTATTGGGACACTAGCTGTTGACGGTAGCAAAAATAATTTTGAAGTATTCATTGTTAGTGGAGATAAAGATTTTATGCAACTTATTAATGATAATGTCTTTCTATATGCTCCAGGAACAAAAAATAAACCGGACAAAATATATGATAAAGAAGGCGTCAAGGAAAGATGGGGAGTGCCGCCTGAAAAAATTATAGACCTGTTTGGACTAATGGGAGACTCTTCTGATAATATTCCTGGTGTATCAGGAGTTGGTCCAAAATCTGCAATGAAGCTTATTAATGAATATGATACTTTAGAAGAGGCTCTTAATAATGCGGAAATTGTTGCAAACAAAAGAGTCCGCAATGGTTTATTAGAAGGGAAGGAGAATGCTATACTTAGTAAAGATCTTGTTACGATTGTAACAGATGTCCCTTTAGAATATAATTTGAAAGATTTTGAGAATATAGAATTTAATAAGAGTTCATTAGAATCTTTATTAACAGAATATGAATTTCATGCCCTTATAAATCAATTACCAGGAACATCTGATTCATTAGATGTTCCTATTAAAAAATCGAAAAAAGATTATAATATCATTCAATCATTAGATGAATTGAAAAAATTTGTTAAGTCGGTTAAACAAAAGATGATATTGTCATTTGATATCGAGACTGATGGACTAAATGCAATGCAAAATCAAATTGTTGGTATTAGTTTTTCTACGAAAGAAGATACTGGGGTATATATCCCAATAGAATTCAAAAATAAATCAAAGAATCTATTTGGCGATAATGATATATCAATAGTAATTGATATCGTTCGTCCAATAATGGAAGATGAGAATATTTTAAAAACAGGTCAAAATGTCAAATTTGATATGTTGATTTATAAACGATATGGTGTAAATGTTAAAGGATTAATATGTGATAGTATGTTAGCAGCACATTTGCTAAAGCCTGAGTCGCGTTCTTATAAATTAGATAATCTTAGTATTGAATATCTTAATTATAAAATGGTTCCCATTGAAGATCTTATTGGAAAAGGGAAGAATCAGATAACGATGTCAGAGGTAGAGTTAGATCAGGCAGGATATTATGCTTGTGAAGATGCAGATATTGCCCTCAAGCTTACAAATATTTTCTTAAAAGAACTTAAGAATGCTGGTTTAGATCACTTCTATAATAAAATTGAATTACCTCTTATCGATGTCCTTTTAAATATGGAATTTGAAGGTACATATGTAGATAAAGAAATGTTGGAAGAAATGTCCATAGATTTAAGTAAAAAAGTCGAAAATTTATCTACAGAGATTATTAAAGAGGCTGGAGCAGAATTCAATATTAATTCAACTCAACAATTAGCAAAAATTTTATTTGATGATTTAAATCTAACAAAAGTTAAACAAAGATCTACTGCTGAGCCTATCTTAGAAGCACTTCGAAATGAGCATCCGTTGCCTAATTTAATTTTAGAGTATAGAAAATTAGCAAAATTAAAGAATACTTATGTTGACAGTTTGCCTCCTTTAATTAATAAAAGTACTGGTAGGATACATACAACATTTTCTCAAACGATAGCGTCTACTGGTCGTCTATCAAGTAGTAGCCCTAATTTTCAAAATATACCAATTCGAACTGAAGAAGGACGAGAAATTCGTAAGGCCTTTAAGGCGCAAAATAAAGATTGGTTAATATTTTCTGCTGATTACTCTCAAATAGAACTACGTATTATGGCTCATTTAAGTAGAGATTCTACTCTTATAGAATCATTTAATAATAATGAAGATATACACACAAGAACCGCGAGTGATGTATATGGTGTTAAAGTTGATGATGTACTCCCGGATATGAGAAGAACTGCAAAAGTTGTCAATTTTGGTATTATGTATGGAGCTGGTCCTTTTAGATTGAGCCAAGAATTGGGTATACCTAGAAGTGAAGCCCAGGTGATTATTGATACCTATTTTGATAGATATATTGGAATAAGAGATTATATGGATAAAACTATTCAAGATGCTGAAAAACAAAAATTTGTGCAAACTGTACTAGGACGAAGAAGAAATATCTGGAATGTAGATAGTGAAAATCATATGCAAAGAGAAGCGGCAAAGAGAATGGCTATTAATATGCCTATTCAAGGAACTGCAGCCGAAATGATTAAACTTGCAATGTTGGATATTAATAGAACCTTGCAAAATGAACATTATCAATCGCGCATGATATTACAAATACACGATGAGCTATTATTTGAGTGCCCTCTAGATGAGATAGACAAGCTTGAAGAAATGGTTAAAGATAAAATGGTCAATGCCATGCCTCTAATAGTTCCTTTAGTAGTAGATTGTGGTAAAGGAATTAGTTGGTTTGATGCTCATTAATATCGCTAATAATATATAAAATTCAATGGAAGCAAGTATAACATTAAAAAAAGTAGGTAAGCTTGTTGGAGATAAGACAATACTTGCAGGATTAACTTTTGGGGTAGAAAGGGGATCGTTGGTTGCAATTATTGGAGAAAATGATGCTGGAAAATCTACACTATTACAATTATTAGCTGGGGTTGAAAATCCGGACTATGGAAATATTTTTATACATGGTATTGATTCTGTAAAAAGAAGAAAAGATTCTCAAAGTTATACTGGATATGTTCCTCATAATTCAGATTTAGATCCTGAGCTTTCTATTGAAGAGAATATTAGATTTATTGGATATATTTATGGAATAAATGATGAACAAATAACTAAACGAATTCATAAATATGCAAAAGATCTAGAAATATTAGATTTATTAGATAAACCAGCAGGATTAGTTTCTCCGGGTAATAAGAAAAAAGCTATGATTATTCGTGAACTTGTTCATGATCCATCAATACTTATTTTAGATGAGCCAACATCGTTTATGGATGCTCCATCTACTAGAAAAACATGGAATCTTCTTCGTGGCTTATCAGGAGAGAAAACAATAATTTATGTTAGCCAATATTTACCAGAGGTTGAGCAGGCAAATGATAGAATATTAGTAATGCAAAATGGAAAGATAGTATTAGATGGGACTCTAGATAAATTATTAGAGAGTACGTTGCAGTACCATCAATTTGAAATTGAGTTTGTTAAGCTCACTGAAGAACTTTATAATAAATTAACTGCAATTTCTACTATAGTTAATCCTTCTAAAATTGGTAATACCATTCATTTCTATGGACGGGAAAGATCTGTTTTTTTTCAAGTGTTGAATGAAGCTGCTGGACAACTAATGAAAGATTTATCAGTGAAGAAATTAAGTTTACGTGATTTGATGGATTCTGAATTTGCGGGTAGAGGGCTAGACTAATGCAAGCATTCCTTATACGACGTTTTTGGCTTCTACGTCAAAGACTCATTTCTTCTGCAGGATTGGTTTTGGTATTACCTATTATTGTGTTTCTAACAGTCTCAATTGGAATGAAAAATGTAATTATGGAAACAATGGGCAATATATCCTACAATGAGTGGGTTTACCCTGGGCTAATAATGTTGATTAATACAATCATTATTACACCAATTATATTTAGAGATTTTCATTTTATGCGTTTAGAATCGCAGACGTTAGTGACTTTATCCCTTTCACCTTTATCGAAACTTCAAATTGTATGTTATTTGATATTTGCAGCGATTATTGAAGGGATAATTCTTTCTATGGTTTCAATATTTATTTTATTATATCTGATGGAGATTTCTTTAGCAGTATCTAGTCTTATCTATATCATTATATCAGTTTCTCTATTTAGTCTGATAATTGCTAATGCTTTTACTACACTTTCATTATCGACTCATAGAATTAATCATATTTTTGTAGGAGCTTCGATCATTTCACTATTTATTATATATAGTTCTCAGTTACTAATTGAGTTTGATTTTTATCCAAAAAGCTTGATTGATATTTTCAAGTTTTTGCCAACTAGTATGATATCAAATTGGTATAGGTTAATGGTTTTTAAAGGTGAGTTTAATTTTGATTTGTTTTTTATACCCCTAATTACTGGAATACTATGGATCTTTTTAAATAGTTTTTTAATGAAACGAGTCCTAAAGCAATGATTGCATATCTTTCTGGGGCAATGGAGTATGCGGAAGATGAAGGAGAAGGTTGGCGTAAAAACATAACAGAATGGCTTGCTTTAAATCTTAAACACTCTGTTATTAATCCTGTAGAAGAATCACGTTTGATCATATCTAATGCTGGTTCACATGATTATCGTAATTGGAAAAAGACTGACTTACCACGATACAAAGATTTTATGAATAAATTTGTTTTGCGAGATATAGATGCGGTAACTAAAGAAGCAAATTATATCATATGCTTATGGAATGAAAAAGTATTTAAGGGTGCCGGAACTCATGGTGAAGTTACATTAGCATTTGAACACAGCATACCTGTATACGTAGTCAATCAAGTTCCATTAACAGATCTAAGTGGATGGATTATAGCTTGCAGTACTGAGATATTTAAAAATTTTGAAGAATTACAATTATTTTTATTAAACAAATTTGGTTAAATCAAATGTTTTCCCCTAAAGCAATAATCCACTTAGATAATCTAGCTCATAACTATCACTTAATAAAAGATCAGTTAAACAATACTCCTATTATGGCTGTAGTAAAGGCAAATGCATATGGACATGGAGTAATAGAAATTTCAAAGGCATTGCGTAATGAAGGTGTAAAATTTTTTGCAGTTTTTACTTTTAAAGAAGCATTAGAGTTGAGAGATGCTGGGATTACAGAGGAGGTACTGGTTTTTTGCAGACCAACGAAAGAAATGCTCAAAACTGCTTATGAAAAAAATATTACTTTAAATTTATGTGATCCAGATGATGTAAGATTATTTTGTGAGGCAAGTCATAGTCCGAAATTTCATTTAAAAGTAGACACTGGTATGACGAGGTTAGGTATATCGTTTGACGAGGCATATGGAATTATTGATACAATTAAAAATGAAAAGCTGAATTGTGATGGTATCTATAGCCATTATGCAACAGCAGACGAAGGTGATTTGAATTATGCAGAGTATCAACTCGGTCAATTCAATGAATTATTAGATTATATTAATAATATAGATCTAACTTTGCGATTTATTCATTTCTCGAATAGTGGAGCAGTAATTAATATGCCTCATAGTTCATTTAATTTAGTACGTGTTGGTATGCTATTGTATGGTTCGTTTCCATCCGATGAAGTTTCAAGAAACCTAGCAATAAAGCCGGTAATGGAATTTAAAGGAGCAGTTGTTTCTTTAAGGATGGTAAAAGCTGGTACGAAAGTAAGCTATGGAGGCGTTTGGGAAGCAAAAGAAGATACAGTTATAGGAGTCATTCAAGTAGGCTTTGCTGATGGATTTCCAAGAGAGTGGTATTTGAATGGCTTTATATCTTTTAAAGGGAATAAGTATTCTATAGCAGGACGAGTCTGCATGGATCAATTTATGATAGATTTTAGAGGCGCAGACGTTAAGGTTGGTGATGAAGTATTAATCTTTGGGCAAAATAACTTAGATAAAATTTTAGTTGATGATATTGCTAAAGATATTGGATCAACAAGCTATGTAATATTAACTGGAATTAAAGGAAGAACTGAAAGAAAATATGTAATTTAATTAGACTTTTCTTTATCAGGGTTTCTAACCCAAGATCTTCTATCTTGAAAAGCCTTGATTTTTAAATCTGCCCAGTCATTTACTATTCTCTTTATTTGATCAAGTTGTTCGGGCTTTTCTGATAGATTTTCATCAAGGACGCTGATCAGCTCTTCTCTCCGTTGCTGAACTTGACCATAAGTCATTATATCTTCTTCAGCAAACCCTTGCTTTTCTTTTTGAACAGAATCTTTGCGATTATCTGCAGCTGATGTTTGCTCTTTTCGACTAGAAAAAACTGCTAGAAATAAAACTACTAGTACTATCAATAAAAATAAAATTTCCATAATTATATCCTCAGAATCCTATTCCCAATGGATCAATGCCTAAAATACTAACCCAATAAAAAGCGACCATAACTCCTAAGACAATTAACGCAGCGGGCCATCCTGCACTTGCCATACGAATAAAATCTTTAGACTCAAGTTGTCCACTTGCATAAACAATAGAACTTGCGGGTGTACCAATCACTAACCAGTATGCCATGGATGTTGCTATTGCCAATCCAACACCAACAAGCACTGGGTTTGTTCCAGAGCTTTGAGCCATGTCTAATACTACTGGCCCTATTACAGCAACAGTAGCACCAGCGCTCATCAAGTTAGTTAACACAGCACCTATAACACCAACTAAAATAACTAACCCAACTCCTGAATTAAGACCAAGAGGAGCAACTAATCCCATTATCTGATCGGCAAACCAGCTGGAAGCTCCAGTGCTTTTAAATACACTACCTAGACTTATACATCCGGCATAGAGCACGATAACGCCCCAGCTAACCTTATCTTCATAATCTTTCCAAGAAGTTAATCCTAAGAGCATATAAAGAACAGCTCCTGATATAGCAACGCCACCTAGCCCAAGTGAAAAACCTAATACCTGCTTTGTGAGAGATTTATCAACGATCCATAAAATAACCACGGCTAGCATGACCAAAGCAACCAGCTTTTGCTTAGCAGTCATAGCGCCATGTTTTTCAAGATCCTTTTTCAATAAATCAACTGCTTCGGATAGGTCAGAAACTTCAGGTTTAAATAATAAAGGTAGTAAAAAGGCCATGACAACAGACATTACAACTGTATAGAAAACCCCCATGGATATCCATTGCATAAAAGAAACTTCAATGCCAATATTAGAAAGGAACCCAATCATTAAAGCATTACGTGCTCCCCCAGTTGGGCTCATTGGCCCTCCAATCATACATCCTACTGCAATCGTAACCATTAAAAGAGTCCCTAATTTCGGTGAAGGAGTAGATTTATCTGTGAGAGTGTACAAAGCCATTGCAATTGGGACATACATTGCAGCTACAGCATGCTCACCTACAAAAGCAGTTGGGATTGCAGTTCCTAATAAGATACCAATAACAATCATACGAGTTTTTGTTCCAGCCAAATTTATTACAAGCATACCAACACGTTTGTCCAAGCCATATTTTACTAATGTTGCTCCTAGTGCTAAAGATCCAGCGATAAACCATACAGCATCATGCGCATAAGTACTCACAATTAATTTAGGATCAGTAATGCCAAAAAATAATTGAACTAAGCCAATTAGTAGGGCAACTGCAGGCATTGGAACAGCTTCAGTCGCAAAAAATATAACGCAAGTTGATAATAAAGCTATTATAAGCTTAATATGAGTTGCTTTAGTTAAGATATCTACACCGGCTTGACCCTGGAATAGTTCTTCAGCCTTTGACATCATTGATTCAGGCATTGGCATAATAAAGGCGAGTAGTATAAAAAGGCCTACGCCGATTCCGAGCCATTTGAAATCTGTTGTCTTAGCGAAACCGCCGCTATTTGATTGTTCGTTCTCTTTTTGCGTCATAATTACCCGGAAAATGACTCAGTCTACTAAAAAAGGCAAGAAAAAATCGAATTATATAAAATAATAACTAGTTTTAAATTCAAGCCGTATTTCTCTAAGAAAATTATAAATAAAATATAAAGATGAAGACTATCTCATATACTAAGTACATAATAGTTCTTTTGATAACAAATTTTTGCAATGGTCAGATAGCAGCCAATTTATCTTATGGTATTGATGAATTATTAAATAATCCCCATGAGTATAATGGAAAAAGCATTTGTTTATTTACAAATAGTGGAGCAATTAGTAAGAATACGCTAACTAGTGTTGAAATTTTACAAAGGGAATTTGATCTTCAATTAGTAGTTAATCTCGATAAAAAAGATAGTGTAAACATTAGCTTTGACATAGATGAAATATATTTTTTTAATTTAACGAATGAAGAGTTATTAGATAGAATTAAATCTATTGATGTTGCTTTTATTGATTTTCAAGATCTAGGATTGCGATCGACTTCTTACACTAGTTGTTTAAGTAAAATTATATATGCTTGCGGGTTATCTAATACTCCTATAATAGTTCTTGATCGTCCAAATCCATTGGGGGGAGAAAATGTATCAGGAAATATTCCACAAAAAAGCATAGCAAACCCATTTGAAATGATATCTATACCTTATAGACATGGTATGACTGTTGGAGAATTGGCTCGACTGTTAAATGAAGAATATCATCATAATGCTAAATTAAAAATTATTCCAATGGATAATTGGAGTGGAGAAGAGTGGTCAGATACTAATCTACAATGGAGGTATATTTCACCAAATATAAATTCATATGATAAATTAAAATACTTTTCCATAAGCAATCTCTTAGTATCGGGTGATATGTTTGAAAATGGAAGAGGGTCTAAGCGTGAACATCAAATTTTAGCGCATCCTAATATTAAAGATGCATCAGATATAGTTTTTGAACTGAAGTCATTAAAACTACCAGGAGTAGAATTCTTTCCTGCAGTGATCGTTCCCAATGTTGGACTTTTTAAAGGAAAAATATGTAATGGATTTTCATTTAAAATAACTGATTCTGGTACATATGATCCTTGGAATATTGCAATTGAAAGCGCAAAAGTAATTAAACGTATGTATCCAGATATAGTATTTGACCTCAAAGGTAACAACCGCATTGATTTTGATAATACGGTTGGCAATGCAGATATATCTATTTTCATTCAAAATGAGGATTGGAATAGACTTTCTCTATATAAATCTATCCAAAATGAAGAATTACTAAAATTTAAAAGGGAGATCCGACAAAAATATTTGATTTATCCACGTAAAAGCAATTTTACATCTTTAGATACACAAGTATTATTTATTTATATTGCTATAATTCTCTTAATAGGTGTGTTCGCTGGAAGAAAACAAAATGATACACAATCATATTTTCTTGGAGATGGAAAAATATCTTGGGTAATGATTTCTTTTAGTGTGGTAGCTACGGAGACTTCCGTTCTTACTTTTCTAAGTATTCCAGGCCTAGCTTATTTAACAAATTTTGGTTTTCTACAAGTTGCTATTGGTTATATAATTGGTAGGATAGCTGTAGCATGGTTATTTATCCCGAAATATTATGAAGAAGGGATACAATCAACTTATCAATTTATTGGTAATAAATGGGGAGTGGGTTTCCAGAGATTTGTATCCACAGTTTTTCTTATAATGAGAGTTTTAGCTGATGGCGTTAGGTTATTTATGACTGCAATACCATTGACACTTATAACAGGTTGGTCATTTAATTTTTCAATTTTAGTGATTGGTTTTGTTACATTAATATATACACTTATTGGCGGTATTCGCTCTGTCATTTATACTGATACTTTTCAATTTATATTATACATATTTAGTGCATTTGTAACTTTCAATATTATTAATACTTTAGAACCTGGAGGCTTTAATCATGTGCGGTCTGCTTTATTAGATGCTGATAAACTCTCAATTTTTCAGGGTTTCCCAAGCTCCATAGTTGATTTATTTACCATACCATATAATTTTATCGCAGCCATTTCTGGTGGGTTTCTATTATCCTTAGCGTCACATGGCACAGATCATTTAATGGTACAGAGACTTTTATCTGCTGAATCAACTAGAGACAGTCAAAAAGCGTTGATATTAAGTGGCGTTTTGGTGTTTTTTCAGTTTGCAATTTTTCTTTTCTTAGGGGCGATGATGTGGGTTTTATACGATGGAACTCCATTAAAACCAAACTTGTTGTTTCCATGGTTTATTTTGACTCATCTACCAAGTGGTTTTACAGGATTTCTTGTTGCTGGAATTTTTGCAGCTGCAATGTCTACATTAAGTTCATCAATTAATTCTTTAGCATCAGCTACAGTTATTGATTGGATTGATCCTATAAAGAAAAATACTAGTATAAATACAGCGAGGATGGTTTCTGTCTTTTGGGCCATTATACTTATTGGAGGTGCAATGTTATTTACTTCTTCCAATAGTCCATTAGTTGA
>Ga0208764_10002090_pt1 | contig 12666 bp, 13 predicted proteins | sample ETNtaG_18_FD_185762 | JGI IMG/M metagenome (GOLD analysis project Ga0208764, IMG submission 185762) | Marine microbial and viral communities from oxygen minimum zone, Eastern Pacific Ocean - ETNP201302SV91 (SPAdes) (version 2) | ecosystem: Environmental > Aquatic > Marine > Oceanic ... | reverse complement strand
ACATGCTTCTCGTAGTATGAGTAATCTGCAAAGTCTATCTCTTTACTGGCCTGAATTAATCCTTTCAGGTACGATATTGCTGGCAGTAATTATTGATATATTTTCGAAATCGCAGCAATCAAAAAAGGTAAGTGACTTGGTTGCACTGGGACTATTACTTACTTTAATTGCGGTGGCACTCACAAAGCATTCTCCTACCACGTTGTTTATGGATGCACTGGCTTTTGATCCTTTTGCTAGTTTTATTAAATCAATTGTTGTTGTAGCTACCGTACTGGTTATTGTTATCAGCCGTAATAGCAATGAGTTTAAGGGCTATCATACTGGGGAGTATTACGTACTGCTGGCAGTGATGGTATTTGGTATGTTTCTTATGGCTAGCGCCATTGATTTGATCATGGTTTATTTGTCCATAGAAATTGTGTCGCTCATGTCGTTTATCCTGGCCGGCTATTTGAAGGATAATCCCCGCTCAAATGAGGCTTCACTTAAATATGTTATTTATGGTGCATTTTCATCAGGTATTATGCTGTACGGTCTCAGCATTATTTTTGGATTGACTGGTACCACGAATTATTTTGAGATCAGGGATGCTGTCAACGCCCTCGATGGTTCAGCTAATCTAGCATTAACAATTGCCAGTGTTTTTGTACTGGCTGGTTTTGGCTACAAGATATCTGCAGTTCCCTTTCATTTTTGGACACCTGATGTTTATGAAGGATCACCAACTCCTATTACAGCTTATTTATCTGTGGCACCCAAAGCCGCGGGTTTTGCCTTGATGATTCGCTTCTTTAATCAGGTGTTCGTCGATGGCGCTTCATTGAGCGGGTTGGGCTGGTCTTCTACCGTGAGTTTTTCCTGGCCACAATTGTTAGGTATTATTTCGGTAATTACTATGAGCATGGGGAATTTGGTCGCAGTCCAGCAATCGAGCGTAAAAAGAATGTTGGCTTATTCCAGTATTGCTCATGCTGGTTATATGCTCATGGCCCTGCCTACAATATCTTCGGAAGGCGTTTTTGGTATTATGATATATCTGGTCATGTATTTGTTTATGAATTTGGGCGCATTTTTTGTGCTGATTTACGTGGCCGAGAAGGAGGGTGGAGAAACCTTCGAACACTTTAATGGGTTAGGTTGGCGCATGCCTATTGTTGGAATTGTTATGACTATTTTCATGTTTTCGCTTACTGGTCTGCCGCCAACGGTTGGGTTCATTGGTAAATTTTATCTCTTTTATGCTGTAATTAATGCTGGACCAGGATTTTACTGGTTGGCTTTTTTTGGTGCACTTAATACGGTTGTATCGCTGTACTATTATTTGCGTGTTGTGAAAGCAATGTATCTTACTGGTGAACCAAGTGATGTTATAGCAGTACCATCCTTTTCCATGACTATGATTTTTTTATTATTAGCGATACCATCTGTCTTTTTTGGTATTTATTGGGTGCCAATATTGGGTTGGGTAAAAGATAGCTTATTATTATTTGTGCAAGTGCTGTAATGTGGTCGCCTATCTTATAATATATAAATAACACAATTAATAATCACAAAAAGTCAGGATTTACATGCATTTTATATTATTGCTGGCGCTTAATATTCGGGGGAATTATATGATATTCGGCGCTTTGTTGTCTAAAGAATACAGATGTAAATTTAATGTTGCTATTAATAGTTCATACTATGGTTGAAAACTATTTTCCCATTATAATTGTATTTCTCGTTGCAGCGGGCTTTGCATTTGTTAGTCTCATCGGAACCCATCTCTTTGGTCCGCGCGTACCGAACAAAGTAAAAATGATGCCCTATGAATCCGGTATAGATCAAGTAGGAGATACGAGGATTCGATTTTCAATTCGTTTTTTCCTGATCGCTTTACTATTTATTATTTTTGATATAGAGATTGTTTTTCTTTATCCGTGGGCAGTAGTATTTAAAGATTTTCTTTCGGCAGGCCCATTCATATTTTTTGAAATGGTTGTTTTTTTGGCTATCCTTGCGTTCGGTTTTATTTATGTTTGGCGCAACGGAGCTTTAGATTGGGAATAAAAGGAATTGTTAGAAGAACAGAATGTTATTTTATCGAAAAAATGGGTTATCTTTTCTAGATAACCTTTGTTAAATAAAAGTATTGCCATGAATCACGATGATATCAAATCGAATGTATTAACCACAACGCTTGAAAGTGCTATAAACTGGGGTAGAAAGAATTCGCTTTGGCCCATGCCCTTTGGTACCGCCTGTTGTGGGATAGAGTTTATGGCAGTGCTGGCGGCGCGCACGGATATATCTCGTTTTGGGGCGGAAGCGATTCGTTTTTCACCGCGACAATCAGACTTATTAATTGTTGCTGGTAGGATTTCTATTAAAATGATGCCAGTACTTATTCGCATATACGAACAAATGCCGGAGCCAAAATGGGTAATATCTATGGGGGCCTGCGCATCCACTGGAGGTGTATTCGATACATATAGTGTGATCCAGGGTATAGATAATTTTATTCCGGTTGACGTATATGTGCCTGGCTGCCCACCAAGACCGGAAGGTGTTGTAGAAAGTCTGATGAAAATCCAGAATTTGATAGATAAAGAAAAACTTTCTGACTACACACTTTCATCTTCTAAATAAATGTTAATAGAACAAACGCTTGCTCAGATAGAAGAAAAATTTCCTAATTCTATTTTGGAAAATACAGAGTTTGCGGGTGAGCAGATCTTACATGTCAAAGGCCAACATATACTAAAAGTGCTGACTTCATTAAAAGCGAATGGTTTCAATTTCCTAGCAGATCTCACTGCTATAGACAACCTGACCCTTGGAGGATATGAGCGCTTTGCTGTGTCTTACCATTTATTATGCCACAAAACGGCAGATAGGTTGACTGTAAAAGCTTATGTCTCTGATAAAAAGCCATCTCTTCCTTCTGTCGAATCCTTGTGGAAAACGGCAGACTGGCAAGAGCGAGAAGTGTTTGATTTATTCGGAATAAAGTTCAAAGGACATCCGAATTTGGTCCGCATTATGAATCCAGATGATTATGATGGACACCCATTGAGAAAGGATTATCCTAGATTGGGTCGCAAAGAACGATATGATTTCCCAATAGTTGATCGGGGCATAAATAAACAAAAACGAACAGAATGACTAGAGCAATAGAACAGCAACTTGAAACGGACAGAATGATCCTCAACTTTGGTCCTCATCACCCAGCGACCCATGGAACGCTTCGGATAATTATGGAATTGGAAGGTGAAACTGTTGTGAAAGCAACACCAGAAATAGGTTATCTCCATTCTGGGTTCGAAAAGCTGGGTGAAGACTTGGATTTCAACCAGTATATTACAATCACAGACAGAATGAATTATCTATCGCCCTTGTGTAACAATGTGGCTTATGCCCTAAGTGCAGAAAAATTGATGGACCTGGAAGTTTCCAAACGAACGGAGTATATCCGTGTTCTAATGTGTGAATTGAGCCGTATTGCTGATCATTTATTAAATGTGGGTATGCTGGCCGTGGATTTAGGTGCAATGACTGCGTTTCTTTATGGATTCAGAGTGAGAGAGGACATTTATGATCTTTTTGAGATAGCTACTGGTACTCGTCTTACCACCAGTTACACTCTTGTGGGTGGACTCATGAGGGATATTCCGGAAGGATTCGACAAAGCTGTTCAAAAAGTTCTTGAGGAAGTAGAAGATGTTGCTAATGATATCGAAACTTTATTAAATAAGAATCGAATATGGCATGATCGGACAAAAAACATTGGTATCATCTCAAAAGAGGATGCTATTACTTATGGTATTTCTGGACCCATGGCAAGAGCATCCGGTATAGATTGGGATATCAGAGTAAATGAATCATATTCCATTTATGAAGACTTTGATTTTGATGTTGCCATTGCTTTAAATGGTGATGTGTTTGATCGATATCTGGTGCGAATGGAGGAAATTCGCCAAAGTATAAAGATATGCAGGCAATCTCTGGATAGAATGCCAACTGGAAATGTGATTATTGACCCGGATTTTGGATTTAGCCTACCTCCAAAAGATGAAGTTTATAACTCTATTGAGGGCTTGATTTATCATTTTGAAGTTACCATGCCAAACAGAGGCATGACGCCGCCGATCGGCGAAGCCTATGTGCCAACGGAATCACCCAATGGTGAGCTGGGATATTATATTGTAAGTGATGGAAACCGTACACCCTATCGAGTTCGCACAAGGCCACCATCGTTGATGAACTATTCAATATTTTCAAAACTTATAGAAGGACATATGCTTTCAGATGCACCAGCTATTCTCGGAAGTATAAATGTTATCGCAGGAGAATTGGACCGATGAATTCCAGCGTTAAATCCAAACAAAGATTTACTTTCGCAGATCCAGAAAGGGTAGAGCAAATTTTTTCTCAATATCCAGATAAAAAATCTGCTACCCTGCCACTGTTGCATTTAGCTCAATCACAGGAAGGGTACATTTCTAGCGGTGTAATTGATACTATAGCTGATTTAGTGGATTGCCATCCGGCCATTGTGATGGACTGCGTTTCTTTTTATACCATGTTATATACTAAACCACAGGGTCGCCATATCATTCAAGTTTGCCAAACACTGTCCTGTAGTCTGAATGGTGCCGATTCCCTTGTTGACCATGTATCGGATAAATATAAAATCGAACCTGGTGAAACTACGGCTGATGGTCAGTTCACACTCATGAAAGTAGAGTGCTTAGGTTCTTGTGGGACTGCTCCGGTTGTACAAATAAATAAAGAATATCATGAAGGTCTATCAACAGAAAATTTTGACAAATTACTAGAGTCTTTTGAATGAATACATTTAAACCAGTCCTGACCGAGCATATTAATCAAAAAGACTGCCATACGCTTCAATTTTACAAAAGTGTTGGGGGATACATTGGCCTTGAGAAAGTACTAAAAATGAATCCTGAGAATGTTACTCAGGAAGTGAAAGATTCAAACCTTCGTGGCAGGGGCGGTGCAGGTTTTTCAACCGGTGTGAAATGGGGATTTATTCCAAAGGATTCCAGTAAACCAAAATATCTGATAAATAATGCAGATGAGAGTGAACCTGGAACTTTTAAAGATCGTTTGCTCATGAATAAAGCACCGCATCAGATGCTGGAAGGTATGATCATTGCTGCTTACGCCATCGGTTGTCATACATCCTTCATTTACATTCGCGGGGAATTTTACAAAGAATACAAGATATTGGAAAAGACAATAGCTGAAGCATATGAAAATAACATCCTGGGACAAAATATTCTTGGTTCAAATTATAATCTGGACGTAGTTATTCATAGAGGAGCTGGAGCCTATATCTGTGGTGAGGAGACGGGTTTAATTGAGTCTCTTGAAGGTAAACGAGGATGGCCAAGAATTAAGCCACCATTTCCGGCGATTGAAGGCTATCTTCAAAGCCCTACGATAGTGAATAACGTCGAAACCCTTTCCTGTATCCCTCACATTATCAATCGTGGATCAAACTGGTTTAAATCCATTGGTCCTGAGAAGGGGCCAGGACCAAGACTTTTCTGTATTTCAGGATGCGTCAATAATCCAGGCGTCTATGAAGAACCTATGGGTATACCTCTGAAGGATCTTATTTATGAAAAGGCCGGGGGTATTCCGGATGGTAAGCAATTAAAAGCTGTTTTTCCTGGTGGTTCCTCATCGGCGATTCTTACTGCTGATGAAGCATTTGATGTGAAAATGGATTATGAGGATTTAGTAGAAAAGAAAAGCATGCTAGGATCTGCTGGTGTTATTGTAATGGATGAAACAGTAGATATGGTGCAGGCATGTCTCAATATTGCTCGGTTTTATGCTCATGAATCTTGTGGCCAATGTACTCCTTGTAGGGAGGGTACTGCATGGCTGGTAAAAATGCTAACTCGAATAGTTAATGGTAATGGCACACCAAATGACATAGACATGCTTTTGGATATTACCGATAACATTGGTGGCCTTATCGATTTTTCACAAGGAAGTTTTGGTAAGACTATCTGTCCTTTTGGTGAGGCTGTGTCCTGGCCAGTGAGAAGTTTTGTGGAAAAGTTCAAAGATGAATTCCTAGAATACGTACCTAAAGAAAAAGTGTTTGCTTAATGCCTTTATTAAAAATAGATGATAAAGAAATTCAGGTAAAAAGTGGCGCCACAGTTCTAGAAACAGCCGAGGAAAATGGCATAGAAATACCGCACTACTGCTATCATCCAGCGCTAGAGACTGTTGGCAGCTGCAGGATGTGCCTTGTACAGGTAGAAGGAATGCCCAAACTACAAGTATCGTGCAATACATTTGTTGGTGATGTCCATCCAGATCGTAAGGTAGATGGCAAATATGATATGGTGGTGCACACTCAGACTGATCTCGTGGTACAAGAGAGAAAAAATATATTAGAATTCCTTCTGTTAAATCATCCTCTAGATTGCCCTGTGTGTGATCAGGCTGGTGAATGTTATCTTCAAGACTACTCTTTCAAGTTTGGCAATGCCCATAGCCGATTCATGGAAAATAAAAGAGTACGATCAAATGAATATCTTGGATCACAGATTGTTATAAACCATAATCGTTGTATTCTGTGTAGTCGTTGTGTTCGTTTCACACAGGAAATTTCAGGCACTAGTGAATTATACGTTGAAGCCCGCGGATACAATTCAAAAGTCGCGGCTTTGGAAGAAAAACCTTTGGATAATCTATTGGCAGGTAATGTTGCAGATATTTGTCCGGTAGGCGCTCTGTTAAGCACCGATTATATCCATAAGAATCGTATTTGGAACCTGAAAAAACAACCTTCTGTTTGCCAGGATTGTAGTGTTGGATGCAATATTGATGTGTTTTCTCAGAAAAATCAGATTTTCCGATTAAGCCCACGGGAAAACCATGACGTAAATGGTTACTTTATGTGTGATATTGGAAGATATGGCTTTCATCGCTTTGAAGAAATTGAACGGGTTACCAAGCCCATGATTCGAAAAGGTGATTCATTCGTTTCGATCGAATGGGAAAAAGCTATTCTGGATACAGCTAAAGCACTTAAGAGCGCGAAGGCAGAAGTTTCTGGTGTTACCTCTCCTTTCCATACTAATGAAACAAATTTTATGCTTGGATTAATGGTTGATGGCATAATTGGTAATCTCTCTCAAATTAATGATGAAGAAATTACTTACCCATCTGGATTTCGAATTAGCAATGACCGCTCTCCAAATAGAAATGGTATGAACGATGTCTGCCCGGTAAATGTGGAAGATTTTATTTCAGAAATTGATAAACAGAACATACGGACAATATATATTTTGGATGATGGGGTTGATAGAGATTTTGATGAGGTTTGGAAAAGTATTTTGTCTAAAATGGATTTTGTAATTGTGCAAACCTATAGGATGACGATGTTAGCACAATCAGCCAATATTATTTTGCCTGGCCTAGCACCCTTTGAGCGCGAGGGAACTATTACCAATGATAGGGGTCGTGTTCAGTGGCTGCGGCCATCACTACCAATAAATGGTGAATCCCGCGCTGATTGGGAAATTCTGATGATGGTGATGAAAACAATGGATAAAAAAGCACAAGTCTTTACAGATCTAAGCCAAGTAATAATGGAAATGTGCGAAAAGATTCCAGCTTATAAAGATGTATCTTTTTTCAAACTGGGAGAAAAAGGATTATCATTAAATGGAGCAACCCCTGAATAATGGATTTTTTAAGCTTTATTATCATTTGTGTAAAGGTATTGCTTGTATTTGCAGGAACTTTGCTTGCTGTGCTAATAATGGTTTATGCTGAAAGAAGAGTGTCGGCTTTTATGCAAGGTCGGCTAGGACCAAACCGAGTTGGACCACAGGGACTTCTCCAACCAATTGCTGATGGTATCAAATTTCTTATGAAAGAAGATATTATACCCGATGGAGTGAATAAACCTATATACTTACTGGCCCCGGTAATTATGCTTATACCAGCATTGATGACATTCGCGGTCATACCTTTCGGTTCTACTATTACCCTTTTTGATCGGGAAATAATATTGCAAATAGCCGACGTAAATATAGGGATTCTTTATATCCTCGCTCTAACCAGTATTGGTGTTTATGGTATTGTACTTGCAGGATGGGCATCAAATAGTAAATACACCTTGATTGGGGGATTAAGATCGTCTGCGCAGCTAATAAGTTACGAACTTGCATTAGGTCTTTCAGTAGTGAGCATAATTCTGATGTCTGGCTCGCTAAGATTAAATGATATTGTTGCAGATCAACAAGGCTACCTTTTATCATGGTATGTATTCAAACAACCATTAGCATTCCTCATTTTTTTAATTGCTACCTATGCAGAAACTAATCGGCTTCCATTTGATCTCACGGAGGCGGAACAGGAGTTAGTGGGAGGGTACCACACAGAATATAGTAGTATGAAGTTCGCTATGTTCTTTATGTCCGAATATGCCAATATGATCACAGCTGCAGCGTTAACGGTTACACTATTTTTTGGCGGCTGGGATGTTCCTTTACTTGATGAAAAATCGCTAGGAATGTGGGGGGTGATTCTTTCTGTATTGTCTTTTATTCTAAAGATGGGTTTTTTCCTTTTTCTCTTTATCTGGGTTCGATGGACGCTTCCACGTTTCCGCTATGATCAATTAATGAAACTTGGTTGGAAGGTTTTGCTTCCGTTATCACTTATTAATATTTTCATTACTGCTGGGTATCTCACACTAACGGCATTGAAATAATGGCCACGATTATAAAATCATACGAACCAACTTTTTGGGATAAGCTCTACATCCCTGCTTTAGTCAAAGGTCTGATGGTAACATTAAAGCATTTCTTTAGGAAAAAAGTAACAATTCAATATCCAGATGAATACCATATTCCTCCTGAAGGATATCGTGGTCTACACCGATTAAATAAATTTCCAGAAGGTGGAATCAAATGTGTAGCTTGTGAAATGTGCTCTGCTGCTTGTCCTGCGGACTGTATACATATAACTCCCGGCCCTTCGCCATCAGCTGAAGGGAAAGAAAGATATCCTGTGCAGTTTGATATAGATTTATTGCGGTGCATTTTTTGTGGCTTTTGTGAAATGGCCTGTCCAGAGGAAGCAATTGAGTTAACGGAAATTTATGATTTTTCCGATTATACGAGGGAAGACCTCATAATTGACAAAGACGGGTTATTAGAGGTTTTTGAATTAACCAAAGATCAGAAATATTATTCGCGAAAAAACTATACCCAAGAGTCCAAGGCATAGATATCAGACAAATCTAATTAAAGTATAAAATGTCGCTTTCATTCCTATTTTATTTAACAGCTACAATAGCAGTGGCATCAGCAATATTTGTAGTTTTGAATAAGAATGCTATCTACAGTGCCATCTTACTCGTACTTTGTTTTTTTGCTCTCGCGGTTCTTTATCTACTATTGGAAGCATATTTTCTCGCTGTTCTTGAGGTATTTATCTATGCTGGTGCAATTATGGTTCTTTTTTTATTTGCCATCATGCTACTCAATTTGGGGCGCGAGGATGCACTACCAAAATTTTTGTACTTGCAGCGCGCCTTATCCGTATTGATGGTAGCTCTTTTCTTTCTTGGGATTATTTTGATTATGTCATATGAACCTGGGATGTTGCATCAGCCGGATGATACATTTTCAGCTGGCGGTATTCATGTGCTCGGACGAGCACTTTTTTCCAAATATTTGCTCCCCTTTGAAGTTGCTTCACTTTTGTTGCTCGTAGCTTTAATTGGAACAGTTTATTTGGCTAAAAGGAAGATCTGATGGTCGTACCTCTTGAACATGTCATTGCTTTAAGCATGATTCTTTTTTCCATCGGTGTTTTGGGTGTTTTATTTCGGCGTAATGCCATCACCATTTTCATGTCAATTGAACTTATGCTAAATGCAGTCAACCTGGCCTTGGTCGGTTTCTCCCGTTACTATAATAGTGTAGACGGTCAAGTATTTGTCTTTCTTGTAATGACACTGGCTGCTGCAGAGGTGGCGGTGGGACTAGCGATCATTATCGCTCTCTACCGAAATCGCCAGACAGTGAATATTGATGAAATTAATTTGATGAAGAATTAGAGTGTTCGTGGAAACTATCGTATCTATTAAACCTTTACTAGCGGTTCTCGTTTCTGCAGTAGGCGCCTTGATAATTATTGGCACTGGGAAAAAACCTAACCTGAGGGAATCATGGTCTATTATTGCAGGTATTTTGAAACTTGTAATTGTTTTATCTATGATCCCAGTTGTCGTTTATGATAAAAAAACAATATCTTATTCACTGTTTAATATCCTGCCTGGCATCGAGATCGCTTTCAGAGTTGATGCATTTGGACTTTTGTTCGCAATGGGCGCTTCTATACTTTGGATTGCAACTTCTTTTTATTCAATCGGATATATGCGGTCTACTAATGAGCACTCGCAGACACGTTATTTTGCCTGTTTTGCAGTAGCGCTTTCGGCCACAATCGGTGTTGCATTTTCAGCGAACCTGTTTACGATGTTTCTTTTCTATGAAGTATTGACAATTATTACCTACCCGCTGGTGGCTCACAAAGGGAATCAAGAAGCAAAGGCGGGTGGCAGAAAGTATGCCATCTATTTACTTGGAACAGCGAAAGCTTTCTTAATAGTAGCTATAATTCTAACCTACAATCTGACAGATACACTTGAATTTTCAAAAACAGGAATCTTTCCAGCCGTTGTTCAATCAGTAAATCCCGAATTGCTGTATATAATATTTGTGCTTTTCTTTTTTGGGTTTGCCAAAAGTGCCATCATGCCTTTCCACAGCTGGCTTCCGGCTGCAATGGTGGCTCCTGCCCCTGTCAGCGCATTACTGCATGCCGTCGCGGTGGTTAAAACTGGGGTCTTTACCATTCTTCGGGTAATATTTTTTATCTTCGGTACCGATTTGATGTTGGATATTGGTGTGGATGTATTTGTAATCACTTTTGCATCATTTACTATTATTACCGCTTCTCTTATTGCTCTGAGTAAGGATAATCTGAAGGCGCGGCTGGCTTTTTCAACTATCAGCCAGCTTTCTTATATTATTTTGGGTGCTGCTTTGCTTACGCCAAGTGCGATGGTGGGCGGTATAATTCATATTACCAACCATGCCTTTTCAAAGATTACCCTTTTTTTCTGCGCTGGTTCAATTTATGTCTCATCCCATAAGACTGAAGTTAGTCAATTAAGTGGCATTGGGAAGAAAATGCCTTGGACAATGGCTGCCTTTGCAATTGCTACTCTGAGCATGATAGGTATTCCGCCTGTCTCTGGATTTATTACAAAATGGTATCTTGTTATTGGTTCTTTAGAGCGCCACAATTTGGTCGTACTTACTGTACTACTGGTGAGCTCGTTTCTGAATGCGGCATACTTTGTTCCAATTCTATATAAGGCATTTTTTAGTAAGGAAAATTCAAATTCAGAACACAAAGATTCATCTGAGGATGGGGATCTAAAAGAAAACCCATTTTTAGTAGTTCCGCTCACATTAACTGCGATAGTGAGCGTGCTATTGGGTTTATATCCCGACTTTATTGTGCAATTAGCTGAAATGGTAATCAAATGAAATTATTAGATATAATAGAGTTACTAAGGACAAAGGCAGTTAAGAAAATTGCCTACGGTGCACTGGTTATACTCATTGTAGTAGATTTTATTATTCCTCGCCATGAAATTCACTTTTTTGGAGATAAAGTCCCCGGTTTCTGGTCTTTATTCGGCTTTATCGCCTGTGTATTAATTATTATCGTGTCCAAATGGGTAGGACATATGGGGCTTATGCAGGATGAGAATTATTATGATGAGTGAAATTTTTAACATCCAATTTTTACATCCTTCAGTATTATATATCCTAGGAGGACTGTTAATCCCCTTATTCAAGGGAAAGGTTAAGCAGAGCTATATGCTTGCTGTTGCTTTACTGGCCTTTTTTGCGGTAGTCGTTATGCCGTATGGCACATATGGTGTTTATGAATTTCTGAACTGGAAGTTGACGTTTGGAGAGGTGGATAAGCTGAGTAAAGTGTTTGCGTATATATTCACGATCATAGGTGTAATCGGAGTAATCTATTCTATCCATGTAAAGAATGATGGTGAACATTTTGCTGCCTTCTACTACGTTGGCGGATCTTTAGGGGTAATATTTGCAGGTGATTTTCTAACTTTATTCTTATTCTGGGAAATGATGGCCTTTTCTTCGGTTTTTCTTGTATGGTTTCGCAAGTCGCCAGCTTCTATTAATTCTGGATTTAGATATCTTTTATGGCATGTTGCCGGTGGCCTAATATTGTTGGCTGGAATAATAATACAGTACTCGGCAAGTGGTGATTTATCAGTCCAGTATGTGCCCTTTCACGGGTGGTGGCCAACTGATCTACAAAGTCTGGCCTCATTCCTTATTGTTATTGGGTTTATAGTGAATGCGGCCGTGCCTCCATTTGGTGCATGGCTTCCTGATGCCTACCCCGCTGCAACAGTCACAGGTGCGGTTTTCATGAGTGCCTTCACGACTAAAACAGCAGTTTATGCCCTGATCCGAGTCTGTGCAGGTTCCGAAATGCTAATAATCCTGGGTGTTGTTATGGCGATTTACGGCGTCGTTTATGCAGTCCTTGAAAATGACGCCC
>Ga0208764_10002087_pt1 | contig 12676 bp, 6 predicted proteins | sample ETNtaG_18_FD_185762 | JGI IMG/M metagenome (GOLD analysis project Ga0208764, IMG submission 185762) | Marine microbial and viral communities from oxygen minimum zone, Eastern Pacific Ocean - ETNP201302SV91 (SPAdes) (version 2) | ecosystem: Environmental > Aquatic > Marine > Oceanic ... | reverse complement strand
GGTGGGACGGAAGAAATTCTGATATCGGTTCAAGTTTCCTATTCTTGGCATATTTGGCAGACAAATTAGGCGGGCCTGCTGCCATCAGAGAGTTGGTGTCTAATCCCTCCCTAGGTGGGAACGGGGTTGAGAGCCTATCCAGAAACCCTGGTCCGGGATCGACCCCAATAGGGACTTCAATGAGTGAGATCTTTGCAAACTTCAGCGCAGCAGTTACCCTGGATAGCGCACAGGGTGCGTTTGGTTTCTCCGATCTTGACTTAGTGGATGATTGCTCAAGTGGTGGCCTCTGCAAGGGATCCATCAGTGCAGAGAACGATCAGTGGTCAGAGGCGTGGCAATCGTCTGGACACTCAGTGGAGGGATGGGGGCTCAAAACATTCAGATTCACACAAGGTGATGGTTACCCCTTGAGCATCATGGTTCAACCGGACAGATTCGGTTTCGAAGGAGTCGTTCTTTCGAAAGAGGAGGCTTCTGGGACTTGGACTATGGACAAACTGAGGATTGATTCGAGCGATGGTAGGGGAACTGGACTAGTTCACGGTTTTGGAAATGCCACCTCCGAGGTTCTACTCCTAGTCTGGTACAACTCCCTTGTTGATGACTGTGATTTCGACTTTGCAAATTGTGGCGTACTTTCTGGAGGAAATTACCCCGTCGGGTCATTTACCGTAAGTGCCAGTCAGGTCACGAGCCCTGCTGAGGTGTCGATAGGGTCGATAGAAGGTTTTGATCGGGACGGGGACTTCCTTGATGATAGTGTGGAAATTGGCATTGGCGTCAGTTCGAGTGCATTTTCAGAGGCTCTGTCTGTAGAATTCTCGGCCTTCACCAATAATTCACTACATGATTCTGCGGATTTCATGGTCTCAGTAGGAAACTCTGAACCGGAAATATTCTCAGTTTGGTTTACCCCTCCATTTACCAGTGATTGGACTTTTACAGCTAAGGTCAGAGACATTACTGGGGAACTACAGGACTTAGCTCAGTCACTCCCTCAACAGATTTTCAACATGAAACCAGTTGGGTCAGGGACAATCTCATCCAATGAAACGCAGACATGGACTCAAACGTACATCTTTGGAGGCGGTTACGACTCTTGGGGATTCGGGTTCCAAAACGGTTCTTTCGGGCACAATGAGACTCCGCAATCGTACATCTGGGACCTGGGTGATGGGAATTCTTCAAGTTTGAAGAATCCTGTTCATTCGTTCACGGAGGAAGGGGAATACGTGATCACACTTCTAGTCAGGGATCATGGGGGTTTCTTTTCTGAAACAATTTCATGGGAAATCTCGGTAAATGATACCTCTGAGCCGATTCCTGAGATTGCTGTAGATGGTTTGGCTATCCAAGAGGAATTGACGGTTCAGACGAATCAGAGAATACAATTCTCGGCCTTCGGGACGTCTGACAACGTTCCCGTGGACAAATTATTTTTCTCATGGAACTGGGGTGATGGCTCTGGTGACTCTGGTACAGGAATCTTCGAAATTGGCCATTCGTGGATAGATGGCAGTAGCAATGGCACCGTATACTCATTGGAGTTGTTAGTCAGTGATGGCCACCAATCGGCACAGAAGTCCATTCTAGTCACGGTTCTAAACCGGGCACCTTACCAGATTTTCTCGGAAGATCTGGAGGGGTTTGCGGTTACTCCACTGGAGATGCCGGATGTTTTCGAGGACGAAGATGGAATAATTGCCGAATTCAGATGGACTTTCGAAGGAGGCGTCAACTTGGGAGGGGTGGGCGTCTCACTTGCATCTGATTTCACCGAAACAAGTTCATTCGAAGCTAATCCTATCGTCAGTTGGAAGGAACCGGGGGTGAAAAACGTAACATTAGAGGTGGCCGATGATGATGGAAATACCTCCATCGCTTACTTGGAAATAGAAATCCTGAATCAACGGCCAGTTGCGCTTTTCGAGCGTCCTTCTGACGGAGAAATCGGTGATGCTTACATTTTCAGTAGCTCATCATTCGACCCTGACGGAGATTCGTCTGCATTATCCCACTACTGGAATTTCTCAGACCGGGACTCACCTATTGAGAATACCACTTCCGTGAGTAGGACTTTTTCAAACCCGGGACTTCACAGTGTTTCACTAGTAGTCGTCGACGAGAGAGGCCTAGAGTCTGCTCCGAAGACTTTCCTACTGTACATCGGAAACCCATTACCGGTCCCAATAATGTCATTCATGTGCCCTAGTGATGAAGGTGGATTATTGTTTGAAATTCCTGATGATTTGGGAGAGGGGGTTACCTGGAGGGTTCCAAGGACAGCGGAAGGAGGCGCCTTTGTTGCCCCTGGGAATCTCATCAGATTCGATGGCAGCGGGAGTTTTGACGCTGACCCGGAATTCGAAGGAATGACATCCTCGGACGTCAACAACCCGGATTGGAATGGGATTGTGGATTGGATATGGGACTTCGGAGATGCTAGTCCCTCTTCCTCTGGACCTCAAGTTTGGCATAGCTACGAGAGATCGGGGGAATATACAGTCAGGCTTACTGTAGTTGACGGTTTTGGAGGTGGGGACTCCAACACCACAGAGATGAAAGTGATAGTCTCTTCAGCTCCTCGAATCGAGACTTCAAAACCCATCAGCAACGAGTACGTTGTCGTCGGAGAATTGGTCAATCTGTCCGGAGCCGCCACCGACTCCGACTTGGAGGCTGGAATAGTTGCATGGATGGACAATGATGCGTTTTTCGATAGCGATGGTGATGGCGACCCTAGCAACGATAGAGACCTGAATCTTACTGAGGCTCTAGAGTTTGACTGGGACATCAATGTATTTGTGGATGAAGACTGCATGACTCTATCGGGGTGTGATGGCGATTCGAGGAACGACTGGATAATGCCAAATCAAACCTGGGCCATTCCCGGTGAAGTACGAATTTCAATGACGGTCTGCGATGGCTTGAGTGTCTGTGAATCTAAAGACTTCGTGATTACAGTGCTCTCCGTTCAGGATACTGCACCGCCGAAGACCCTGTCTGACTTGACCATGGAAGATCTTGTTCCGGGTAGAGAAAGCGCAGGCTTACTTGCTCTTGTTGCGCTAGTTGCAGTACTAGGATGGATGGTACTCAGAGAAAGGGATGATGATGAGATGGATGCCTTGGACAATGTCAAGAAATACGATGTCGATGAGGTCGAGGCAGAGGGGGGTCTACCTGGGATGGATCAACACAGCCCCCCTCCACAACCAAAATACCTTACTGCTGACGAGCGCACCAACAAAGAGTCAGGGTACGTGCGACCGATTAGAACGAGGCGAAAGAAGTGAGGGTTAAAACGGCCGGAGGTTTTGGCGTAAATCTCCTATTGGCAGGATTTTTCTGCTCAATTATTCTGATTCCTACGCCAGCCAGTTCCCAATCAGTTGCCTGCGATGTTGCTCCTAGTAGTGATTGGAATGCGACAGAGGACCCCCGAGAATATCTATCGGTCGAGGTTCCTGGATCAATCGAAGCATTTGGTTTTGGCGAGGACTCTGAGCTGAAACCCCTAGACAAAGACATCAGTACCGAATGGTCTGATGGAGCATGGGACAGTTTTCCAGGAATACACGTTGAGAATGAGTCTGCAACGACTATCTCACTAGTACTGGAACCGGGCTATAGATACACATTCTGTATCGACTTCAGCGCCAAGGGGGATGTCTACCTCCTGACTGGCTCGAACCTGGATATGTACACAGTAGACTTCTACTGCGATGAAGAAGGTTGGGATTTGATTTGCGATGCGGAAGGCCTAAATTCCGTCCCGGTTGAGTACAGAGACCTGTTCACATGGGTGCCATTCAGGGATGCTCATGCTTACGAATCGGTTTCCTATCAGGAGTTCTCAGTAGCAATAGACTCTTCTGGTTCTACTTGGTCTTTTGCTGGTTTTGGAGGCTCTGAAGAAGGACAAGTCCTGCACTTGGTCCTGGATGGTTGGGACAATAGCCGAGAGGGTGATCATCCGGCTTCTGGAAATATGAGCGTGGAGGTTCTAATCGATGTAGAAGAGAGGTTCACGCTTCCAAAGACCGCAGCATACGTCCTAATCGGTGCACTTCCTCTTTCGTGCATAATAATCCCACTAATTATCCACTGGAAATATCACTCATCTGCATTGGGAGCGAGGGATGAGGGAGAGTTGGTAGAGGTCCCCTTCCTGAGGGAAGGCGCCTAGGAGTACTCCAACACTTCCCATGCAATTCTCAGGTCCGAGGCGTTGATCTTCCCTTGCTGAGCCAAATGCCAACCGGACTCAGTAGTTGCAAAGACTAGTTCCTGGTCCAGCGCCGGCGCGTGTATTCTTGACCAATCGCCACCGGGACCTAGTCCCATCAGTGAGTAATTCGCACCGGAAGACTTCAGTTGCAAAGCAGACTCAAAAATCCGTAGTGCATCTTTTCGATCCTTAGTGTAAAAACAAGCCTTTACCAAATCTCCCATCTCCTGGGCATCCATCACATCCTGAGCGATCTCAGACGCTGGAGGAACCTTCTCCATTGTATGTAGAGATGCGATGACCCTGGTTCCATTACCTGCTAATTTTACCAGTTCTTCCCTCATAGGAGGGTCGATGTCAACTTCAAGGTCAATCCAATTCGGCTTACTTGCTATTGCTTCTTTGAGGACTGCAAGCCTATCATCCTCACTTCCGGGATAGTGTCCTCCCTGCCTCTGTGGCCTGCAAGTAATCAATAGTGGAGTTTCTATTGTGGAAGAAATGTACTTGATTGAATCCCCCACATCAATAGCATCTAATTCTAGTTGATTCACAATTATCTCGATGCTCTCTTTTTCACCCTCTTCGAATTTCTTGGTAGAGGTTGTCTTTTCTTCAGTGGTCCACAGAAGATCCAGTCGAGCTTCCACCAAATCTGCTCCCAATTTCACTGCCTTTGGGGCATCGTTGCACATTTCTTCTACGGTCCTTCCCCTCAGTGTGACACATACCAAGGGCTTTTGCATGTGAAAGGCCGAATTAAGTGGCCTGTTTAATCATGCCGAGGGAGGGAGGTGAAGTGAAAGGGCCACTTAGTCGAAATTATCCTCAATTTACGGGTTATTGGCTCGGAAAATGGAGAGTGTTATAGGCCGCGTCTTCCTAGGATTGATGAAGAAGTTTGAGGGTTCCCGTAGGGAACCCTCAATAAAAGGAAGAAAAAATGCCTGATGAATATAGTGCAGATAGCATACAAGTCCTAGAAGGACTAGAGGCTGTTAGAAAAAGACCCGGGATGTACCTAGGAGATCCTCACGACGGATCGGCCCTCCACCATTGCATCTGGGAGGTAGTCGACAATGCGGTCGATGAGCACCTAGCTGGTCACAATACGACAGTGGAATTGAATCTAGAGAGCAATGGCTCGGTGACTGTGATTGACCATGGAAGAGGAATCCCTGTAGACAAACATGCTGAGGAAGGGGTGAGCGCGGCTGAGGTGATCATGACCAAACTCCATGCTGGTGGGAAATTCGATAATGATGCCTACAAAGTAGCAGGTGGCCTACATGGAGTAGGGGTGAGCGCAGTAAATGCAGTTTCTGAGAATCTCTCGATGACGATATACAGAGATGGCAAAGAATGGTTCCAAGAGTACTCAAAGGGAGAAAAGAAGAGTGCACTGAAGTCAGTTGGGAAATCTGAGATTACTGGAACTTCAATCAACTTCAAGCCTGATTTGACAATCTTCAGCGATGTTATCGAGTTTGATTTCGAACAAATAAATACCCGTCTGAGGAGGACTGCTTTTCTGAATGCAGGATTGCAGATAATTCTGCGTGATCTACGAGGAGACGATCCGGTTGAAATCGAGCACCAGTACGAGGGTGGACTGAAGGAATACGTCCAAGCAATGAACAAGAACAAGGAAGTCATCCATGCGGAAGTACTTCACGTACTTGGGTCCAAGAATGGGGACAATGGAGAGGTTCACGTTGAAGTGGCACTTCAGTGGACTGATGCATATTCAGAATCGATACATTGCTTCACAAATATCATTCACAATACTGATGGCGGAACTCACCTGTCAGGGCTAAAGAGCTCCCTAACTAGGACAATAAACGCATATGCGCAATCTAGGAATCTACTGAAGAAAATTAGTGGCCTATCGGGCGATGACATCAGAGAAGGTTTGTCTGCCGTGGTTTCGATAAAACACCCTGACCCGTCCTTCAACGCCCAAACTAAGTCAAAGCTGGTTACCAGCGAAGTTGCCGGCATCGTCGAGCAGATTGTCAATGACAAACTAGGAGAATATTTCGAGGAAAATCCAAGCATAGCCAAGTCGATTGTTGAGAAGGCAGTACTAGCTAGCAAAGCTAGAGAAGCGGCCAGGAAAGCAAGGGATCTGACTAGGAGAAAGGGCGTTCTAGAGGGAGGAGGCCTCCCTGGCCAACTTGCAGACTGCCAATCGAAGGATCCAGGAGAATGTGAGATATACATCGTAGAGGGAGAAAGTGCTGGAGGATCGGCTAAGACCGCTAGGGATCGTAGGACTCAAGCCGTCCTCCCATTGCGAGGGAAGATCCTGAATGTTGAGAGAGAGATGAGGAATCTGACCAAGGTATATGGAAACGAGCAGATTCAGAGAATGATTCGTGCACTAGGTGCTGGCGTAGGTAATGAAGAAGAAAGTGAGGGTGCCTTCGATCCCAGCAAACTCAGGTATGCGAAAATAATCATTATGACTGATGCGGACATAGATGGAGCTCACATTCGGACATTGATTCTGACTTTCATGTGGAGATTCATGAGGAGAGCGATAGTGAACGGGAACGTCTTCATCGCGGCACCACCACTATTTTCAGTTTCTAGGGGGAAGCACTCTGAGTGGGTCCACAGTGAAAAGGACCGGGACGAAGTGGTGAAGAGATTCCAGAAAGAGGCTCCTTCTTCCAAGATTGATGTTCAGAGATACAAGGGACTTGGGGAGATGAATCCCGAACAGCTCTGGTCTACTACTATGGATCCAGAATCCCGGACGATGATGAAGGTGGAGATCAAGGATGCCGAGGAAGCTGATTCACTATTCACCATTCTGATGGGTGACGATGTGCCGGACCGGAGATCTTTCATCGAAGAAAATGCAACAAAGGTAACGTCTCTGGATGTGTGAGGACTAAATATGGCTGAAGATCTACTTAGAAGAGACATCTCGGAGGAGATGAAGGAGAGCTACATCAACTATGCGATGAGCGTGATCATCGGAAGAGCTCTTCCCGATGCCAGAGACGGATTGAAGCCTGTCCACAGGAGAATTCTATGGGGGATGCACCAAGCAGGGCACACACATGAGAAGGGATATAGCAAATCGGCTAGGTCAGTTGGCGAAGTCATGGGGAAATTCCACCCTCATGGCGATCAAGCACTATATGACACAATGGTCAGGATGGCACAAGACTTCTCGCTCCGTTACCCTCTAGTCGATGGCCAGGGAAACTTCGGTTCAATAGATGGCGATCCTCCTGCGGCAATGAGGTACACTGAGAGCCGCCTTGACAAGTTGTCTCGCCACATGCTCGATGGCATAAACAAGAACACCATCGATATGGAGCCAAACTTCGATGACTCTGAAATGGAACCGACAGTCCTGCCATCCCGGCTACCAAACCTGCTGCTAAACGGAAGTGATGGAATCGCAGTTGGGATGGCAACAAAAATTCCCCCCCATAACATAAACGAAGTTGTGGGGGCGATAAAATTCCATATCGGCAAGGTAATTGATCAGGATAGGAAAATTGGCCTAGACAACCCCCCAAAAATAGATGCGCTGGAATACCTGGAATTCCTGAAAGGTCCGGATTTCCCGACGGGGGCTACGATATACGGAATTGACGGGATTGTAGATATGTACAGAACAGGAAAGGGCAGATTCCACATTAGATCAGAAGTAGAGGTCTTTGACGACTCTAAGGGGAAGAAGTTGGTCATTCATTCGATACCCTATCAGGTGAAGAAGGCAAAGATGCTGCAAGGAATTGCTGAACTGGTCCAGAAGGAGTCGATTAAGGGGATTCGAGACATTCGAGATGAGTCGAGCAAGGATGGAATCAGGGTCGTTATCGAAATCAAACAGAATGCCGACCCGCATGCTGTTCTAAATCAGCTATACCAGTCCAGCAGACTTCAGGAGTCCTACTCTGCAAATATGATGGGGATCCTCAGAGGAGAACCGGTTCTGCTTGACCTGAGGACGATTCTGCACACATACGTGAGGCATCGCGAGTCAGTAGTCGAAAGGAGGACAAAACACGATCTAGACAGGGCAGAGGCCCGCGCACACATTCTCGAGGGTCTGATGAAGGCCCAGGATAGAATGGGCGAAATTATCGAAGTAGGTAGAAACGCAGAATCCAGAGACCAATTCGAGAAGTTCCTAAGAGGCGAGGAGAAATACCCGAAGATCAGGAAGTTCGGCTTCTCCGAGAAGCAGTCCAAGGCAATCGCAGAGAGAAGGTTGTATCAACTCACGAAATTGAATGTCAAGGAGGTTTCCGACGAGCTGGAAAAGCTGGGAGGGGACATCGTGGACTACGAAGACATCCTAGGTAGCAGAAAAAGGAGACTAGAGATCATCTCCGGGGAGTTGGAAGATTTAGTCGAGAGGCACGGTGACGAGAGGAGGACGAATATCGACCCAACCCCTCTTTCAATGGACCGAGAGGACCTTGTTGCAGAAGAGGCGATTGTCATCTCACTAACACAGGACAACTACATCAGACACTTACCTGTAGAGTCATTCCGGCTTCAGAACAGGGGAGGAAAGGGCCTCAAGGGAGTTGCGACGAAAGATGAAGACGCGCCCTCGAAGATTGTAACATGCTTCTCAAAGGACAGGTTACTTATTTTCACAGACAAAGGAAGAGTATACGGATTACGGGCATGGGAGACCCCTTCGGCTAGCAGATATGGAAGGGGGAGTCACGTCCGAAACCTCTTGAGGGGGATAAGGGAAGAAGAGAAAGTAATCTCAATTCTCCCAATGGACAGGTCACTAATTGAAAACCCAGAAGGTCATTTCCTGATGTTCGCAACCGCGAATGGCAGAATTAAGAAGAGCAAACTCTCGGAATACTCGAGAATTAATCGCAATGGCAAGTACGCTTTGAGATTCGCAGATGGGGACAACGACAACCTTGTCGCGGTTAGGCCTGCAACGGACACCGATCACGTTGTTCTAGTATCTGCATTGGGGAATGCCTGCCGATTCATGCCTTCGGAGAAGAAGACAAGAGTGTCTCCTGAAACCGGTGAGGCAGTTACGACTTACGTCGTAAGGGTCCAGGGAAGGATTAGCCAAGGAGTATCTGGAATGAAGCTTGCCGGCAACGACAAGGTCATTGGGATGATTGTCACTGATGATTTTGATACGAGCGTCCTCACCATCTCCAAGTTCGGGATGGCAAAGCGTAGCAGACTCGGTTCTGGGGAGATGATGCCACTATCGGAAGAAGGAACGCAGATCTTTGACGAATTGGGTAATCCGGTTCTCGAGAGGGATGGGTACAGGAAGACAAACAGAGGGACCAAGGGAGTACGGACTATGTCACTGAGAGATGGAGATCATATTGTCAGTGTTAGGCAAATTCCTGACTTGGAGGATCAGCTGTTCATGCTGACGGGGTCTGGAATGATGATCAGAATGGTTTCAGGACAAACCAAGGAGACTCTGGGCAAGGTGACCAAGGGCACGAGGATAATGGAATTGCGGAATCGGGATCGGACTGGTTATGTGGACGAGATCGTTTTCGTTGCTAGGCTCCCTTCCGAACTAATCAGCACCGGCGAAAGTCTGGAAGAAGAAGAGTAGGGAGACCGTTCTGCTTAAGCACGAATCTCTAGTCGTCCAATTACTGCGGCAGTCGCATAGCCTGGCCATTGCGCTGGATTGCTAATCCAGTGGTGTTTCACCTCGGGAGTTCGAATCTCCCCTGCCGCGCCACCAAAGGGAGGGAGGATTCATCCATCTTAATGCTCTCAGGGGTGCGTGGTCAACGCATGGAGCATCCTTGAAGCGGGAGCAATAATGATTCTCCTAATCGGCGCAATAGTACTATTCTGGGCCATACTTAGGCATCTAAGACTCAGGCCTTCTAACGAAAGATCATGGGTGAATGATAACGAAAGACTAGCAACTGCTGAATTCGTTGATGGTGTGGTGACCGTTCGCAATGTGAGGGATTTCGAATGGCGTAGCGGCAGGGATTTCGACGAAAGATGGGTGGATATGAAGATAAAACTGGATGAGGTATCGAAGATCTGGTTTGTTTTGGAGTACTTCGACCCATCCAGGAGACAAATGGCGCATACGATAATGAGTTTCGAGATGAGAGATGGGACGAGACTGGCCTGTTCAATAGAGGTCAGAAGGGAAAAGGGAGAGAGGTACCATCCGATAAAGGGCCTCTTCAGGCAATACGAGTTGATTTACGTCTGGGCCACCGAGAGAGACGTGATTGGGGTGAGGACACGTTGCAGGAAGAAATCCGTGACTCATCTTTTCGAAGCTGTAGTACTTGGCCCCGGCAATGAAAGGAGGATGTTAGAGTCATACCTCAACAGGACCAACAAACTCAACCAAAGTCCCGAGTGGTACAACACAATCACCAACACCTGCACAACAAACATAGTTAGGCATGTCAATGAAGTCTACCCTGGAAGGGTCCCGCGCGCAGTGGCAGTACTTCTCCCTGGACTTAGTCCCAACCTACTTCAGAAGAACAATTTGGTGAAGATTGAGGGAACAATTGAGGAAACGCTGAGGAACAGCATTATCGATGAGAGAGCAAAGTCTTGGGATGGCGTGGTCGATTTCGGAGATTGGATCAGGGAGCAAGGCAGAGGGGAGCATTCAACTGAATGACTCTGATGCGGTTTTGTGCTAAACATCCAACCACTCGAAGAACCCGATAGGGTTCGATGGTTTCTGCCACCCTCGAAGAGTCACATGATTCGCTGGATTGCACTTGCTTCCCAATCCGAGTCTTGGACGAATCTAATTTTCCAAGGAACCCCTGGTAGGGACATCGAGTCGATGGCAGAGTGCATGGAGAAAATGGGTGCCTCCATAGAAAGAGGAGATCAAGAGTGGGGCATTCGGGGAAAGAAGGGTGGCCTAATTCTTCCCGAATCGAATCTGGATTGCGGCAACTCCGCCACAACAGCAAATTTCGTCTCCGCGATTGCAGCTTGCATGGACGGCCCAGTAGAAATTGATGGTGACCAATCTCTGAGGAATAGGGATCTATCCCCAATGGCCTCGGCATTAAGGGAGCTAGGGTGCGAAGTCTCTTCTGACCATCTCCCATATACTGTTTCTGGGCCGATTTCTAAAGGTAATTCCAGCATAGATGAGTCTTGTTCAAGTCAAACTCTTTCAGGGATGATTTTGGCATCTCCCGGATTTCCTAGAGAAGTGAAAATATCACTTCAAGGTGAAGCAGTTAGTCGTTGGTACAGAGACCTGACAATCAAATCTAGTGGTTTGAGTGGTTGGGCTGGAGACTATGGCAAGGTCGTTTCCCTAGTTCCATGGACGGTTGGAACCCCAGAAATAATCGAAATCCCGGAGGAAACTAGCCTATTCCCCATCTCACTTCTTTTCGACAAACTCCATGGAACAAAGGGCTTGAATTATAGGAAATTCGAAGGAACCCATGTCTCAGATACAATCGAAATGGCAATCTCAGGGAATTCCAGAAAGATTAGCCTAAGAGACTCTAGTGATGTGATTACGCCGTTGGCTGCATTGATGGCAATGGGGAACGGTGGGGAAATTGTAGAAGCCCCCCATGCACGAGGAAAAGAGTCGAATAGAATTGTTTCAACGATCAGAATGCTATCCTTATTTGGAATTGAAGTCGAAGAAAGAACAGGGGGTTTGGCCATGTCCGGGAGTCAACGACCAAGTGCCCCATCGAGCATCGTTGACTGTGAAAATGACCATAGATTGGCAATGACAGCTGCCGTTCTGGCCACGAAAGTTGGAGCTGCCTTGTCCGGGCATGAGATCTGTGATGTCACCCATCCGGGTTTCTTAGGGATGATAACCCCCAAATACTCAGGAATGTGATATCGTGTTGAGTAGTTATTGGAAAAAGAACCTTGGCACCCATTTGCTTCTAGTTCTAGTTGCGGTAATTTGGGGCTCTACTTGGGCAGCGGGCAGATTTCTTAGTTATGGATTGAACGAAGAAAGCCCAGCCACACTCAGTCCGGCAACTTCTGCTTGGCTGAGATACGCATTCGCGGTTTCGGTGTTCTTTGTCTGGTCGATTTCAAGCAGAGGCGAGAGAACCTTTCGATTTCTTCCCCCTGATAGGAAATCATGGGTTTTCTCGATTTGGCTGGGCCTTCTGGGAACAATGGCCTATCAATTGTTGTTCATGCATGGGATGAGTTGGACAGCGGCTGGGGATGCATCCCTCATCATCCCCATGAATCCCGTATTTACCGTCCTTCTAGCCGTGCCGATGCTGGGCCAGAGGATTTCTACAAGGATGTCTATTGGGCTACTGATTGGAATCTCCGGGGTGGCGGTTGTTGTGGGTTGGAGTCCAAACTCTGGAATCCCGATAGAGCATAGGATAATTGGCGATTTGATGATTCTCTTCGCCGCACTCTCATGGGCTGCTACTAGCAATCTGACAAAGATTATGCTTT
>Ga0208764_10002086_pt1 | contig 12678 bp, 7 predicted proteins | sample ETNtaG_18_FD_185762 | JGI IMG/M metagenome (GOLD analysis project Ga0208764, IMG submission 185762) | Marine microbial and viral communities from oxygen minimum zone, Eastern Pacific Ocean - ETNP201302SV91 (SPAdes) (version 2) | ecosystem: Environmental > Aquatic > Marine > Oceanic ... | reverse complement strand
AAGATAGGTTTAAACTGATTCATTCCAGCATTTGTGAATAGCAGGGTTGGGTCATCTATGGGCACGACTGAGGAACTACGGGTAAATTTGTGCCCCCTACTCTCGAAATAATTTATGAAAGATTGTCTTATTTCTTTTGAATTCATGTCAAAAAGAGAAACTTGTCTCCACACTTGTCATATTGATCATTTCATCCTTGTCCAACACATCACCATCTCCATTCATGTCTTGAAAGGTTCGTCGAAATACATAGGTCAACACCATTCCATTGCCTAGTTTGAGACCAATGTTATAACCCATAATGGTCGACTCAGAGTATTCAAAATCAAAAGGATTCGGCACATTTCTTTGTTGGTAGAACCACGATGCTTTTTCAATTTTACTTATTGCTTTCTTTAACTTCAATATGGCAGTGAAACTTTGGTTTGATGCATCCTGAAAGGAATTGGTCTCAGGATCGTATTGCTCGCCATTAAGATTTTGAAATGCCAATCCTGAATCAAATAGACTCCCAAGGCCGATATTCAATGATGAGTAGAACCCATTTTGCTTGCCATATGTACCTAGTTTCTTTGATTTTGTGATAATCGTACCTTGATTGCCCGTTATGCTCTGGAAAGTTGCACGCTCTATCTCATAAGAACGATCAAAATAACCAAATTCGAAATTACCCTTCGGGACCATTCTAAACTCAAAGTTGAACTTAGCCGGGCCAAATCTTGCAGAGAGTCCAAAAGGTATTATGCCATAACCAGCAGGAATCTCCTTTGAACCAGAGACTGAACCTGGATCGATCGTCTTCCCTAGTAAGGCTGCATATTGGGAATAGACATCAAGAGATATCTTGCCATCCCTCAGTATGGGCATCCCAAGATCAAGAGCGAAAGAGTTGAATGACTCTGATTCCTTTTTAATGTTGATCGGATCTGGTTTTGTTTGGACCCCATCAGGATCAATGACAATTCCCCAGAGTGGATATGTGAAACTCGAATCCGTCCAGCCATCTCCATCAACATCGAATTCATTCAGGGTATCATTGTCTGCCCAACCATCTCCATCTGTGTCTAGCCACCAATTATCATTTGTTGGAAAATCATCGACCAGATCAGGACGTCCATCTCCATCGGAGTCCCTAAGACCCAGATATTGATTTCTGTCCCCAACCCAAGATATGCCTGCTGTAATGCCATACTTCACAGGAGCCGATAATCTCATGCCTGCAAGTCCCATGTTTTCCTTGAAATCATTGGTAAACCCATGAATGTTGACACCAAATGCTTGAGTCCTAAACTCCATGCCAACTTTGCGGACTTGGGGATATAATAGCGTGTTTGTATAGTTGTTCAGCAAGACACCATATCCCATGGTCACGTTATCTAGGGCACCTATCTTGAAATAATTTCTATCCCACCTACTCCCGTAACGTACATAGTATATCTTGTCTATGATTGTGTTCTTTACCTTTTCTCCTGATGAGAAGTCCCACTCATCATCATGAATGTTCCCATCTTGGTCTATGTACAACACCATGTCGAAAGCAACTGAAAGTTTACCAAAGGGAATCACAGGTCGTAGTGCAATTTGGTTCCATATCTTACCATCAATGGTAACTGCACCAAATGCTCCCTGCAAAGAACTACTAGAGGAGGTGTTATCAATATCTAATTCTTCAGACTGACCAAATATCGTCCCAAATAAAATTAGAGCGATCATTGATATGGATTTAAATTTCATATATTGGCAGATTTGAGTTCACAAAATTACCCTACGCGTTCAAACTGAACAAAGCCTAATTAAGAAACATGGGTGAATGAGTGTAAAATACATGCAGAAAAACATAAAATTACCGAGATCACTAACTTTCCTTCTATTATTCATGTCCTCTCTTTATTCAAGGGACATACTCCTGGAATCGATCAGTTTGGATTCCAAGGCCAATGGTATCATGGTCTCGCTAGACACTGACTCTACCCTTGGTGATAAGGATGTGACCGCTTGGCAAGCAAATTCAGGATGGTTTTACATCACCCTGTACAAGGTCAAAGGTGACACATCATACTTAAGAAAAGATACCTTACCCAAGGGAGTATTGGACTTCCAGGTTATCCAAGGTAAGCAATCATTTCAAGTAGGATTGAGGCTACGAAGATCAATAGAGCATTATGAATTCTCATCAACCAAAAAAAATACCCTGGTGGCATCTCTTCATTACTCAACTGAATATTTTTCCACATTGGATTCCATACAAGACAAGAGAGGGTCTAAACAAAGAAATGGCATTCCTGATGGAATTAGAAAGTGGCTATACTTAACAGGCACAGGCATGACCATATCTGGATCGATCAAAAATAGCGACATAAGATCAAGTCCCCAAACTCAGGCTGGCCTTGCTGTGATATTATCTACATTCATCGTTGATGCAATATGGAGAATACTATGAAGGATGCACTGGTCTACTTTTCATTATTTTGGGCAATATCATTCATAATACTAGGTCTATATCTACGTTATAAATATAAAGATAGATTCGATGACCTGGACCAATAGATTAATATTAACGATCCTTATTCATTCCTTAGGGGAAGGTGCGCACATCTCTGTGAGGGATTCTTATGACATTCTAAAGAATAGCACTGTCCCTATCCATGCAACACCTCACATGAATAACATGATAAGAAATGGAATAGATGTTTTAGAGGAGCATGAAGTTGCCCAATTGAATGAGATCGGTCTCCAAGTGAGAGACAATTCTTTGGCAACCCTTGACCCCTTCCTTGATCAAACGCATGATACGGACCATTTCAGATTTTTCTATGCCGTTGATGGTAATAATGCTGTTGAAAACGTGGACTATGTGATTACCATGGGTATCATTTTTGAAGAAGTTTGGTCATTCCATGTAGATACCATGGGATTTGATCAACCGCCTGTTAATTCTGATGGTCTCTATGAGGTTCGCATCGAGAACCTGCCATCATTTTACTTTGGCTATGCCGTTGCAATTGGCAGTAGTTCCTCATGCAATAGTTATATAAAGATGCGTAACTCATACTCTGCATCTCAATTTAATGATCACACTGAAGAAGAGAACATCAAGGTTACCGCTGTGCATGAATTCTTCCATGCCATACAATTTGACTATAATTGCCATGCATTAGATCATAGTCTATGGTTTCTGGAGGCAACTGCAGTCTGGAGCGAAGATGAACTTTATGATGACATAAATGACCTATACAGATACATGCCTACCTGGTTCTCTAATCCAGATAAACCCATCTATGAATCGAGCAATCATATGTACGGTTCATTTATTTTTTTCCAATATATTGACGAGCATTTGGGTGGGAGTAATACAATAAGAGAATGCTGGGAAAGATCTAGGGATTTTGCAGACCCAGGTCAAGATGTTACCTATGATGCAATCGACAGTGCACTTGACCCACATGGCTCATCATTTGAAGATGCTTATAACAGAATGCGCATCGCTAACCGAATTTTAAGTAATGACCTCGATGCTGATCCGTATACCTATGAAGAGGCCGAAGGCTATAGGACGGTCATATCTCCTTGGGGCTCTATTCATGGTCCGCCTGAACAGGCCTTTGTTTATCAGAAAGGAAATATTGAGACGGTCAATAACCTGCCTCTTGGTCTTTATGAAAGCCTGTATTATTCACTTACCACAGAAAGCCCTGTAAAAGTAACGACAACTACGTCCAAGGGGGAGATCCATCTTTCTTCCATCATCAAACATGATGGGAGCGATCAATGGACGGTGCGCTCTGGAAATGAATTGAACATAGATCCAGAGATTGGCATTGCCTGGATATCTCTCACTATTTCAGCCATTGGACGTGAGCATTCTGATTGGGATTGGTCATTACAGATATCAGATGGATATTCGGAGGATTTCACCTCATTTTCACCATACCCAAATCCTTCATTTGGAGAAATTATATCCATGGATCTACAGGTGATAACTGGCCAAACGATCAAAACAAGTGTATTTGACATTCTGGGCCATGAGGTCTGGTCTCAATCCAATGAGTTTATCGAACCCTCTATTATGACACTTAAATGGAATGGTATTAATAATGGCGGGAGGGCTGTATCAAATGGAGTTTACTATTTTCTTGTTAAAGGCAACCATCATAAGAGCACCCACAAGGTGGTCTATCTAAAGAAAAGATGATTAAAATTCAAATGGAATCAAGATCCTTACGAATGCTCTCCAAGGTATCTAGATAATCACTTAGACCTTTTTCATGCCTCAGCATGAACTTCAAAGGTTTATCCTTTGAGGGTCTCAATATCACATGTGCCCCTGCCTCTTTAAGTATAATTCCATCAAGATTAGATAAGAATTTTTCATAAACATCCAATTTCCCTTCATGGAATTCTATCTGTTTTGATATCTTCCTAATGTTTCTCGCGTAAGATGAACCATCATCTTCAAAGAGTGCCTTATTTAATTTTTTGTTAAAACGTTCAAGGTCAGGTTTTAATTCTTCGCGCTTGTATTTGATGTCATGAAGTGTTTTTTTGTAATGAATGTATTCATCCTGAATGAAGACCAATTTCTTCCTATCTTTTCCAAACCCCTTTTTCAAGTCCTTTATACCATTACGATATGCCTTTTTTGCGGTCTGGATATCCTTACTACTAGATTCAATAATTTCTCTATATGATGATTTTGAATCATCAGGCACTGATCCAAGGCTATCTTCTGGAGATTTTTTTAGGTTAGCATATAATTGAACTATATTATTTATGACACTGTCGATTATGGTGAGCGATGCTTTCATTTCTTCATATCCCGGTTCTATGCTCTCATAGATTCGTAGATCTCTATCAAGATAAAACCGAAGTTCACGCTTCATTATCCTATCAAGGTCTTTCATGTCCCTTGAAACCTTTTTAGACCACTGCTGGGCATTAAGTATGCGGACATCAAGTGCAGGGGTATCTTGAAATTTCCAAGGCTTGACCCTTCCAGCGCAGTCCATAAAAAAAAACAGGGCTCCTGAATAGACAAGAACCCTGGCAAGTTTTAATTCAATTTGACTCAATCTTATAATTTTCCTTCCTGGTCTAATTTTAAGAGATCATCATAACCACCTATCGGTTTTTCATCAATAATGATCTGAGGTACGGTCCTACCCCCTGTAAGACCAAACAGGTCATCCCTACTCCATCCTTTTTCCTCTATGTCTACGTCTTCATAACTCAATCCCTTTGACTCTAATAAACGTTTTGCAGACTTACATGGTTGACACCAAGATGTAGAATAAATTTTTATCGAATAATCCATTATTTTAAAAATAGTAGTTTCTGAATTTGTGTATTATCACGATACTTGACCATTACAAAATAAGTACCAGATGCCAGTGTTTTACCTTGATCATTCGTTCCATTCCATGAGAACTGATAGTTTCCATTGACCAAGACCCTTCTATTCAGATTAGCGACCCGTCTACCAAGAATGTCATAAATGGAAATATCTACCCTATCCGTAATGGGAATTCTAAGATCAATATGTGTATTAGGATTAAATGGATTGGGATAGGCGGGACTTAAAGTAAAATCGTTCGGGATCACCTTTTCATCAATACCCAATGATGCGACATAATTTGAAGGTGCCTCAGTCGTAAAACGAATGACCCTTTCATTTTCTAAGGGTGCAGCACCAGGAGCATAGACATTATTGAATACATATTGTATCCCATAATTTTTCTCAGGTGATTCAATTCCTACCGTAGAATAATTTTTTGTAACATCAACATCTTCGATCTGTAGATATTGGAACTCTATGACCCCATTCCCGTCTTCTGTTGGCAATGCATTCTGATCATAGAGGATTACCTCAAAGGTCTCTTCAGTGACCTCATCATATCCATTTAATGCCCTAGACCATTCCATTATGAATCGGCCATTATCCTCATCATGCAAGACATAGAGATCGATCCACTTATCTATCTCATCATCTCCATCTGTATCGATGGTCTCCAGGTCATCTGAGAAAGGTGCAAGCATGGCCTTTGGCCCCATGTACATGGGGATTGACATGTTCCAGAAATAATCAATTTCGCACCCTTCGAAAGATGTCCAACCATTTGAACTAACTGTGATCTGATCATAGTCGACTCCATGGTATTTGAAGAGAAAGGGCAGATCAATATCTACATGATCATCATCATCTAATTGATAATGGGTTGCATTGCTTCCACCAAAATTTGGATCTAATTCTATCCAATCAAAAGTTGGTCTCTGTTCGTAACCATCGTCCGTATCATCATAAGCCCAATATCCATAATTATTTGGAGCAACAGGAATATTATGGTTTATGGGAGTTAGGTGTAGTGGAACAGGTTGAGAAAATATCAAATTTCCATTTTTCATGAATTTGACCAGGAACGTGACATCACTTCCATATGAAACATCTCCAAGAGCGATGTTGTAATTGGTACCATGGGTCGATGATGCAAATGCTGTAAAGTCAGAATATAGGTCTGATGAACCATCTTGAAATACCTCAGCACCCTCTGACAGGGGTACTATCTCAAGCCATATGTCATGATAGTAACCACCGGAATAATTAGTAATGGTCAATTGTGGTTCAAATTCAGAACCTGGGACTGGTTGATTTTCAAATTCCATGTGAAAAACAGGCATCTCAATTTCAATGGCAAAATCACATGTTATTTCCATGTCATTATTGTAAGATAGATTTCCCATCAAAGAATTACCTACATCTGCATCATATACAATGATCTCAACATCTTCAATTGTTGTGGTCTCGCCCTCTGCAAGAAATGGAACATCTATGTCAATGGTTGAAGGTAAAACATTATCGGAGAAAGTTATTGTTGCTGCTGAGGCATTGAGAGGATTGATAGAAGTATTTTCCAACATCATACTAAAAGAGAATGTAGAACCAAGGGTTGGTCTTTCACCCTCACTTCCAGTATCGATGATCAGTTCTGAGAGTCGTAGTCCATGATCATCATCGTTTACAATGACCGTTTCATGTCCCTGCACATAGCCTGCCTTGTTCAAATAAACATCAATAGTGCCATGACCATCTAGATCCAAAGATGTAACAAAATTACCAGAGGCATCACTGATCCCCTTTGCAAGCATCTGTCCATCAGCCATGATACTTATCACTGAATTCATTATACTATTTCCATTATCATTATCTGTAATCGATATTTCAATAAAAGCATCATTGGATGACAATTCACTGGTTGATATCATGAATTGTCTCGGTCTATCCAAATAGACCTGCAAGGAGGGATCTCCTAGAATATTATAGACATTTGCATAGAATTCTTGTGCCTCACCGGGGCCATTCTGTGCTGGAAACTCTTTAGTTAGACCATATTGTCCAGCCTGCATCGCTGGTCCAAGTTCAACCACATCGTGGTTCAACATTGCATCATACATATAGGCATTGATTACATTATTATATTTTGTACTCGTATGGAGATCTGATGGACCAATGAATGCAACACCACCTTTGGGAACGGTTGGTGTCCCGCCCCTCAATACTGCCTCCGAAAGACATGGGTCAACATTATTTGCAAAATCATTTGAATTACATACATAACTCATGAAAACTGGTGTGAGCCATCCATTATTCAGATCATTGACATCCTCCACATGGAATTCTGGATAATGCCAGCCATTGGCATCTCCCCATCCTCTATAATTGACTATGCCAACGCCATCATCTATGATCGGAATGATATATGAAGCACCTTGCTGTATCGGTGGATAGAAAACAGTATCGACCTGACTATATCCATGACCCAATAATTCTTCCATTAGCCAATAGGATGTCCATTTAGGTGTAATGGGTATTGGATATGTATTGGAATAATTACCAGCAACGATAAGCCCTCTATCTAACCAACTATCATCAAATGCCAAAGGGTCTCTAGCATATTGTATGGTCTTGGACATGATCACTGCTAGATCTGATAATGAATCAATGGAAAGTCTCCCTATGAATACATCTGGAATGACATCGTCTCCTGAAAGATGTGTGTATTGTTGATCTGTGACATCATTTTCTGGCCCATAATAAAAGGATGGGCACTCAGCGAAACCATCTACATCCCCGATCAAAAGCACGTACTCTAGCATCGGATCAGTCAGGAGGTGGTCTTCTATCGCATTCTTGATGTCAGACGCTGACTCTCCAGTCTCAGATAGTGTCAATACAAAGACATCAAATCCTTGAGAATGCTTAAACTCCACAAAATCGTCAAGATACCCTGCAATTCCATCTGGGGAGATGATAAGGTAACTTCCTCTCTGTGGATTCATCTGTGATGGTAAGATATTGTAATTATTGGAGACCATGTTGACAAAGGACATGGGTATTGGCTCACCGATCAATTCTTCAGCACTCTTACCTCGAAAAGGTGACTCTCCAGCAACCAAGAATGATAATGATAGGACAAGAAATAGGGTCAATTTTTTAATATGATGCATTTTTTTACAGCCTGTTCTGTTTGAGTTTTTATTCGAATGAAGAACATTCCAGAACCTGTTAAGATACCATTCATGTGACTCAGGTCAAGGTCAAGGAGATGTCTACCACTAGAGATGTTCTTAATTTTTTTTGAGAGCACATTTTGTCCTAGGATATTGTATATCTCTACAGATGCATCACCACCAGGGTATCGATCTATGTCAAGTTGCAATCTTCCGTAGGAAGGATTGGGATAAATTCCATTGATTCTCATGGGTATCCTTGGGACATGGTTAACGATACTCTCTGTTGCTCCCAGATACTCATCTGACATGGCGTAAAGACCAAGAGATCCTATTTCCCATCCCCTATAGTTCACAGTCTGATCAGGTGTAAATGTCATACGGACCCTGACTGAACCAAAGGTACTATCTGAAGTTGCAGTTATCAGTTCAGCATGGAAATCATTCCAACGATGACCTGACCAAGATTGCGAGCCCAGTACCACACCATCCTCATTGATAATAGAAACCGATATTAGATCGAAGTCCCATTCCGTTTCATAACGATGATCAAGTACTACTACAATGCGATTACTACCTGCGACATCCACAAGGTCAGACTCCATTGAGATCTCCTCATATGTGGAATCCATATTTGCATATAAGATCCCTTCCTGAGTTCTCAAGATCATGTCTTCCATGATCCATGTACCGGTTGAGATCTGCCAAGGCAGTGACTCAGCAAGATTGTGTACCACTCCCTGTTCATATGGGACTGAAAGTTCAAGGTTGGAGTTCAACTCGAACGTTTTCTCCCAAGGGACATGGCCATCACCCATGAAAAACTGTAATTCATATTGCCCCTCTGGCATGAGAATTTGGTTGTCTCCTGATGATATCTCAACCTCATTTGAACTGAACTCATTTGAAATGGATCCGCTAATGGTAAAATAATCAATCGCATCATGAACCAGTCTGATATTTAACTGATGCATTGGCGCAGGTTCAAGGTAGACATCATGTTCTGTTATCCCGCTATTATTAGCAACAAGTGACATTTCCTGATCAAGATATCCTTCTGCCTTGATAACAAAGGTATATGTTCCGACATCCAGGATACGTCTAAAACGCCCGAATTCATTTGTTTTACGGGGTTTCAGTACACTTCCAGAGTGTTCTACAACTTCTACGACTGCGCCATGAATGGGAGTACTAGTTTGAGTATCGTATACGATGCCTGTGATCTGTGCGGCATCTGCATAATAACCTATTGCTCGGTCCATCAAATAAACCATCGCGGGTTTTGTCCTAGAAATTGTATTCTCGATCAAAACACTGTCTGGCTGCAAATTAGAGGTGCCACATTCAACCAAGTATTGAATGCATCCTGTCTCTCTATAGAACCAGTCATGGAGTTTTCCATTCCTTGACCCGCTGTAGACTGAAAGATAAGTACTAGTACCATCCTCTGTCTCAATTGATCCAGAAAAATGATCTGCAATGGACTTCATTATGTCAAGATCTGGTGATTCCTTTACCTCTTCCCACTTCCATGATGTAAAAACCTTTTCACTTAGATTACCAGACCTAGAGCTATGCCAGACAACAGAAAAGACAAAATCGTTTTCCAAGGCTAGGTCTCTGATCGCGATGGCCTCATGCTCAGAAAATGGTTCCTCTCCCTTGTAGTAATCATAGTGTGATGCATAGTCAGAGTTATCAGGCTCAAGAAATGTATCACCAAAGACCCAATTAAACTCAAAATTCCTATTGAGATCCACTCCATCTATATCATTCCCTATGGATGGGTCATAATCAAATAGACCATTAGGGAATGGACCTTCTGCAGAGAGATCTCTCTTGTTTTTCCTGTAACTAAGGTCTAGGCCCTCATGAACAACGTTCAAGCCTTCAGGATTAGCCGTGGGAATGAACCAAATATCTAGGTATTGTTTGAGTATGCTCATGTGGGTGTGGATGCTAGCATCTGGAAACAATAGATCCTTTATCATGTCGATCACTATCTCTATTCCCAAGATCTCCTCGGCATGCACCTGTCCTATGAATAGGACACGTGGCTCGTCTTCTTTTTGATCGGCATTATCAGAGATCCTCAGTCCAATGATCGGAATGTTCTCATGGGTAGAATAACCAAGTGTATCTAAATGAACCCAATCATCCAGTTCCTCGATTTGATCCAATGAGTCCAAGAAATCATAGATCTCATCAAGAGAATGATATCGTTCATCCAATGATTGTCCATAGATCGGAATGATCAGAAATAAGATTAGTGGGTACTTCATAAGTTACTTTAAATATGTAATCTTTCCTGCTGTTATATTGCTATTTACATTAAATTGATAAAAATAAATTCCGCTTGCCATCTCTTGCCCATGGATATCTTTTGCATCCCAACTCAAACGAAAAGAACCTCCATTTCCTGGTAGCAAAAGTCTATCAAAGACAAGGTTCCCACGTAGATCAAAAATTTGAAATCCAACTGCCTGTTTATCTGGTAATTCAAAATCAAAGTTTATCCTTCCGTTAAAAGGATTAGGATATGCCTTATTGAGTAAGAAACTTTCTGGCAATGCCTTACAATCATCACATGAGGATGCTGCCAGCAACTCTGCCTTCATGAGGGTCCTCCCATAATAATTGGCTAGATCCTCTTTGCCCGAACTCCTAAAATCGATCCAATCCAAGATGAATTCCTCACCAGAGTGATGAGTAATATTCACATTTTGTTGTTTATGGTATGCAATGCAAATGGGTATGCCGTTTAACTCAGTCGTCATTCCTTCTCCAATGACATACCCACTACCATAGAGGTCAACTCCATTGATCAATAGGGGGTCATCATTATAGTAGCCCCTCTCATCTTCCCAAATAATAAAGAATTCGTTATCCTGCACTGATATCATTCTAGGATTGTACTGGTCAGTGGTATCAGCAGAAAATTGTAAAATCCCATTCTGACCTACAGCACCCGTATTCAGATCTATGATCTCCCCATATATGTCAAAGTCTGAACCATTTCTATAGTCTTGCCATGCAATGAAGACATGGGAACCATCCTCATTGAATTGAAAGGTGGCATTGACTTGGTCATTATCTGCATCAACGATGGGTATGCCACCTTCAGTCCAAGCAGTATTCCCGTCCCAATCAATAAATTGTGAATATATGTCAGAAAAATTTCCATCTTGGATCCATACCGCAAGGAGGCCACTACCATTATTCACAGGTCTTACCTGCAAATGCCTTGAGTCTGATGTGGAGCTGCTCAAAACATTTCCATTCGGATTCCAACCGATCTCCGTGTTACCTTGCTCATCTATCTTTGAAAACTTAAGTGAGGCTGCAGGCCATGCATCCTCCATCCAAAATATCATGTATTTATCATCAGGAGTGGGTACTACTGCCATTACATAGTCATCTCCATTAGAGTCGACCAGTTCCACCCCCTCGCTTTCAAGGGTCATGTTGCCATTTAGATCGATTTTTTGATAGTATATGTCATAGTTAAAACCACGGCTTTCCGACCAAAAACATCCAACACCATCAGCGGTCTCAGTTAAAAGGACACCGCGCATGTCAAATACAGCATTTAGTGCGACACCTGCTGGATCCCACAGATTATTTAAATTTTCATCTAATCTGTTTACCCTGATGAATTTTGGGGATGATGATCCATCAAATGTTGCCGCATAGACACCAGTTGAAGTACGTATCACATCAGGTGTAGAAAAATCGGTCTCAGAGGAAGAATTATCACCAAATGTCAACTTCTTACCATTCGAATCCTGAATCTCCAAACCGGTGACACGTGAGCCATATATCTTTTTTGAGGCACGATTATCTTCCCATATTAAATAAAGATCCTCTTCTCCAATTCTATATGCATTCGTATAGTTTACATCACCGTCCAGTCCAAACATTGCAGTGATACCATTATTCTCCCACTGGGGTGCGAGATCGACCCCTATCTTTTGAACCTTGAGATCGATACTGCCTGTTCCTTGGTCTCCATAGATACCAAAGATTCCACCCTGGCTGCTACCGACGAGTATGGGTGCAAATTGATAGCCAGAAGCATCTGAAATGAATACAGGTTGGTCCACTCCATAGTTTCCACTGGCGTCAATATTCTGATAAAGAATATCCACATCTGGGAAGGTACCTCTCTCCCATATG
>Ga0208764_10002082_pt1 | contig 12687 bp, 9 predicted proteins | sample ETNtaG_18_FD_185762 | JGI IMG/M metagenome (GOLD analysis project Ga0208764, IMG submission 185762) | Marine microbial and viral communities from oxygen minimum zone, Eastern Pacific Ocean - ETNP201302SV91 (SPAdes) (version 2) | ecosystem: Environmental > Aquatic > Marine > Oceanic ... | reverse complement strand
GCTGTCTTTGAGTGAAAAAGCTCGGATCCCCCCATCCTCGCAAGTCACGTGAAGGAGATCTTGTGCAGCATCGATGGCCATATCCAATGGTTCCATTTCTTCATCGAACCAGTGGATCAACTGGGGATTGTTGTTGTAATCCACTTGGATGACTGAATTATCTACAGCAATGTATAGCCGTCCATCATCAGGATGGATGGCTGAATCAACCACATTGAGGTCGAATCGGTATGTGCTCACCAATGTATCAGCGGGCCGTAATGCTTCAATGACAACGTCGGTAACGGTCGAACCGCCGGGTAAGACCCACCCTGCATTAGAGTCGCTATTGGGTGAAAGGCGACTCGTGTGTGGATCGCCATTGATGAAATTATTTTGTTGGCCTAGACTTCCCAAGCCGCGCCAATCAAGGATGCTGGCTGGAGCATCGGGGAGAAGCAATTGTGGTTCTTCAATCCAAGTTCCATTGGCACCATCAACCCGAATCTCGAAGGATAAGTTGCTGATTTCAGCACCGGGGGCGAAATCGAGCATCAAATTGCTCATTGCCATTTGACCTGCTGCAGCATTTGCACCGGTGGCATCCATTCTCAACCAACCGGTGTCATTGCTACCCTCACTGCCCCATTCAGCAATGATTCCGTTGTGTGCACTGGCAACTGGGAGGGAGGCTAGGGGGGTCCAAGAGGCGAGAACCATGAGGGTGACCAAGGTGATGGCTCGGCGCTCGTAGACTGTGGTCATGGGGGCGACTGGCTTTGCAACAGCATTTGAAGGTCATGGGTGGTTGTGTTTCATGGTATACAAGTATACCAAGTTGATTTTTTGTGCATAAATTGCAGTTTTTTTGAAATCAAATACAAAAAATTGGGAGGCAGTGACCCGATATTCGAATCTTTTCAATTCCAGCAATAACTTATGTTTCTGTAAAGAATTAGGGGGAAAGGGAATAGAGGAGGCGGTTGGCCGAACAACACGGAGGATACGGTATGTCGGAGGAACAATTCCGCAAAGATGCGTTGGAATATCATTCAGCGAACCCGCCGGGAAAAATCACCGTGATCCCAACCAAGCCACATTCCACACAGCGGGAGCTTTCTCTTGCATATTCACCCGGTGTCGCTTATCCCTGTCTAGAAATTGAAAAGAATCCTCGCAAAGCAATGGAGTACACATCGCGTGCAAACCTGGTCGCTGTCATCTCTAATGGAACCGCCGTTTTAGGACTTGGAAACATTGGGGCATTGGCGGGGAAACCTGTAATGGAAGGCAAAGGTTTGCTGTTCAAAGCATTTGCAGACATCGATGTTTTTGACATTGAAGTGGACACGGAAGACATTGACGAATTTGTTGAAACTGTCAAGCGGATTGCGCCTACTTTTGGTGGCATCAACCTCGAAGATATCAAGGCGCCTGAGTGCTTTGAAATCGAAAGGAGGTTGGTCAAGGAACTTGACATCCCCGTAATGCATGATGATCAACATGGTACGGCGATTATTTCGGGGGCGGCACTTCTCAATGGCCTTGAGATTACGAGTAAAAAAATCGGTCAAGTCAAAGTGGTTGTCTCTGGAGCGGGTGCTTCTGCTCTGTCTTGTGCTGAACATTATATTCGGCTCGGTGTCAGAAAAGAGAATCTCCTAATCTGTGATTCTGGCGGCATCATGACAAAAAAACGCAAGGATGCTGGTGAATTAAATCGCTACAAGGCAAAATTTGCACAAGATATTCCAGAAGGGGGGCTTGGTGATGCCCTCGTGGGTGCAGACGTATTCCTCGGATTGTCAAAAGGTGGTATCGTATCTGGTTCTATGATTGCAAAGATGGCTGCAAATCCGCTAATTTTTGCTTTGGCCAACCCCACGCCTGAGATTATGCCAGAAGAGGTTGCAGCAGTTCGAGATGATGCGATTATGGCGACTGGTCGTTCGGATTATCCAAATCAAATCAACAACGTTCTAGGATTCCCGTATATCTTTCGCGGAGCACTAGATGTTCAAGCCGATGAAATTACTGAAGGCATGAAAATGGCTGCGACAATGGCCTTGGCTAATCTTGCAAAAGAACCTGTGCCCGACGATGTTGCTGCAGCATATGGTGGGGCGAAAATTCAGTTCGGACCAGATTACTTAATTCCAAAACCATTCGATGCAAGGGTATTGATTTGGGAGGCTAGTGCCGTTGCTGAGGCTGCAGTTGCGGAGGGTATGGTCTCTACAGAGGTTGCAAAATCATTTGATGTTGACCAGTACAGAAATCAACTTGAGGCTCGATTGGGACTTACAAGATCAATCATGAGAGGAGTGATTGAAAGAGCAGGGAGGCATCGACAGAGAATCGTCTTCACAGAAGGTGACCACCCCACGATGCTCAAAGCCGCCGCTCAATGTATTCAAGAGCGGATTTGCTTCCCTGTTTTACTTGGCCGATCGCATGAGATTGCGGCTGCCAAGGAAGCCTTAGGACTGGATTTTGAATGTGAGGAAATTGATCCTCGAGAAGACCCTCGCAGACGCAGTACTTACATGGAAGCCCTTCAGGAAAAACGTGGACGAAAGGGTGTGACCAAGACGGATGCAAAGCGGTTGTTGAAATCTCGTGTATGGTTTGGATCAATGATGGTTGAAATGGGTGATGCGGATGGTATTATCGGAGGGATTTCTCGTGATTATCCTGAATTCTTGAAGCCGTGTTTAGCAACGATTGGGATGGATGAAGATGCGCATCGTGTCGTTGGTACATACATGATGACAATCAAAGGACAATTGATGTTCATTGGTGATGCGACAATTAACATCTATCCGGATGCGAGGACTCTAGCTGAAATCGCTGTTCAGACCGCAAAGGTTGCAAAACGATTTGGAATAGAGCCAAAGGTTGCATTACTATCGTTCTCTAACTTTGGTTCATCCAGTCAATACCGCAGTGAGCGGATTGAAGATTCACTTGAAATGGCTCGGGAATTAGATCCTGAACTCATCATCGATGGACCCATGCAAGCAGATACTGCTCTCATTCCCAGCATACAAGAACAATATCCATTCATGTCACTTGGTGGCCCGGCAAACGTGTTGGTTTGTCCGAATCTTGCTGCAGCGAATATTTCATACAAATTGTTGCAGAGATTGGGGGATGCGGAAATGACTGGACCCATTCTTGAGGGGATGGCGAAACCGGTTCATGTTTTGCAGAGAGAAGATGGGGTTCGAGATGTCGTGCACATGGCTGCCATTTGTGCGGTGGATGCACAACGTCATAGTCGCGCAAATCTTTGAGGGATTGCGATGAGTGAAAACCAATTACTCGAAGGTGTCTTTGAAATTGTACGGGAGCACTATCGAAATCGTGCGAATCGTGAACTACCGATACGCACCTGGAGAACGCCTGAGGAACTTGCAGAAATTTTGGATGTCGCTGTTGGTTCTGAGGGAGTTGGTGTCGATCAAATGCTCAACTCAATCAATGCCTACCTTTCTGAGTGTGTGAAAACACAGCACCCACATTTTTTGCAGCCACTTTGGGGTGGTCTTTCCGAAGCAGGTTTGGCGGGAGAAATTGCAACGGTATTGTCAAACACAAGTATCTACACTTGGGAAATTGCACCTGCTGCAACAATTGTCGAAAAGGAAATGATTGCGTCATTGGGGGTGTTAACCGGTTGGGGTCAGGTCGATGGGACCTTTACCAGTGGTGGATCAAATTCCAATATGTTGGCACTTCTTCTCGCACGCGATAAAGTCATTCCAAATGCCATGAAAGAGGGGGTTGACGGGACTAAATTAGCCGTTTTTGTTTCCGCTGAATCCCATTATTCACTGTTAATGTCTGCCCATGTCCTAGGCATCGGAATGGACGGAGTCATCAAAGTAGAGACTGATGAAATGGGTCGAATGAAACCTGCAATGTTGCGAACAGAAATCGAGAAAATAAAGGGATCTGGAAGAAGGCCATTTTGTGTGGTTGCCACAGCAGGAACCACCGTCAGGGGTGCGTTTGATTCAATCGATGAGCTTGCAGATGTTTGTCAAGATGAAAATTTGTGGCTTCATGTTGATGCTGCATTAGGGGCGCCTTGTCTCTTTTCGGAACGCTTCAAACATCTAATGAGTGGCATCGAAAGAGCCGACAGCCTCACATGGGATCCACACAAATTGATGGGGGTGCCACTGACCTGTTCTGCACTACTAACACCTCATCTTGGAGCCCTAAACAATACCTGTTCATACATCAAATCCGCACATTACCTATTCCATGAACCTGGTGAAGAATATGACTTGGGGAGAAAAAGTCTCCAATGTGGTCGAAGAGTAGATGCGCTGAAATTGTGGATTGAATGGAAATCTTGTGGGACATCAGGATGGAGTAAACGCGTCGATGAATATGTTGACTTGGCCATTGAACTTGAGCAACTTGTGAATGAAAATCCAAGTCTTCAATTGATGACTGAGCGAATGTTCACAAATATCTGTCTAAGACATAAGGGGTCACCAGATGGTGGCGATGTGAATCTTTTCAATGAAAAATTACGACAAAAAATGGTCCGAGATGGGCGATTTATGGTCAGTATAGCAAAGATTGGCAACGATACTGTATTGCGTCCAGTCATCTGTAATCCTGCAATCGATTCTCAAAGTTTGAAGTCTTTCATCGAAGAAATTTGCAAGATTGGTGACCAGTTGATCAAGGGCGATGATATGGGGAGCCGCGTTCAATCTCACTAGCCCGATAAAGTTGCTCTAATAAGACAACTGCGGCCATTTCATAGGTCATTGTTAACGGCCCAAGAGAGATTGAATCACAGCCATCTAATGCTGTTGAACTGAACCCGTCAACCGGACCAATTGCCAAGTGGGTCGTTTGATTGGAAAGGCGCCATTGTTTCCAATTCCCAAGCATCCATTCAGTTGTTCCACTTTTGCCATTCTCATCGAGAAGAATTAAATTTCCATTTGATGATGATTCAATCAGTTTTGCAATATATTGTTCATGATCGAGTTTTTCAGAATGTGCGACAAGGGTGACACCTCGGCCTGCCAAGCGGGTTGCATATTTGTCGATAAGATGTGAATATCCCTTCTCTCGTGCCCTACCATGGGTGTGCACGATGATGCGGGCCATGATGTGGCGCGAGGGTGAAACAACATCAGGATTGGGGCGAAGACTCAAGGAGTATGTCCACTGAAGGGCAAGTATGGGTTGGTGGCCATTCAAGCGTCAGAAGAAACCACTCATTGATGACCCACACATCAAGGGAACTCGTGTTTGGTTGACCGATTTACGTGAATTGTGCGAATTGTATTTTGACAATCATGTGGAAGGTCAAAGGCGAATTGCAGAAATGCAAATTGAATGGAAGGATGCAAGTGCAGAAGGTGAGGTCGAAAAAGAACTCTTGGAGGGACTTGAGCGGAGGGCTTTCCGTCTAATGCGCGCAAATGCAGAAGATTGGTTGACTTGGTTAGACAATGAAGAATTCTGGCAGCCAGGATGGCGTGGTGATGATGGCGAACCCAGCGGTCAGTCTGGAATGAATTGAATACCGTGAAGGCTGCGCATTGGTTCATGTGGGGTTGGGTTGCCTTTCTAGGCGGGACTTCGATCATGCTATTGTGGATGAGTCGCGCCCAGCCTTTTCCTGAAATTGGAGGAAGGTGGGGCTGGGTGATGCTGAGCATTGCCGGCATCTTGGCAATCTCAGTAACATCTCCCCGTGAAATGAATCCAAATGTCCCTGCGATTACTGCTGGACTGATTGGTGGGCTTGGTATTGTTGTGGGCGCAATCCACGATCGACGAAAGCAAGATGTCATTTTGGCACCATTTGCAGGAATGTGGTTTGTCGCTGCAACTGTAACCGCCCTCACTGATGGATGGAGTGTTTACAGCCAAAATGAACAATGGGTCGGTTTTGTATTGGCAACGGTGGTGATTTTTCTGGAAATTTTCCTATTTTGGAAAGGGTTGGTCATCGGCGTCCAGGGAATTTCCTGGTCTCAAGCGGCATTGCGACAACTGGATCGAGGGCTGCTTGAGGGGGAGCGAGGAGCAATCTCCATGTTTGAGAAATCGTGGAGTGTCGATGAATCCTGGCTTGATGCGATGAGTCATTCAGCATTGGTCCGGATTCATAGATTCCAAGGAAATTCAAAGGCTGAAAAGAAACATGCTGACCTACTAGAGAGGTTGGGTGGCGAGGACTCAGTAGAAAAGGCCTGGTTGGAAAAGGTCGATTCGTGCCTAAAGCGACTCAATACACCGTTTACTGAAGAAGAATAGGTCTCAAAACAATGGGACCTAGGGGGGTGCTCTAGAGCATCTTAAATATCTCGGATGACAATTTCAGTGTGGTGATGCAATGTCAATAAAAAGATGGGATGACATTAGCACGAAGGTGTGTTGGGCTGCGATTTTCATTTGGTTCGGGGCAAATTTACTCTCACAAGCGGTTTATCTGGGATTTAATGGGGTGCCTTACGATGCAAATCAAATGCTATTGAGTTTAGGGAATTGGTACTGGCTTTGCGTGGCAATTGAGCTATGTGTCTGGATAATTTTCGGGTCGATGGTTGTCAAGAAATTCAAGATCTCATCTCTTGATGATTCCGTTGTCGAGAGTGCATGATATAGCGAAAGACCCATGTTCAGAGTCGGTGCCCGAGGGGCATGGTTCGAATCACCAAGGTCCATACCGGCAACGGCGATCGTGGAGAGACCTCCCTTGCATCGGGAGAACGTGTCTCCAAATGTGATCCAAGAGTAGATTTCTATGGAACAATCGATGAGCTCAATTCTATTATTGGTATGGTCCGTGCTGAATTAGATCGAATGGATACCCATCATGATGATGGTGGCGCCAGAGCAACGGTAAGGACTGTCAAGATTCAGGGTGAAAGCAAATTGGCCCTCCTTCAACAGGAGCTGTTTGATATTGGTGGCGAGGCGGCATTTTTGCCAGACCATGTACCGGCTGCGATGACTGTGATTGAACAATCTCAAGCGGATCGGCTTTGTGCAGAAATGGATGCTTGGACTGAAGATTTAACCCCCCTGGAATCATTTATTTTACCAGCGGGTTGTCCGTTTATCGCAACCATGCATTTGGCTAGAACTGTTACTCGACGTGTAGAAAGAGCGGCCCTACGATTAAGAGAAACTGAAGGGAATGAGTCGGTGCGAGATGTTGTCATCGCGTATCTAAATCGACTTTCAGATTGGTTCTTTGTCTTTATTCGCTGGTCAACGATGACCCTTGGAGGCGATGAGACGCTATGGGTCCCATTGGGCAAACGAAATTTGAGCTAAGATTCTCTGCCCAGTGCTCGTAATTGTGCGCGGGCTCCTCGCAACACTTCCTTACTCTGATCAAAGTCCAATTGATTCTCTGCATCGTCCCATTCTAACCACATGAAATTCCGGTGCTCGTGACTCAATTTGATATCATATTCTTCGGTTTCACCAATGAACCAGAACACCTCTTTCTCTACTTTTCGACCTTTTCGATTGAATGTGTAAAACGTTCTCATACGCCAATCTTCGAGCATTTCTACGTCTGAAATCCCAGTTTCTTCTTCCAATTCGCGTAAGGCAGTCTGTTGATATACACCATCTTTGGCCTCATAATGTCCTTTTGGAAATCCCCAGTGACCTTGTGGATACTGCAACAACAAGACGCTGCCGAAGTTCACCAACACGACACCGCAGGAGGTCTCCATGAACCTTGAATGGGAGAGCGCTACAAATTCGTTGCGCATCAACAGCGTGCTCAGTCACCAACGCTAAGAGCGGGGTGGGATGACCGGCAACGCTCAGAGAGGTGTGTTCAGTGGATGTCTCAGAATTAAACATCGAACGTATTGTTGCTGATGGAGATCTTGATGGGTTGCTATCTGCAGCCATAATTCGCAGAGTATGGGGCAATATTCCTGTTCGCTTCAGTCACCCTGCTGAGGTCAGAAAGGGAGATGTTGATGATTGGATGGATCGGAAAACTGCAGTAGTAGACTTGCCATTTCATCCATTGTGTGGGTTGCATATTGATCACCATCTCACAAACAAGCCAACAGATGAACAACAAATCTCCGCTGAAAACAATGGATGCAAAATAATCTGGAATGGTGCATTGAGTGCGGCCAGAGTATGTTTCGATACATTCAGAAACACGGTGAATCTAGATGATATTTCAATCTGGATGGGCATGGTTGACAAATTGGATGGAGGGAAAATCAGCAAGGAAGAATTCCTATCGGATCATCCTATTGTCTGGATTGGAAGAACCATCGATTCACAGGATGATGAATATTGCCAAGAATTGCTCAAACATATTGTCGATGGTATCGACCCGATAGATCTTGTAAATGTCGAAATAGTCAGGAATAAAATCGAGCGGGCGAAATCAGAATTCCGAAGGTTACAATCGATAATTGATGATTGTACAGATATTGTCGATAGGCTTGCAATAGTTCGATTGGATGACAAAGGAATCCGAACAAATGGGTATCTTGTTACCGCAAATTTTGGAGACAAATGTGATGCTTGTATGATTATCCATGGTTACGGAAAAAATCAACAAAAGACGGTGAAAGATTGGCCACTTTCAGCATCATTTTACACCAATTCATTTCTTCATGAAGATGGTGGATTGTATGACCTGACTCAACTTGCCACCGCCTTTGATATCGATGGCGGAGGTCATGCGAATGCTTGTGGTTGTCGAATCCAGCCACTTTCAGAACTTGGAGAACTACAAGATCGGGATGTGAATCAAGATGATATTGGGCGAAATGTTTCGACTTGGTTGAAAATGTGGGCCGATCGGTTAGGTCAATAATTGCACTAACCAGAGAAAACCAAGGAAGGCATGAATGGCGATAAGGATCATGATTGCATCCGATGCCCTTCCATGTTGTTGGCGCTCAGTAGCCCAAGATTGTCCAGCATTTCTCAAATCACGTGCAGCTCTCCCTTTACGCCAGAGATAGGTCATCAAACACAACCCTAGCACACCACCGCCAGCATGCAAACCTCCAGCACCACTCGGCAATAGTGCTTCAGGAAGATGGATCGATTCGGTTCGAATTCGATAGAGGGCATTTGCACAGAAACCACCGAGAACGATGGCCCATGTTAGAATGTACAGTTTTTCACCATCTTTCTCATGCTTTTGAACCGCTTCTTTTCGTTCATCGCTCTTCAGTAATTTGCTTTTTTGACGCCAACGATGTTGGCGAATAAGCCACGTAATCACTGCCAAAGCAGCGAGTGGGTGAAGAAGGAGGATGGCCAGATTTACCGGGTCCATGACCATCCGAGGAAGCAACTACTCTTCAGCGATGCGTTGATAATAGTGGGGAGAGGGGTGGAATCCCGCCGTAGGCGGGGGGGACGATTCTGGCAGGAGATGAAGATCATTTACTCGAATGCCTAGATGTGGCCATTAAGGCTGGGGATTCACCCGAAAAACGACGGAAAAGAGCCATGGGCACCGCTGCTTGGAACCTCCTAGACAAGTCGTGGAAAGGGCTTTTACTCGTGGCACTGAACAAAGAAGAAGTAAAGAGTGGGGAGCAATCAAGTCGGGGTTCCAGTAGAAGAATGCGAAATCGTGGAAGACGGGGTCGCAACTTGAGTACGGAAGATTGGATTGAAGAAATGGGTGAGCTGGTCTCATCTCAAGCACCACCTGGCTACCGACTATCTGCAATGCTTGTTCAAAGAGCACGTTTGGGTTCGAAATGGAATTCTGCTTGGGACGCTGAGCTTGAAAAGATGCGCGATTCTTGTTCTCAAGGAGTTCATCCGGTTTGGTTGAGATTGGGGAATGAAGCACCTCTATTGGCAGAGATGGCCATTTATCCAGAGATGGAAATTGAACAAGCAACATTTGATGATTCATCTGATTGGATTGATGCCGCTCGAATTGACCCCACCGACCGGCATTCATTGGCTGCATGGTTGGATTTGCCCACTCCATACCCACTGTCTGCTGAAAGTGAATTGAATATCCAGCGGATTTCAAAATCATTGAAAGCGAAGGGCAAGGTTCCTAAATTATCAGATTCATTGAACGGTTTGGCTGGAGATGTTTCATTGGTTCGCGCCTTGATTAGAGTTGGGCAAGGTGAACAAAAGGGCGTTGAAGATCTACAGGAGCTTTGCGCAATAAAAGGAAAGATTTCAGCGATTGCAAGTGATCAAATTGCACTGTTCAAACTACGTTCAGGTGACGATTCTTCTTGGATTATATGCCATGGGGCCAAGGGGGATGATGCTCTCTCTACTGCAATGCGATATCAAGCATGGATGAATGCTCCTGAAAATGCTGAATTAAATGCTGATGAACTGCGTGAAGGAATTCAACAACTCGATGAAGGTGAGGCCCGAAATGGCCTCATCTGGAGTTTGATTTCTGCACTCATAAGAGATGAAGAATTTGAAGAGGCTTTGCAACAAATTTCCTCACTCAATATTGCGGATACGAAGCGTTTGCCAATTACATTGAAACTTATCTTAAAAAGTGGAGATGAGGGTCTGGCACAACAAGTTCAGAAAAATATCCATAAAATGGATGATGATGGTGTCCACTTAATTATGCAAACTGAGGGACTGCCACTCATTTTACGCTCTGCAGCGGTCATCGAAGTCCAAGATCGAGGAGGTCTTCAATCGGAAGATCTTGCCGCAATGGCATTGGATATTTTTACCGAATCAGGAGACGCTATGCGAATTGGAGCGATACTAATGAAGATGGAAGGTGGGGCGAGTATTCATCCCCATCGGACACTTTTGGTTCATCATTTACTCCCGGGAAATGCTGACAAAGAATTGTGTGATTGGATTTTCAATGCTAGACAAGAGGCGTTGGAAGTTCTGGCAAATGAATCGAGTGGGGCCTTATCTGAAACATCAATTGGGTTGGTGAAATTACTGGAAGGGGCACCAGCCGATTTGGCTGTAATTCAACGGCGTGTAGCCGCCAATAGGGAGGCGATTCGGGCATTCAACCAATGTCGCCAAGCTCTCCTGAAGGGTGGCGATGGGTTGGTTCCTGCGGATCGATTGGATAAGTTGCAAGCTGCGATTGAAAATTCATCATTGGGTGGATTGGAATTGCGATTATTCTGTGCAGTTCTAGACCAACTTAGATTTAATCGTGCAATTCGGTTGCTAGAAGACCATAGCGAAGAGAGTACGAAATTGGCAATCGAAACATTGGATAAATTGGTTGGGAATGACCCGCGGAAACCCATTGTAGAAGGCATTCGACAGATTGTTTTGGAACACGATAGTATCGCAATTCCTGCATTTGCAGAATGGCACCGATTGAATGCTGCGTCTTCTTCATGGCACCAAATTATTCTTGCATCGATTGAAGAAAGTCGTGGAAATCATCTATCTGCTGGACGTTCATTACGCCGTGCGAGTTTAGATTTAGAATTCAGTTTTGAAAACAGAGTGCGATTGTCTAGGCGGGCACTGATTTCATTTGCTCACGCTGGAAAATTCTCTGAAGCCGTTGAGATGTTAGAATCGCAACAAGCCCTGAGCTCGGCACTCACTGGATTGTTCCAACTCTATCTCCATGTTTGCGATGATGCACAACGACAGCAGCCCGAAAATGCTCGGCAACGACTGCTCGATTGGATCGCACAAACAGAAGTGTTGACCGAAGAAGGTGAAGATGGTGAAATTATCAATAAAGAGCGGACAACGTACCCCTCTGATGAATTGGATTTGCTTTTCTCCTATCCAAATGCACATCGGCTACCAGCTGAGCTATGGCAGGGTCGAGTCCGGTCCGCAATTCGGAGCATACGTGAAAATCGTCGAAGTCCTCGAAGTCAATTAGAGGCAAGGTTCCGTCATGTATTGGCTGACAATCTCACCGTGCAAGAAGTTGAAAGTGTTGCAGGTGAAGCGGCCAACTTGAACCCAACACAAGGCTTGATGATGTTTGAACGTGCCATGAACTCGGGACAGTTCTCAAACAATGAAATGCGTGCTTTGTTGCGTATTCAAAATGGTATTTTTCGCTTAAATGAAGATAACTTGCCAATTCGTGTCCGTCGAAAACTTCGTCATTTGACATTGAAACCACTCGTTCTGGTGGATACCAATTTACTGATTGATGCCGCCAAGGATAGAATTGGTTTGTTGCTGAATGAAGAGGGTGGTATCGAAACAAGTGCCCATGGGTCATTCCATCGAACCGTACTTTACAAGGCACAATCCGGAGCTGTTGAATTGATGATTCCAACTGCGGCCCAAAATGAATTCAAGGAAATTATGGCCAATGTTGAGCGGGTTCGTTGGATGTTTGAGGATGTCTGGGTCAATGATGTAGAATGGGTCGAAAAGGTCACAACCAAGGCAATAAATTCGATTTACAAAGAGGTTTTGTCAGATTATATAACTTGGAAACCCATGGATGTCAAAACTTCAGATGAAATGGTTTCGACATTTGATGAGAACATCACTCAATTCTTACTGAAGCATCGTAACACATATTTCGAACTTGTAACAACTGGGAAATCCATTGACAAAAAAAGAACAAAAATCAATGGTGAAGACATCTATCCCGAAGATGGTGATCGAGATATTATGCGAGATGCTGCAATACTCGCAGAGTCAACGCACAAAGGCATTGGTGCAATCCTAATCGCCTCTCGTGATTCGGACTTTTGGATTGTT